>Ga0222697_1000237_pt1 | contig 26367 bp, 34 predicted proteins | sample AntAcemetage1402_FD_179835 | JGI IMG/M metagenome (GOLD analysis project Ga0222697, IMG submission 179835) | Saline water microbial communities from Ace Lake, Antarctica - #1402 | ecosystem: Environmental > Aquatic > Non-marine Saline and Alkaline > Saline | place: Antarctica: Ace Lake... | reverse complement strand
ATCCTGGAACAACAACATTAATGACTTCGAGAACAGAAACCCAATCAAAAGACCTTATCCGGCAAATCAAGAGTTTTCTACGAAATTCTTCTCTGTCTAGCGAAACTGACATTGGTGAGACAGAAACTAAAACGGAACTGTATATTCGGCATTTTGAGTATCAAGAAGTGTATGATGTAGATTTAGACAAAACATTCACAAAAAAGGTATATCTGAAGGAAAGTCGTATTATCTGTACTCCAGCAACTGAAGCGGCTTTAGGTTATGCAGTTGACTTAGCTTTGGAAGATGAACTGTTCTTTTATGATAATGGTGATCATTTCCATTTTCAGATTCTGCAACCGCGAACTTATACAACTAAGGGGCAAATCATTATATTTTCAAATCCTAATGGACAACAGGGAATTGGTTGGATAGTTTGGAATGACCCCTTTTATCATAGATACCGGTTTAACTTTTTGGATTGCCCCACAAACACACAAGAGGAATTCGATATATTGTGTAAAGGGCTTACTCGGGAGCAGATTGATTCTACTCTGTTGGCAATCTTCACATCCCCCGAGGGTGGATTTCTTACTTTGGCTGAAAGGAAGGACATGCAAGAAGTAAGAAGTTCGATACTTCCTTCTGTGATAACTCAACCGATTTACATATTTTTCGATTGGGCGAAGTCTAGAGATAGAACTGTAAGGATAATCGGTATACCGAATAAGGCTGTAAGAAAAGAGGGAGATTGGACAGACCAGGTGTATATTTATGAAATGAAGGAATATCCCGCAGGAACTGATTATACTGATATAATTGATGGAGACCTAAAAGAACTTGTTAAAGAGATTGGACCACAAAATATTGCAATGGTGGGGTGGGATAATACGGGTGTAGGACGTGGTCTTGAAGATTTTATAAGTAGAATAGAACAATTCGGTGTTCAGTGCATGCCTGTTGAATTTTCTCTGCAAAACAAATCCAGAATTTATACTCTGTTTAAACTTCTTGCCGAAAACAGAAGAATCAAAATGCCTACTGTGGAAGAATGTAATAAGCAATTAAGCATGCTTAGATTTAAAACAACTGCTCGAGGACTACTTCAAGTACATCACGAGAATGAAAGAGATAGGGATGATTTTCCTGATGCAATCGCTGGATTGTGTAGTTTAATAATTCAACCGGAGGTATCACCTGTGACGTGTGAAATAATATGATAGACGAAGAAGAACAACAAAAATATTGTGAAGCAACAAAATGTGAGAATTGTACTCAATGGCATCACCATTGTAATGCAGAGTGTTGTAGGTCTATTTTTTTAAATATTAAACCTGAACTACTTGAAGGACATGGAAGATATGTTTTTCTTAATCCAGGAAAGATGGGTATGAGTGACATTAAATATTATAAGAATCACGATGTAGATTATCTTCGAGGATTATTAAGATTGAAAAAAGAAAGAATTGAAGTTATTGGGAGAAAAGTGATTTACTTTTGGGATTGTAGCCGGCTTGATGGAAATCTTTGTTTGGATCATCCTGACAAGAAACCAGAATTATGTAAAGCTTTAACTATGGATTCTGCTAATGTTATAAATAAAACTTTTGGAGTAACTCCTAACTGTCTATTCAAATTTAAATCAAAGGAGGTTAAAAAAAATGACTAAAGAAAAAACTAAAAAAGAAGTTACTCCTAGTAAAAGTATGGAAGGAATGAAGCATGGCATGAAGATGAGTCTTGTGAAAACTAAGAATGAATATATTACAGCAACCATCAATGGTCGATATTATTTGGCTAGAACTAATATGATTGCTGCACAAATCCAATCTGGAAAAATTATCGAAAAGATTGATGATTGTCCTAAGACTGAGGAATATATGAGAGCCGAATATGCACTTCAAAAGATGGCAGCAATATCTCAAATGAGAAATGCTCACTTTGCAAAGAAGGAACTTAAAGACGATTTTAAGCTGAATGACGACGACATTTATGCAATTGAAGAAGATTATTACAATGGTAAAATTGTTAGGGAGGAATACGATGAAGGATACAATAAGAGTAAAAAAGCAGCTGGAGCAGTTAAATCAGACAAATAAACGTAATGCTGGTGCTGTTCCTTATGAAAGTGAAAATACCCAAAGATTTAAATATAAATTTCCACTTAGACTTAGTAAATACATTAATGAGAGACTCATTGCATTAAAAAATACTTGCATAAAAATCAAAGGAATGGTCCAATTAAAACTGGATAAGTTCGATTTTAAGGCTGCAGGTATTGCTACAATGATATGGTTGATGAACGCCTTTGTCGAGGGGCTAATCGTTAATTTCGCAGTCTGGGGATTACTAGGCTGGAGATTTAACTTCATCACAATCATGGCGTGGGGATTTGCAGTGAAGCAATCTTTGGACATGTACTGGAGACTAAAGATAAATGGTACAACTACAAAACTTCCTGAAAAACACTAATGGGTCACAAAATGATAGACATTTCCCTATGCTTAATTCTTTGTTTCTAGAGAGATTTTCTATGTTTGGTCAGAATTCTAAAGATACTAATTTTAAGACTTTTATAAAATATGCAAGACGTTCTCCTCAGCTTATGGGATTCATTGATATTATTGCTACTGATATGCTTAGTGACGGTGTTGAATTTACTGCTATGAATAAAGAGTCTGGAAGAAATAAAATTCTTAATGCAAGAAAGTTCTGGGCAGCGAATAGTGGGATTGAAGTTTCACAAGCAACTATTTATGATTTACTTATTACTGGAATTGGATATAACTGGATAGGAAAGATTAGCGATACACAGATGAAAGAATTTTGTAAAACTTCAATACACCAATTATTGCCAGAAGTTAAAGAGGGTGTTCTTGAATATAAGGCTGAAAGAATGATGGATGATATTAAGGACACAATGCCAGAAAAACTTACTAAAAAATTAAGACATATAGCTTCTAGTACAATGTCTAAAAATACAGATGAATATGAGGTTCTTAGTTATCTTCAGAGAGTTGGAGTTAATCATAAAGTATTTGATACTGACGAAGTTTTAGAATTTCAACTTATGCCATTCGACGGGAAGGTTTATCCATTTCCTCCAATGGAAGCAATTTTAGCAGAGATTTATCTTCTTTGGTTGATTACTCAAAATAATGTTTCCTTCTTTGAGAACGGTGGAAAGCCAGACAATGTTTTTATTTTGCCAAAAGAATTAGCTGGAAGTCCTAATCATAAATATTTAATTGATACTTTGAAGAAATATAAGAAGGTTCAGAACAAACATGGGAATCTTGTTTTTACTGGTGATTTGACAGTTCAGAAATTAATGGAAGTTGACCAGCAAATGGAGAATAAAGATTTAGGATTATATTTGATTAGTGTTCTTGCTATGATGTATGGGATTCCTGTTAATAGAATTCCTTTTCTTGTTGGTAAGGCTGCTGCCGGAGGAGATTCTGGTGGACTTGCAGATACTGGTTACTGGAGGAAGATAAGTGTTTGGCAGAGTAAATTAGAAGCAGTATATAACCGAGAACTATTTATTCCTTTCTTTGGAGTTGAGATGAAATATCGTAGGGGTTATTTACAGGATGAAGTTAGAGAAACTCAAAATGAAATGCAGAAGACTTCTATTGCAGAACAGAGATTAAATATTGGATTATGGACTGCTGAGGATGCAGGAGAATATTTAGGTATCGATCCTGAAATTATTAGAAAGGCTCAGGAAGAAAAGAAAACCAGAGATGAGGAAGTTGCATCTGGGATGATGAATCAAAATTTAGATAATAATGATAATGTTCAGAAAAATTCTGATGCAAAACTGAAAGCTAAAAAGAAACAAGATACTCAGAATAAGAATCAACAAAATGCTGGAGGAAAAAAGATAAATCCATGATGGCAATTCATAAAGATTTTCAGCTAATAAGCGATAGGTTAGTAAAACAATTCGGAGAAGAAAAAGGGGGTGAGATGTTTTCTAATTGGATAAGTAAAAAGGAGTTTGACCAAACAAAAGCATTGCCTAGAAGTAAAGAGAAAAAAGAAAAGATTTGTTCTATTCGTGGTCTTGAAATTAAGGAAGATGGAGGAGCTTATCATGTTGAGGGTTTGATTGCTACTGACCACATTGATGAATACGATAAGCAAGACGGAATTAATATGCCAGATTATGCTCCTGTAAAAACATTAGAAGCTTGGGCTAATCAAATTAATACAAATGAACAAGCTAGAGTTATGGGAGTACATCACAGCGAAGGAAGAGCTTTTAATGCAGAATATTTTGGTGTAGCTGATGTTGAGAATACTCCTGCAAAAGTTGTTGTTTTAAGTGATGGTCATAACGGATTATATGTTGATACAAAATTATTAGCTGATGACCCACGAACTCCAGAAATAATATCAGATTTTCAAACGAAAGAATTAAATTCATTTTCAATAACTTATGATGTTGGAGATGATGGATTTGATTTTGATATTGTTGATGATAGACTTGTAAGAGTGCTTACAGATAAGTCAATGCTTTTTGGATATACCGCGGCTAATAATCCAGTAAACCCAATGGCTATTTCTACTGGTCACGGTTACAAAGAATTCAAAGAACTTATATCTCATACTCAACTAAATTTAAAGGAGGTTAAAAAAATGGAAAATAAGAAAAAAGAAGTTAAGGAGGAAGTTGCTGAAGTGGTTGCTGAATCTGAAGAAATTACACCTGTAGAGGCAGCACCTGCTGTTGAAGAGGTTGCTGAATCTGAGGTTGGTTCTGATGAACCTTCTGAGGGTGATGTTGCAGAAATGAAAGAATTCCGTGCCTTTAGGGCAAACAAGAAAGTTCTTGAGGAAAAAGAGGCTTTAGAGAGACAAGCTGGAATAATTGCTGTAAAGATTGCTGAAAAGATGGAAGTTAAGGAAAAAGTCCTAAAGGACAATAACGTAACTAATGCAAAAGAGGTTTCTTTGGAGATGAAAGAGTTTATGGAAGCTAGAGATAGCACTAAGACACTTGAGATTAAACAACAGTTTTCACGAGCTGGTGCTTTATGTGAATCTATTGAATTAGATTGGCAAAAGTCTACTACGTCTATGGCGGAAGGTAGAGAGTACAAGAGTTTCGGAATTGTTGGTAGAAATCTAGAGTATAAAGGCTTAGGTATCACTACAAATCAGAATGCGGACACAGACTATCTACAAAGTTCTGCGGAACTACAAGATGTCTATGACCCTATCATCTATAATGCTCTAAATCAGGCTACTCTAACTTGGAATATTCTTGCTAAGGACGATTATAGTTCTAAGGGAAATAACCAGGTTCAGTTCACTCTAAAGACTGCTGCTAATACTAGTGCTGCTGCTTACTCAGGTAATGCTGTTGCTACTGGAAATGTTACTAGACTGAAATATCAGACTAAGTTTAAGAAATACCAAGTTGGTGTTTCTGTAGATGGTGACATGATTGCTGCTGCTCGAGGAGGACCTGTAAGTGACGTTTTCGCACAAGAAGTAATGGATTCTACAATGGATTTATTGGCTGTTATCAATGCTGCTCTGTTCGCAGAAGTAGGATTAGAGACTGCTGATGGTATCATTGGATTTGAATATATTGCTGATAGTGCTGGAAATACAACTCTATACAACTTAACAAGAAGTTCTGCTAATAAGTTAGCTCCTGCTAGTGCCGGAAATACTTATATCGATCAAGCTTCAGCTGTCATTTCTATGACAAATCTGCGAGCTGCGATTCGAAATAATGTTACTGATGGTTCTAATAAGAGAGACCTTGTTTTCATAACAAGCCCTACTCAGGGTGATATGTTAAGGGGTAAGTTTGATGACTCTCGAAGAATGTTGACTGCAAGGGATACAGACTTTGGTTTCAGTACAGACCTTTTCGTTGATGGTATCCCAGTCTTTGAAGATAAAGACTGTAATACTGACGATTGGTTCTGCGTTGATTTGTCATCTCATAGAGTTGGTATGTGGATTCCACCTACAATCGAAAGATTAGGTAAATCTGCAGACAGTGAAGATGCCTTTATTAAGACATATTTCGCTACTTACAATAGAGCTCCAAGACGATTGGTTCAAATTCACACCTGTGCTACTAGTTAGTTCGGTTGATTTGATGTATTAATTTCGAATATGGCAACCATCCCTCGTAAATGAGGAGGAGGAACCATATTCACTTATATTCCAAAGGGAAGGAAGTAAGGACCCTAAGTTCTGTAATTAAATAAAACAAGGAGAAAAAAATGAAAAACACAAAAAACTCCATTAATAGAGAATGACTGCGGCTGCTATAGTACCAAGTGTGGTACAGAAGACGTACATTCCTAGTATTGGTAAGACTGGAACACCAATGAAGTTAGTTAGATATACTTTTAAAGTAACTAAAGTAACTGATGCTGATTGGGTTGTTGCTGGAACATATTTTCAAGCAGGAAGTCCAATTTTGTACAACGCTGTAACTGTTGATTCTAGCGGTGATGCTGTACAAGAAGGAACTGTGGGTATGACATTCACATTATCTGGTACATTGCTAACTTTGTCAGGCGGAACCACGGGTACAACCTATGGCGAAGTTTGGTATGAGGAATAGAGATGACAGAAGCTACTGTAACTACTAGATTAGAAGTTAATAGTCCTACTGAAGAAGTTGTCGTTTTGACTGCTACTGATGGAGAAACTTACGTAAGTAAGAAATTCTCAACATTGACTGCTGTTCAAGCAACTCTTAACGAAGACACAGGTGCACTAAGTATTCCATTGTCCATAGCTATGAGTGGTGGTACTGCTACTATCCATGCTACTGGATTAAGTGATGATTTAGTTTGCTTAACTCTTTACGGGAGAAAGTAAATGACTGCTGCAACTGTAACGACAAAGTTGGATGTTAATGACCCGGTTAAGGAAGTTGTTGAATTGAAATTTACTGATGGATACACTTACGTAAGTAAGAAATTTGGTTCAGTAAAAGCAGTTCAAGCTACCTTTAATGAAGATATGTCAACTATGACGTACCCTTTATCCTGTGCTATTAGTGCTGGAACCGTAACTTTACATTGTTCTGGAGCATCTGCAAAATTATGCTGCTTAACATTATACGGAAGGTAATGACTAACTACTAATAAAAATTTATATTTCGTGGGCTGATTAATTTTAACAGCCACACTAAGAACTAAAAAACTAAATAAAACAAGGAGAAAAAAATGTACAAAGCAATAAAAGATATTGGCGGATACAAGATTGGCGAAGAGATACCTACTGAACAGGCTTTAGTCTGGAAGGATATGTATGCTGAACCACATGTTGAGGAAGTTAGTGGTAAGTCTAATAGTGAGACTGCTGAGAGGGTTGAAGAAGTTAAGGTTGAAGAACCTGCAACTTTTGATAATTCTGGTAGTTCTATTTTAGAAGATTATCTTGGTAGAAGCAGTAATGTTGTTAAAAAGAATGTTACTGAAGACAAACTTAGTGATGACCAACTAAAAGAACTTTTGAAACTAGAAAAATCTGATAAGAATAGATCCGATGTAATTTTCGCGATAAAAAAGAGATTGGCTAATTAAATTCAACATGGAAGAGGGATTAGATGTTGGTCTTGACCAATTTAGTAAAATGAAAAGTAGAGATAGAGATTCCGTTATGTTCCAGAATATGGTACACTTACGTGGGAAAGTAAAAAAAGACCAGATTGAAAGAAAGTTTCATCGGTATTGGTTATTAGCATTAACTGGTTTATTTGGAATTAAAAGGATGTTTGGATTGTAATCCGAAAAGAATATAAAAGATGGTGACTATAGAATAATATGGCAACAACAAAAGGATATGCGACAGTTGAACAATTTGCAAATGTAATTGGGATAAAGGTTGATATTCCGTCATGGGAACCAGGGGCTACTCCTTCAAATGAATTAGTCGGTACTGGAGATGATTCTGAAACTATTTTTTATTTAGACCAGAAGGATATTTTAGATGGAACTTATACTTTGTTTTATGGAGCTACTGCAGCGACTACAACTGAATTAACCGATGTTACTGATTATGCTATCGAATCAGATACGGGAAAGATTACATTGACTTCTGCTGGGAAAACTAAGGTTAGTACAAATAAAATTTATGCAAAATATTCTTACACTAAAAATGCAATGTCCAATAGTTATTTGACTGAAATTTTAAATAGAGCAGAAGCAAAAGTAGATAATGAAACTAACACTACATTCACCGACGGTACAGCAACAAATCCTAGTTATCCTCTAGAAACAGAAATACAATCTTCACCTGGATATTTCAGAGACCAAATTATCGCAGAGGAAAAACCCTTAATTGACATCCTTACAACCCTTGATGGAGCTTTGGCTATTGACGCTGTAACTGTTCCTGTTCTTGCTAATACCGGAGCAAATTATCCAGAGTCTGGTTCTATAATTATTGACAGCGAGGTTATAACTTATACTGGGATAACTGCTGACAATTTAACTGGATGTACTCGAGGAGCAATGAGCACAACTGCAGTAACTCACGATGACTTAGCACCAATCCATTCTACAATTTTATTTGTATCGAACACTCAAGAAGGAACTTCTGTGGATTATACAGTTCAGCCTTGGAATACTTATATGCATGCAACTGAAACTGGATTATTTTATACTTACAATCAATCTGTTTTTAACACATCTCAATTTCCTAATAGATTAACAAGACAAGATATTGCTGATAGAGTTAAGTTAATTTACTATCATGGTTATACTACTATTCCTGCTGACATCACAAGACTTACTTTAATCTTTGCAAAGGAAATGCTATTGAAGGACAATATTGGTTCTTCTTTGATAGCTGGAAGGGATGGATTTCAACCTGGAGTTATGGATACAGACTCTAAAGAAACCGATAGTATTATTAACTCATATGTAATTACTCCTATGGGGAATACCTAAATAATGGGAAATGTTTGAGGACAATTCCTAAAAAACAATATCCGAGGATATAAACAATGGCAAATATAACATACGCAAACTTATTTTCAGAACCACGAAACAATGTGGTTACCTTAATTTCTAATTCAAGCAATGTTTCCGACCCTGCTACTTCTTCTGCAGAATACCGAAAATGGATTTACTCAAGATTTCCAGATGTCAAGTCTACAGAGTTTTCAGGATACCCATTTATTGTTGTTCGTTCTACAGATTTGAATACTGAGATTCCAGAATCTAGTGGAGATGGTAAATCTAAGATGGTTAATTTTGATATTGATATTGAAATTTATGCTAGTGATACTGCTTATGGAAATTTGAGTGGAAAAGGTTTGGTTCATATGGAAGCAATATCAGATGACCTAGCTGAAACATTTATGAATATGACAAATAGAAATACATTGAAATCTTATGGATTAGCTTTTTCAACGATAGAACCAACTGCTATTTCCGAACAAGAATTGAAGCAACAGAAAGTATATCAGAGAATATTTCCTTTGACTTTTAAAAATAAAATGCAGGTGAGTTCATGAGTTTAGTAAAGATTAATAATTTAGATAAGGTTCAAAAGTTATTTTTGGAATTACCTAAGAAGCAAGAAAAAGTTGTAAATAAGAATGGTTTAGCCTTTATGAAAAGCGTTAGAAGGTCAGCAAAACTTATGGCTCCTAGGGATACTGGAGAATTAGCAGAATCTATTAAATTAAAACCAACAAAGGTGAAAGGTAAAACAAAACAATATCTTTTGGAAGTTAGTGCTTGGCATGCATCTTTTCAAGAATATGGATTCAAACCACATTTTGCACCGATATTAAATTCATCGAAGATGGCTCCAGGAGTTTATTTTGTTAAAAAGAATACCCCATTTATCAAACCTGCAATAGAAAAGAATTTATCAAGATTTTTACAAAATTTAAATAGAGGAATGAAGGAGGTAATAAAAACATGAAATTAAAAAATACAATGAATGATGTTAGGCAATTGAGAGTTGATGGTCAAATTGTTGAAGTTGGTCCTATGAAAACTATTGATATAGAATCTACAAAAGTCAGTTATGACAATGTGGTTTTCAAGTTAATTGAACCAAGTGAAAAAATTGAAACTCAGAAAAGAAATGAACAGGCAGAAAAGCCAACTAAACAAGAGGAGGTAAAATAAAATGACACAAGCAACCGCACCCGACGCATGGACAGAGACATTCTTAATTACGATTAAGTCAGATGTTTCTGGCTCAACTGCTATCGAATTTCCAGCAACAGTAACTACATATGATATTACTGGTGGAGATAAAGATTTCACACAGATTGCAAACGGAACAGGCGGAAGAATTAAGAAGTTTGAAGCTCAAACTCCATATGAAGTAGCATTAGAAGCTTATTCACTCGAAGCTGGTACAGTTAGTGGAGCAGTAGGTACAGGTTTTGCAGATTTATTGGCAACAGTAGATGCTGAACAACCATTAAGTATTTCTGCAGATCATAATAGACAGCAATATCTTTTAGCAATTGCTCATACAACTAGTGGCTCGGCAACAAGTGCTATAGCTGTTAGCGTAGCTGGAGATAGAATTGAAAGGGATATTTTTAAGAATGGACATTTTGTAAGTTACGTTTCATCTATGACTGATGGGATTAGGAAACATACAATTAAGTATAAAGTTACAGCATTTGATAAAACTGGAAGTTCAAACATTATTCAGGATTCATCCGATGGTTCTGCCGCAGTGGTAGTCCCAGCAATCACTTATCCTGCAGCGTAAGGATAGGGCAAATTATTATTTTATTTTTTTGCCAGCGAGGGGATAGGCTCCCTCATCACACTCATGGAAACACAAGTACAACGAGCAGTAAATAAGAATAAGTTAAGCATAAGTAGAATTCCTAGTTGGGCGAAGGAACTTATTTATGCTAGGGCAGATGAAGAATTTTGTGGAGATTATGGTATGTGTGTTGCTCAGTTTGTTCGTGAAGCAAATGAATATGATTGTTTGAAAAGGAAATTTTTCAACAGTGAACTTGGTGTGAAGCTTATTGATGGAGCTGACCAAAATGAAAAGAAAAAGCCAGAAGATGAAATAAAAACTGGTAATGGAAAAGTAATCAAAATGGGGGTAAAAAAAAATGAGTAAAATAGAAGATTTAATTTCTCCTAGAAAAGAAGTAACATTTAGAGGAGAGAAAGTTATGATTGAATCAGGATTTACCTTAGAGGAAACTCCAATGATTAATAAGGCTTTTGGACAAAAAGATATTAATACTAAGGCAGAAGGATTAAAGGAAATTCTTAAATTGATTGTGAAGAGAATTTATCCAGATGCTACTGAAGAAATGATTTCTAAGGTAGATGCTAAATATACTGAAGATTTATTGGAAGTATTTTATCAATTAGATGATACTGAAGATACTGAAAAAGAGAAAATTAAAAAAACATTAGAAGCGGTTGAAGGAGCTAAAGAATGATTTCCAAGATACAGTCAAAAGTAAGTGATAAGAAAGTTCAAGATGGTGACTACTTAGCGGATGTTATAATTGATATTTGTTTTGTTACTTCTTATAAGATAGAAGATTTAATAAAGATGCCATCAAGAAGAAGGAATAGATTGATTGAAAGGTATAAGGAACGTTTTTGCAAGGAGGGAGGTAAGTAATGGGTAATTATTCAAAACATGTTATAGAAGTAGAAACAAAGTTTGTTACGGTTAATGGTAAATCTATGGTTGATAGTAAAAAGACTGTTGAGGGACTTGGAAGAGGAGTCACACAAACAACAACTTCAATGAGGGATTGGGATTCAGAAGGTAAAAAAATGATTTCTACTGGAAGAACTCTAACAAAAGGATTTCAGAAATTTCAGATGGAAAATCTTGGTGTTATGTTTGCTGGTATGGCTCTTAATAGGTCTATGGCAAATTTAAATGCAACATCTAGAGAATGGTTAGGTATTGGAGAATTGACAAGTTCTATGATGGGAATTACTATGTTGGATGCTAATATGGATTTATTACAATTTGGTATTTTACCGCTTTTTGATGCTTTAATAAATTTACCTCCTGCTGCTCAAAGAGCTATAGGATTAACAGCGATAGCATTAGAGGGACTTAGTGGTGTTATGATGGTTGGTGGACAACTTATGCTTGGTTTAGATTCAACTGCTACATTACTTGCTAAGATAGCAGGGGTTAGACCGGAAATAATTTTTAGTAGTAAGGGATTATCTGCTCTTAAAACTAATTTAGCTCCTGTAATGAAAAATCTTGGTACTGCGGCAAAATATGCTGCTGCAGGTATATTAATAGGAATAGCAATTAAGGATTTTAATGAAGGACAATTTGTTGCAGCACTTGGAGATACTTTGGCTGCAGTTGGTATAGTAGTTGGTGGACCCGGTGGTATTGCATTAATGTCTGTTGGTGTTGTATTAAAATTAGTGGGAGATGAGGACTTTTTAGTTAGTGTTTTAAAGACTCTATATAAGATAGGAAGAACATTAAATTCTATTATCAAAGAGGCTATAGTGTCTGGGTTTACTATGAGAAATTTTAATGTTGATAATATTGAAGGTTTTGCTAATATTTCTAGAGCATTTGGAAGAGCAATTGAAGAAATACAACAAGAAGAGGCTGGTAAAGGAATTTTTGATGTTATAGCATTCCCTGAAAATATGCTTAATAAAGTGGAAGAAGATTTAGAAAAGTTATATGAATTAAATGATAATGATTTAATAGAAAAAGAAGATTATCTTGCAGAGCTAGATAGATTAGTAAAGAAAAAAGAAGATATTATGAAAAGGTGGATTGTTGCATATGATAAAAATAAAGTTGGTAATGCAGAAAAGAAAGCTGAAGAAATGACTGATTTAACTTCTTCATCTGGAGCATTACCAACTGTAGGTCCAATGGGTTTTAATCCAATAAGTTTTATAGCTAATTTATTTAAAGATAAAAAAAGTGTGGCAACTGGAGGGAACATAGGAAGTTCCGGAAGTTATTATCTACACGAAGGAGAAACAGTATTAAGAAAAGACCAGGCTGGAAATCAATCAGGAAACATCACTGTAACCTACAATGTAAACGTCTCCGACAAAAGAGAATTTGAACAAATGTTAAGGGCGAATAATGATAAACTAACAGCAGATGTTAGAAGGATGAGTAAAGTATAATGGTAGATTTAAATAATAGTTATACTAAATTAATAATATGATAAATGATGATATAACAATAGCAAAAGGAGCATATTCTGTATCCATGTTTACAACAACATCAGCAGAGAATTTTAAAAATCCACTAACAGTTGTTACTGGAGTAGTTTCTCCAAACAACCAAGCTGATGGAGTAAAAGACCCAACGATAGTAGACTTACTAAGAATTACTCACACTTTCACATTTGAATGTTACATAACAAAAACAGATTCAAAGACAGCAAAACAAGTTAAGACTGATTTGATTAAAATATTTAATGGAGCAGATGTGGATAGTGTCCCTGCAGTTTTAACATATGAAGATGGAAGTTATAATGTGTTTCCTGAAGATTTAGTTATTAAAAAAATAAATAATGATAATGTAGTTGGTGGTGGTTATACTGGTACTGATTCTGCAGAATATCAAGTAACTATGACAGTTGTTGAGGGTAAATTGGTGGGTTCATAAAATGGATAAACAAGCGAAAACAAAAATATGGTTAAGTTCAGTATTACTTTTGGTTTTCTTAACAGCGTCGGTATATTTTATTTATAACGATGAGGTGAGAATTGACATAACAAAAACTCGTTCTATTTTTAAGGTTTATGAGGACGGAGAATGGGTTGTTTCTGGTATTGAATATACAAATATCTTTGACGGTACTGCTAAAATGAGGGCTAAAAATCGTTCTTTAGATACGGTGATTGGAGAAGATAATAGAACTAAGGTAACAAGAATAGCAAATTATAAGGATGGAATATCCACTATTGAAATTTATACTTTTGATGCTCAAGCAGAGGATGTAGAACTCTTTCCGATTTCTCATTCTATAGAAGTTATTAATGGTGAAGGCAAACTACTCCAATATGAAGTTCAGAAATTATTGTATACTGGTGAGACAGTTAAGGATATTGAATCCCCACAATCTTTTGGACATAAGATGAAGGTTGAGTGGGAAGATGGAAATTATTATTCTAGGATTTGGAAATATTCTGGGAAGGATGAGGGGAAGTTAACTGTTAAGTATAGGGTTGATTCTAGTGATTATATTAAGGATGTTAGATTATTTGACCCAGTATTTTATACTTATGAGGCATCTATATTAGTTGTAGCCGGTGGTGGTGCTGGAGCTGGTGGAACCGCAGGTGTTTATTATGGTGCTGGTGCAGGTGGCGGAACAGTAATAGAAAATAATTCTTATATAATATCCTCTACACCATATTCAGTTACTGTAGGTGCAGGTGGTTCTGGTTATCTTTCTGCTGGTGGAGATTCTGTGTTCGGAATACATACAGCTGGTGGTGGAATTGGTCCAGCTGATAATACTCAAATTGGTGGAGCAAATGATGATTATACTGGTGGTGGCGGATATGGAGGAGATTCTGGTGCTGGTGCAGGTGGAGGGGCAAATGGTGGAGATGCTACATCGGTTATTTATGGAGGTACTGGTGGTATAGGTGTTGATTCTTCTATAAGTGGTTCCTCTGTTTGTTATGCCGGTGGTGGTGGTGGTGGTGCTGAAGGTACTGCAACTTGTGGTGGTGGTGCTGGAGCCGGTGGTGGTGCTGGAGATGCTGGAACTAATGGTCTTGGTGGTGGTGGTGGTGGTGGTAAATCTAGCACTTATGGAAGTGGTGGAAGTGGTATTGTTATAATATCATACCCAACAAATGGTAGTAGTGGTATTCTTAATACTTCAACTGGTGGAACAATAACAACTTCTGGTGGATATACTATTCATACATTTACTAGCAATGGAACTTTCACACCATCATTATTACTTCCTCAAGTTTTAGTTCTTAATGCTCCAATAAATAATTTAAACTCAACAAATAATACAATAATATTTAATGGAACAGTTACTGCATTAGCAAACTTTACCAATGTATCATTATATATAGATAGTACTCTTAATGAAACTAATTCAAGTGGAATAAATAATTCAGATTATATTTTTACCAAAACACTTTTAGACGGAGAATATATTTGGTATTATATATCTTGTAGTGAATTCATATGTTCACAATCTAATAATAGAAATTTATTAATAGATACAGTTAATCCTATTATTTCATTAGAATATCCAGACAATATAACTTATAATGTAAAACCAGTAGAATTAAATTTTTCCTATACAGAAACTAATCCAGCTTTATGTTGGTATTCTTTAGATGGTGGTGATACCAATGTAACAACTGGTTGTTTTACAAATATAGATGGCATAGAAGCTAATGAAGGAAATAATAACTGGACGATTTGGATTAATGATTCCGCTGGAAGAGAGGCGAATGATTCAGTTACTTTTTTTGTTGATATAGTATCTCCACTTATAGAATATAATACAAATTCAGATACAACAAATCAATCAGGAAACTTTACAGATAAGAATTGGATATTTATTAATGTTAGTGTAACTGAAGTCAATGTTGCGAATGTAACCTTTTTAATATGGACAAGCACAAACAGTTCTTTCAATGAAACAATTTTTACTACACAAGCAGATTCATATTCTATTAATTTAACAGATTTAGACGAAAATATGTACTTCTGGAATGTAACAGTAATCGACATAGGTGGTAATATAAACTCTACAGAAGAGCGAAGGTATGGTATTGAGAATATAAATATTACATTAGAGTTAAATGCTTTTAATATTGATGCAGAATTAGGTGGAGATATTTTAGTTAATGCAACCAATACACTTGATACTGTTTATATTGACGTAGACCATCCATCTTACGGTACTAACTATTCTAGTGGATTATGGAAGACTGGATTCGATTTGATTATAAGTTGGTTTAGAAATACAGTCTTTACTGGAGTAACTTCTTTTAATTATACTTCAGGATTTGGTACAGATGAAAATAAAACATTCAATCTATCTGCACACCAATATGATGAGATAGTTAATGTTAGTCTAAACATAACTGGAACCAATAATCCTCTTGGTGTTGCATTCTATAAAGCTAACAGCACAGAATACGATAGAGTATTCTTTGGTAATCTTACTTCTGCTGGGCATATTCAACAAGATAGTTTAATTGTCGAAGGTGATTATAATACTACTCAAAATATATCTTGGGATAATAAAGGAACCAAATATTTATATTTCTTACTAGACGATAATGCTAAGTTGATTAATTTTTTATTAAACATTTCTTCTATCTCTTATGGATTTAGTTTTACAGATATATTCGATACTGATAATTATGCAGATAAAGTTTTATCCAATGCTTCATATAATGGATTTATTAGACCTGGATTTATTGAAACATCAGATTTTGAATATGATAATTTTAGTGTTGCTTCAATAAATACAACAAGATGGACACCAGCCCTAACTGGAGGAGGGGATATATATGGAGGTGATGGATATGATGCAACATATTCTACTTCAATTTCTGGAAGTTCTCTTTATACTTATGTAGATTTAGAGAGAAATTATAATTGTGTTGTTTCTGACCATGATGGATATTTAAATTATGATGTTAATTCTAATATTACACAAATAAATCTTTATGCAATAGATGGATTAGAATTTGAATTAAATTTTTATTCTTATTATAGAGAAGAATCTCTTACAGATGATTCTAGTAGTGCTGATTGTGATGAAAACTCCGCAGTGAAGATTGGTGGAAATAGTATATGGACGCCATATGATAAAAGTTGTATGCCTGCAGATAATGGTGGTTCTTGTACTGGAGAAATTACAACCCCAACGGAATTAACATTTAATATAACAAGACAAATATCAAATACTTGGAATGTAAAAATATCAGGTGTAGAAGTTGAAACATCTTTTAGGGATGAAACTTGCGGTAATTATGTTATAACTACAAATTGGACAAGTGGAGAGAGAACTTCAGTATTTGAAAGTTGTACAGATACAGTTACATCAGTTAATAATAATTTTAATATTTCTGCAAGTCAGGGTAGTTCGGTTCTAACAATTCATACTGCGATAGATACGTCATTTGAAGGATACAATGACCCAAATAATGGTTGCTATGGATGTGATAGTATAACATCTTGGACAAAATTAGATAATGTAAACTATACTCTTCCTAATTACCTAAACAATACGGGGTACTATTCTACATCAATTTTTGATAGTTCTTATGATGTGGCTAAAGTTACACCAACTGTAATTGGAACCGGTACTGGTTCTGGAGTTAATTCAACTCTTACTTATTTTGTAAGTGGAGATAATGGAGATAATTGGCAAAATTTTGTTAGTGGGGTAGATACTCCACTCACTAATCCAGGAAAACATATGAAGTGGGCTGTATCATTATCACAACCAGAATCTGGGTACACTATGGACATACCTATAATAACTTCAGTTGATTTTCAAGCTGAGCCTTCAAATTTATCTAATCTAACATTTGATTTTGGAAATGATGGGATAATAGATTATAATATTAGTGGTGACTTTACTCCAGATAATGGTACAGTCCAAATTAATTTGACTAGTTCTATTCTTTCAGATTCCTTCACTGGTTCACCAATAGTAGGACATACATATAAAGTTCCACTAATTGTTAGTTCAGATAGTGCAGGTACTCTTGCTGTTGATAATATAAATTTAACATATAATCCAAATCCAGTATTTTTAAACTACACAGCAATACAGAATTTCCTAACTTCTTTCGGAAATGCAATTACAATTATCCCTATGCTATTGGAAGCAAGTGGGTTGAATTCTATTGTTAATTTAACTGCACTTAATTTTGATTATGCTGGGGGAAATGATACGATAGAAGTATTGGCACATAATGCAGATTATTCTCAGAATGTATCAAGAAATATAACTTATTATTATTCTAGATGGGATTATCAATGGGGTCCAGAAGATGTAGATTATATTTGGTTTGGACCTAAAAGTCCAGTTGAAAATAATACCACACCACATGGACAAACAAGTACAACTCCAATTTTGAATTTAACTAATTATGGATATGGTGGGAAGAATGCGACATTATCAATTCTGCAAGATGATATGTTGAGTTGTGTAAATACTACGATTAGTTTAGATAATAATAAATCTAATGGATGGTTGATAACTGATAATTGGACTGAATTAACTAATCTTTCATATTTAGAAACTGCAGATATATATCTATGGGCAGATTATAATTGTGATTATTCCACATGGTATTTATTTCAACCAAATTATTATTTTAGACAATGTGTTGATGGAGGAGTCTGTAGCACAGATATAATCTAATGGCAAAGGTAAGAAATGTTCGTTCTGTAAGCGGTGGTACTCGTCCAATTCCCGTAATCCATTTCATCCCACCAGCTTTCTCACCTGTTTGGAAAATAGAATGTGTCACAGATACAGAGACAATTGACTTAACAGAATTATTAGTTAAGGGAAGTTATCTCGATGGAGTAACCAGCACTATTGGAGATTTTGAATTTCAAATATTAGACCCAAACAATACTAATTCTGATAAGATTGAAGAATTTGATACAATAAATGTTTATGTTGATTATGGAACTGATGCAACGACTCTTAGATTTACTGGGAAAATTGAAAGAAAATCAAATCAAGACCAAATATATTTAACACTCTCTGGAAGGAGTGTTGCCATGATTACTACTGGTACAAATATTACCTATAGTTCTGGTGGTGCTAAAGCAAGAAGTGTCATATTAACTGAAATTATAGCTCTTGTGAATGCTAAAAGTTCTACTGCTAACCAAATTACTACTACTGGTATTGAAGATGATTTAACAGAAATAGAAGTTAATTATGAGGAGATTCCTTTCTGGAACATTGTTGAAGAATTATGTATTTCTGGTGGTAGAGATGCTTATGTTAATAAGGATTTAATCTTTCAATATTTTGTTAAGGGCAGTAGAGAAAATTCAACCGAGGCTGTAGTGGAAGATATGAATCTCATTGAGGCTACTGATTATGCTAAAGATACGCAGGATGTTTATACAAAGGTTAGAATATATGGAAAGAAATCTGGTGATATTCCTATTATAGCAACATCAACTCCAAATACTACAAACACAAAAGGAATAGTTAAAGAACTTAAAATAGATAATTCAAGTGTAGATTCTACAACACAGGCGACTGAGTTAGCTATTGCAGAGGCTACAGATAGAAGAATATCTCCAACCGTTGGTTCAATAATTAGTCTTATGTTACCTACAATATCCCCTGGAGAAAAAATAAAGATTGCAAATCCAATAAATAATATTCCACCTGCTTCATATCAAATTAATTCATTCAGACAAATATTTTCAGAGACTGGTTCTCCACAAACAGAATTAGTTATTCAAAAACAAAAGGTTGAACTTGCTACTATCTTGAAAAGTAATATTAAATTTCAATCTGATATTCCAGATAATATTAATAAAAATGATATGGATTTTAGTCAAGTTATTAGTTTTGATACTGATTCTGGGGTACATACAAATACTAAAGTTGTCGAAGGTTATCTTCAAGTAACATCCGGACAGTCTAGTGGTAGTTGGACTAGTGATGTGATTAATTTAGATTCAGATGTTTCCAAAATAGAATTTAGATTTACTGGAGATTATCTTGTCCAACAATATGGAGCAACAACTTCTTATATCTGGTTTAGTCTGGATGGTGGAACAACATGGAGAATTTATACTACTGGAACAACTGAAATTCCAACCGGTAGAGATTTAAAGATTAGAATCGACTTAAACTCATCAGATGCAAAGGTTAATACGGTTGCTGTACTTTACAAACAATATTAAAATGGATTACATAAAAAGAGAGTGGAAAAAACTCGGTAGCATCTCTTTAATTCTAGTCGGAACATTTCTTATAATTGAGCACATAATGACATATGGATATATCACCCTCGGAGATTTCTTAGGACACGAAATATTTGGAATTATCTTGATAATCATAGGAGTAATCTGTGCAAACATCAAATGGGATAAGAAACTACATGGTACTAGAATAGATTATGCACTAAAAAAACTAAGAAGTATTAATAACTAAATCAAGGAGGTTAAAAATGGCAAAAACAAAAATTATAACAAACGGAAAATTAGATATTTTGGGATTAAAGAAAATCGGTAAATCTTTATTGTTAACAATCGGTGCAGCAGTAATTGGATGGGTTGGAAATTCTACTGGCATTATAGATTACGGTTCTATGGAAACTATCATAGCAACATTCCTGCCCTTTATTGTAAACGCAGGAAGAAAAGTACTCGGCAAATACGAGTCTAAATAATTAGAAGTGCTACTTCTTTCCCAGGGAACACAAGTTGCTCTGGGTCTCTTTTTTTAAATTTTTAGAATTTTAATACTAAGTTGCGTATAAAAGTAATCCAACAAAATCGTTGAACTCTTTCGTTATAGTTGCAACATATATTACCTTTGTATTATCTACAGTTTCTAGTTGTGTTTCCATAGCAGCCAAACATTCTTCAGCAGAACCAGTTGTTGACCACTTTGTTAGTACATAGTTTACCATATTAAAAGGATGTTAATAGGATATTTAAAGTTTTCGCTTATTTCTTCCAACCCCAACCCTCTTTTCTCTGCAAATACTTCACTGCTAAAAATAATAAGCCACCTAATCCCATTACATCTTGCACACTAAAAAATCTTTCTAACATTATAAATTCTCCTGAGGAGTAACCCCATGATTTTGTATAGCTTCAGTAATATCAAAATTCATAACATCTTCTTTGGTTCCTAAAGCTAAACATGCAACTCCATCAGAATTTATCAAATTACTACTAGTCCATTTTTGTAATGGTTTTTTTAATCCAAGAAATCTAGCTAACTTAGGAATTATTTGTCCCCATTTACCTATTTGTTGAGATTTTCCAACAGCCGGATTAATCAATCCCATAACAGCCTCCTCATATTCTTTAGGAAAAACTATTTCATGTAATTTAACTTCTCTAATTGCCAACTTAACCCTACCTTTTTTAATAGAACCATCTGGCATTTTATAATTAAGTGGCATCCATTGAGCACCCAAATCATTTTCCCACTCATTCATTCTAGATTTAATTCCTCTTGTTAATGTGTATAGGTGCATAGGGTTAGATAGAGTATATACTTTATAAGGTTTTTGGTGCCCCACAACATTGGAGCAAAAATAAATAATTTAGACTGTCAGATATTAACCTTTTAATTTCTTAATATCATGGTCAATCTGTTCGATAGCATCTGCGTATCCATCTTCAGTCACATCTCCAGATTCTTTCAAGTTGTCTAGATTCTTCCTAGATTCTTCTAACTTGTCAATTTGGGTTTGTACTTCTGGAGTAATCTCTTTTGGATTTTCTGTGTCAACTACAGTTGTAGGCATCTTTCCAATATCAGCAATTGATGAGGTCATGTGGGCATCTTCAGTGCCTTTCTTCTGCTCATAATCATTGATATTCAATTCTGCAAAACATCCGATAAATTGGTCTGGATCAACTGGGTCATCTGTGAATTTCCAGCCTAGTGCTTCTAACAACTTAGTGATAGCACTTTGTGGAGTAATGGCAGTCTTAAACTCACCTTCTGTCCAAACACCTTCTTTGTCTGTCACCTTGTAAATATGGTAGATGAACTTAGAAATTATTACTGGCTTATCATCAACCATAATTGGTTCAAGTGGTGCATCATTTTCATCCTTGCTCCATACTTCAAAATCCATTATCAATTGTTTACCATGCTTGCAAATCTTAGCAGAACCATCTCTATTAGTAAATTCTTGAACTTTTAGAAGTTTTCCAGGGTAATAACCTTTCTTAATGTGTGGTCTATTTCCATAGTTGGATGTTGTGCTGTTTGTTTCGAGTAACATTTTGTATTTCCTTAGCTTTTTTGTACTTGTGTACTTTTTAGCTTTAATTTAGTTAATAATAGATAGAAGAATGATTATATAAGGCTTTCCCTTAGGCTTTCAACATTCCTAATTCATCCATAAAATCATTGATATATTTGTTAGATAATGTATAAGCTTTCTTAGTAAACCTATAATCAATATCTTTCTGTAATACCGGAGAACCCATACGTATATTCCAGTCATTAATCAGAGGTCTAGCCTTATCATCACCCACAACCCTCCTCAGCTCACTCAGAAGGATAAAGAATCCTCTCGATAGTCCATCACCCACTTTTTTAAAATCGTCGTTTAGAATCTGTTGTACAGCCTGTCTTATTTCATTTGGACAATCAGATGGATCGAAACGTGATATTGGTGTAGGTTTAGGTTTATTCTTATCCTCAAGAAACTTCTCTATTAATTCCCAAGCACAATGAGGAGATGATAATTTTATCTTACCAATTCTAGGATAGATTCGATTATCTTCATTGCAGATATATGGTATAAAACTCAAATCATTATGAGTATATCCTAGAAAAGTCTTATAACCTTTCTTATTTTTGCTTAGTTCTGCTCTAATTAAATGAGTTGACTTAATCAAATCTTTATCAAATTTTCTTATGTTAGTATCCCAACAAGCAATCATCTTTGCCCTTAACCATTCTATAAATCTTTTTCTATCTTTTATTTGGAAAAAAGTAACCCAGTCTATGAATATGTGTGTGTGTATTGACTTATTTCCAGAATAATAATAATGAGGGATAAACCCCTTACCTTCTATAATCTTACCAACTATTTTTGCTGCCTCAAAATTATCAATATAATCCGGATAGTCTGATTCAATTATAATCTCATTATCCATCATACTTCTGTGAACATCAACAGCTACACCATTGTGTTTGTTTGATAAGAGTGGACCTGGAAATCCTCCCCATTTAGTCCAGTTGTTATTATCCCTATCCATAAGAGCAATCTTTATCTTTTGTTGGTTGTTTAACTCTTCTAAAAAATAATATCTGTCTGTGGCTATTGACATCTTAGGAGTACCAAGAATATAGTCAAACAATTTATAATTCATTTCCTTATTTGCAATAAAAACCATTACCCACCTGTAAACATTTTAGATTGATTCTCATCCTCTGGTTTCTCCATACAGTGAGGTCTAACAGCTCCATTAGTTTCAATAATTAATCCCATTTCTTTTAACTTACTCATAGCCTCACCATATTCCCACTCTTTCATTACACCAGCAAGTGCAATCTCTCTACATTCACCTACAGAAATAATATCCTTTTTGTTATAAATTTTCCAGTAAAGATATTGTGAATTCTCAGGAACATAGAAAATTCTATCATTTATATCAATATTTTTAATCTCATTCACATTCAGCCAACTCCTAATAATGTGCATCCAAACATCCTTTAGTATTTTATAATCTTCATCTATAGCCTCAAATGACATATCATTTTCCATTAAACACCTAGTCTTGATTATCCCATCAAGTATACATTCCATATGATGTTTGTGTCTTGTTGAATAATGTCTAGCCATATTCTCACTCAATGTTTTTATAACTCCATCATAAATATCCTCCATCCTTTTCATATCATATTTTGCAGAGAAAGTGTGAAGGTAATCTAAGATACTAATCCAATCATTGTCTGCAATTCGGTAATCATACAACTTCAAATCAGAATCATTACTTCTCTTTATCATTTGCACATGGTCTTCTGTTTGATAATAAATCAGCCATCGAGATAAGAAACTTTCATCATATCCCTTCAGAAGATTATTCATATTATCAACACCCCTTACAGGATTAGACATTGCTAAAATTCTAGCTCTCATATTTACATTAGCTCTAGAAACTCCAGAACCAACCTCTCTTTTCTGATGTTCTAACAAATCATTCATTATACCAACACTCTCTTCTCTATTAGCACCATCTTGTGTTGTTCTACTATTTATAAGACATCTCAAAAACTCATCACAAAGAGCAAATCTATTACTCTCTGCTAAATATCCTAATTGAGCAGGATTGTTTTTGAATGAAGGAACTAAACTTTTCAATGTTGATGTAGCTCCAGCAAATATTTCCTTATTTTCTTTGCTATGACTATGTAAAGAATTAAGTAATGCAGATTTACCAGATGCTGCTGGTCCTAAAACCATGAGATGCATTGGATATGTATTCATCATACCCTTCTTCTCGTGTACTAACCAAGACCAAATTAACCATTTATACCAAGTTGGTTGTAGTAATTTCCAAGTCTTCTCATTTCTTGTTGTGGTGAATGGGTAATCAAATAAATTTTCTTTATTAACTTCTAATTGTTCTAATCTATTTTTGAATTGGTCGTGATTCTCAAATGCAATAATTCTATTCCTTATCTTCTGTATAAAAAAGAAAGGTAATTTTGTCATAAGTTTTGTTGAATCTGTTAAAGCTTTGTAATCATTACACTTTGCTTCCATTCCAGTAACAATATAATCTCCGGGTTCTTGTTTTTCTGTAGACACTAACATCATATCCTTATTACTATCTGTAATAAATCTATAAAAGTAAAATGGCATAACTATTTCCTTGATTGGTTTAAATGTAGACCCATCTATTTTTTCACCAAATAACTTAACACTCCTGGGACATTCTCCAGTATCTTTATCTTTCTTGCCCTCGACAATAATTGCAATAGGAATATCTTGTAATCTTCCTTCAAAATGTTCTGCAGTTATACTTCCATAAATTGTTTTTTCAGAGCTGATATAAAAGTTAGCCAATCCTGTTTTTTCAAAAACTCCATTAGAAAGTTTTTTTATTTGAGCATAATTAAATGGTTGAGCTACTGCAGTTACCCCTTCAGTTCCATTAGAGATTTCAGAATAGGCAAAAATAAGTTTTGGGTCAATATCAGTATCCTTATCTTTGTATACTCCCAAGGATTCTGTATTTTTATGTAAGTCTATTTTCTCGTCGAGAAATTCTAAATCTTCATTCTTAACTTCTTCTCTTAATAAAAATCCTTTGATAGTTTCTAATCTATTGATAAAATCAATCTTCTTAGTATTTGTTGTTGGCTCTGGTAAATCAGAACACATCATAGCAATGTCTCCTTCGATCCTTCCCCAGAAAGACATAGAAGAAAATTTGTCACTAATACTTTTCATTACTCCAGAACAAACAATATTACTCATAGTTAATTTCCTCCAGCTCACAACGCGATGCATGAAATGTCTTTTTAATACCTGTTTTCTCGTCGACAAATGTAATAAAGTCTCCCTTAATTATATCATATTTTGATACAGAATAGTGTAGTGTCACTCCTTGCAGTGTTAGTATTTTTATTTTATATCGACTCATCTTTTTCAGCTCAGCTCTAATAATAGAACGTTATCTTTAGTATAGACTCTCACTTATAAGCCTTTCCCTTAGCTTTTCATTGATAAATATTTTTTTGGCAATTTCTACCAAAAGTATATACTATTAGAAGAATTTGTCATAATATTGTTTAGCACAGTTTCTTATCTGTTCGTGCCAAGAATTTGATTTATTTGATTGGAGTCTATATTTTTGTTGATGATAACATCCTCTGATTCGACAAGTATCTGGTTCTTTGACTATTCCCTTATGATGTTGATAATTACAATAAAGAATATATTTACCATCATCGTCTTCTAGGATTAACTTAGGGGAGAATCTTAAAACATCACTAACTAATCCGTCCTTACTCCTTCTGTTCCTATTCCGGTTCTTTGCCATTGATTATTAATCCTATTTGAAATTTTTCACAATCTTGAGCTACGAAGTTTTCTAATGTATCTCGTAAACATTGTCTATCTTCACAGGGAGTATCATATCCACACTTACCTGATTCATAAAATTTACAAATCTCAAAGTATTGACATTCTAATTGACTAAGATTAAAATTATCATTTATCCAAGTTGGAGAATATTTCATTTTATAGGTATACAATCTGTCTGGTTACATAACCATTGTTTTGATGGGATAGGTTCTTGAATTATTGGCTCTATATCTTCCATCTCTTCAAAATTATAAGGTACCCATCCTTCACTACAAACCTTATAAGTATCATCATAATAACATCTAGTACCTATCCCAGAAGAAAGTTTCTCGCAAATCATAACCATATCTCTTGATTGACAGTAATATGCTTCATCTCCATCAGCAAGATAATAAGTTCCACCACTTGCTAAGAGTAAGGTTATTATTACACTAATTGTTAGTTTTGTTTTTTCTGCCATTTTATTTATTTTCGTTTAACTCAGTTAATGCGAACTAACACCATTGAGTTTCACCTAGTTTACATAAACTTATTTTCATCATTTCATTTTCATCTTCTAAAATTCTTAATCTACTTTCGTGTCCTAATATTAATTCGTAAA
>Ga0222697_1000232_pt1 | contig 26737 bp, 30 predicted proteins | sample AntAcemetage1402_FD_179835 | JGI IMG/M metagenome (GOLD analysis project Ga0222697, IMG submission 179835) | Saline water microbial communities from Ace Lake, Antarctica - #1402 | ecosystem: Environmental > Aquatic > Non-marine Saline and Alkaline > Saline | place: Antarctica: Ace Lake... | reverse complement strand
ATACAGCTATCTTGTTTGCTATCTCAAAACTATTTCCAGAAAAATTAATCTTTAAAGGTGGAACCTGTTTAATGATTTGTTATAATTTAGATAGATTTTCTGAAGATCTAGATTTTAATTTAGTAGAGGATATTAACTTAGATCTATTATTATCAAAAATAATACTATTTCTTAAGAAATATGATATTATAATAGAATATAAAATTATTAAAAAAGGAAAATATAAGGATTGTTTTGTTTATTTTTATGGTCCATTATATAAAGGTACTAACAATACAAGATGTAAAGTTAAATTAGATTTTTCTGAAAGAAAAGATAATGTTCTAGAACCAAGCATAATTAAGGTAAATCATTTATATAATGAATTACCAACTTTTTATTTAAAAACACTTGATATTAATGAAATCTTTTCAGAAAAAATAAGAACTATAATTGAAAGAAATAAAGCTAGAGATTTATATGATTTAAATTATTTAATTAATAGAAATATTAAGGTTGATGTTAATTTAATTAATAAAAAACTATCTATCTATAATAAAACATTTAGTTTAGATGATTTTATTAATGGTTTAAATAATAAGAAAGAAATATGGGCTAGAGAAATGAAAAATTTATTAAATGTATATCCTTCTTTTGAAGAAGTTTCAAAAGATGTTTTAGAGTATATTAAAAAACACATAAAATGAGATAATTATGAATCCAATAACTATTCAAAAAACAGTAGATGTTTTTTCAAAATTAAATCTTTTTGATAAAGGTTATAATATCTATAATACTATCTTGTTCTCAGTTATTGGAATTGCTATTTATTTTTTTATAGTTTATCCATATCTTCTATGGAGAAAAGTAAAAGTAGATTTTGAATTTATTAAAGCAGTTTTATTATTTATAGGTATAGGTGCCATTGTTAGACTATTCTCACAAGATTATTCAGCAATTGGTGGATTAATACAACATTCAACAAATGCCTTATCTTTAAATTTTTATTTTCAATTCCCACAGATGTTTATTCTTCTAGCTTTAGCTTTCTTAATATTCTTTGAAGTTTCTTTATATCTTTCTAAAGAAGTAAATAAACCTTATTATAAGATATTACAATTAATAGGATTAATAATATTTATTCCATTACTTCTATATGCTATAATTAATATTACCTATTGGAACTTTTTCATATTAGTAATTCTTTTTACAATAGTTATTCTTTATTTAGTAATAGGAATATTTAAATTATTTAAATCTAAATTATTAAAACCAAAAGTAAACAAATTAGTATTAACTTCACAGATATTAGATGGAATTGCTACTTTTACAGCAATTACTTTCTTAGGAACTAGATTAGCTGAACAACATGTTCTTTCTTCTTTAATATTATCAGTTACTCCAATATTATTTATTATTATTAAAATAATATTTAGTTTATTTTTAATATGGTTAATAGATAGATTAGTAGAAAATCAATCAGAAAGCAACTATTTTAAGCTATTTATAATAATTATTGGGTTTTTAACAGGATTAAGAGATCTTTTAACAATAGCTCTGTTGATATAATATAAAAAATATATTTAAATACCTTTAGTTGTAAATAATACTTAATAATAAACTAATTTTTAATTAGATTTTATTTTATGCCTCGGTAGCTTAGTGGTTGGAGCAATCGGCTGTTAACCGATAGGTCGTAGGTTCGAATCCTACCCGAGGCGCTCTTATTTTTTTTTAAGATCTTCTATAACATCATGACCTTTTTTAGAAATAGTGATTATTTTACCTTTTCTTAGGTTCTTATTATTAATAATAATTAACTTTAATTCTTCTAGCTCTTTAATAGTCTTAGAAGTTGTTGGAAAATTAAGATTTGTATCTTTAGAAACTTGTTTTGGTGTTTTTGGATAGGTGATAGTATATAATATCTTTTGCTTGTTAGGAGATGCTAATACTCTTCCTAATGTTTCTAAATTTGATTTAAAACTAAAATCTTTAGTTTTTTTGTTACTACCCTTCATTATTGTATCTTTATTAGCGCTATATATTAATGTGTTTATTAGTTAATTACACTTTAATTATATATATTATAAATGTTTTGTGTTACTTATTAGATCTGAATAATAAAATATATTTTTTTTCTACTTCAGACACACTGATTCTTTACTTTTAAGATCTTCTACAATATCTTGACCTTTTTTAGAAATAGTGATTATTTTACCTTTTCTTAGGTTTTTATTATTAATAACAACTAGTTTTAATTCTTCTAGTTCTTTAATGGTCTTAGAAGTTGTTGGAAAATTAAGATTTGTATCCTTAGATACTTGTTTTGGTGTTTTTGGATAGGTAATAATATACAGTATTTTTTGTTTATTAGGGGATGCCAACACCCTTCCTAATGTTTCTAAATTTGATTTAAAACTAAGGTTTTTAGTTTTTTTGTTACTACCCTTCATTATTGTATTTTGAATATCTTTATATATTAATATAATTATTATATAATTATACTTTAGTTATATACTTTATAAATGTTTTGTGTTATAAATTATATTGGAGATAATTATGAGTAAAAATAAATCATATAAAACATCTATTTTTAAGGTAATTCTTGGCGTAATTGGTTTATTTGTAATTATCACAATTATTTTTGGGTTATTTATTGGTTCTAGTGAAAATAAAGATACCACTACTAATTTAATTAATAATGATGAAAATAATATAAATTCTATAGTTGAATCCTCAAAGTTAGATAATAATTATAATAATCTTAAAATTGGAAAATCATTTATTATAAATAATTTTGAAATAACTATTGATGATATTAAATTTGTTAAAAATATTTATGAATCAAAAGAATCTTTTTATTATCTAGAGTCTAGCAATGATGAAGTATATGTGATTTTAGATATTTTTGTTACAAATATATCAGAACAAACAAATATTTTTTATTTAGGTAATATGGAATTAATTGATAAAAGTGGATATACTTATGATCAACAATGGATTGATAATAGTTCATTAAAAAATGCAATGTCTAGTTATGAGGAAATACCTTCTAATATTACAAAAAAAGGAAGAATCTTATTTAAAATATATTCAGATATTAACACATTATCTGACTTAAAATTAATTATATCTTATGATAATTGGTTTATATCTGATGAAAGTATAATTGTAGATATTTTTAAAGATGATGATATTTGGTTTTCTACAACAGATAAAATTAAACCTAATATAAATTTAGATTTTATAGTTGAAAAAGTTAGTTCTAAATGGACTAGTTATAATTCTCCATATTTAGATAACTATGGTACTATAAATGAAATTATTTTTGATATTTCAAATAATTCTGGATATCCTTTAAATAATTTGAAAATTGAAGGTGTGATTGAAAATGAGAGTATAGATTATATTTCTGATTTTACAACTAGTTACCCATTTGATTTAGATATAAATGAAAATATTCAAAAGGAAATTTATATGTTTGAAACTAATTTAAATAGTAGGAAATATTTTAAATTAATTGCAAATGTTGTTTATGATAAAGAAATAATTGATTCAATAACATATAATTTTGATATTAAATAATACGGAGGAAATAATATGTCTAGAAAAACAGAATTTACTTTAGGTCTAATTGGTGGAATTATAGGTGTAATTGTTGCTTTTATAGCATTAGCTATTGGTGGGGTTGCCGGAGCATTTAATGCTGAAGGTGCATCAATGGTTGTATCACTAGGTTGGTTTGCATTATTATTTGCAATTATAGGTATTGTTGGTGGTGCATTAGTTAAAAACCATACTAAAGTAGGTGGATGGTTAATGATTGTAGGGGCAATAGGTGGAATAATATCAATAAGTATATTTTATATACTACCATGTGTTTTATTGATTATTGGTGGACTTATGGCTTTAATTAAGAAGAAATAAACTTCTTCTTAATTTTTTTATTTAATTATAATTTTTAAATTAAATTATTGTGATTTGATATGATAAAAAATAAAATATACATTCTTTTCTTATTTTTAATAGTTATTTTCATAGGTTTATCTATAGTTTCATTACAATATCATGAATCAGCACATAGGGAAATAAATAATTCCTTTAATTGTAAAGACACATATACTAAATACTCATTTAAACTAAAAGCAACAACCTATGCTATTGATTGTCCAGAAAACACAGATCTTGAAAGAATAAAATTACATATGTTAAACGAAATTACCTCATATAACAATTCAGTTATTTACCTATCTATACTTTTTAGTGCTTTTTTAATCTCTTTTTCAGTACTTTTAACTAAATCTAAGTAAACTTACTTATTTTTAATTATTTTTACTATATAATATATAACTAAACTATACTATAATAGGTGTAAATATGAATATAGATGAAAAAATACAACTAATAAAAAGAAACACACAAGAAATCTTAACAGAAGATGAACTTAGAAAGCTATTAGAAACTAAAGAACAACCAGTTGTTTATCTAGGCACATCCATAACTGGAAGACCACATATTGGTTACTTCACATGGGTTCAAAAATTAAAAGATTTCTTAACAGCAGGATTTAAAGTTAAAGTATTATTAGCAGACCTACATGGTGCTTTAGATAATACACCATGGGATCTATTAGAAAAAAGATATGAATATTATAGTATAGTAATTACATCAATGATTGAAGCACTAGGTGGAAACCTAGATAACTTTGAAATAGTAAAAGGATCAGATTTCCAATTATCTAAAGATTATGTTTTAGATTTATTTAAACTATCATCAGAAGTAACAGTTAGAAATGCAGAAAAAGCAGCAAGTGATGTAGTTAAACAAGGAAATAATCCAAAAATATCTGGATTAATATATCCATTAATGCAAGCACTAGATGAAGTACACTTAAATGTAGATGTTCAACTAGGTGCAGTTGACCAAAGAAAAATATTTGTACTAGCTAGAGAGTTTTTACCAAAGATAGGTGAAAAACCAAGAATTGAAGTTATGACTCCATTTATTAGAGGTCTAACAGCTGATGGAAAAATGTCATCTTCAAACAATGCATCTAAGATAGATTTAATTGATGATCTAAAAACTATTAAATCTAAATTTAATAAAGCATACTGTGAAGAAGGGAATCCAGAAAATGGAGTTCTTGATTTTGCAAAAATAGTAGTTATGACTTACAAAGAAGATAAAGAAGAAGAGTTTGTAATTGATAGACCTGAAAAATGGGGTGGACCATTAAAGTTCAAGACCAAAACAGATTTAGAACAAGCTTTTATTTCTAAAGATCTTCATCCAATGGATCTAAAGCAAGGAATTGCTGAAGAAGTTAATAAACTTCTAGAACCAATTAGACAAAAGTTTGTAGGAAAAGAAGAATTAATTAAACAAGCATACCCTGAGGAGTGATATTTTGATTAATAGTCCAAAAGTTGGTATTACTGTAATTATTATAAAAGATAGACAGGTTCTTTTAGGTAAGAGAATTGGTTCACATGGTGCAAATTCTTGGGCTTTGCCAGGTGGACAACTAGAATTTAAAGAAAGTCTAAGTGATTGTGCTAGAAGAGAGGTTTTTGAAGAAACAGGTTTAAAAATAAAAAATATTAAAGAAACCTTTTATACTAATGATATTTATGAAAAAGAAAATAAACATTATGTTACTTTTTTTTTAATTAGTAAATATGATTCTGGAAAGTTAGAAATTAAAGAACCTAATAAATGTTTAGAGTGGAAATGGTGTGATTGGAATAATTTACCAAAACCTTTATTTGTTCCATTAGCTAATTTAATTAAGAAGGGTTATTCTCCTTTTGATTAATTATGCTGTTATGAAAATCTCAAAGGGTTGATATCAATTATAAAATCTGAAAAATGATAAGTATTGAGTAAATATTTTGTTGATCTTGATATTTATAAAGATGGATATGTTTTTAAAAAGATGTGATAATGTATGGATATAAATAAACTTTTAAAAGAAAATATAGTAAATCTAAATGATTTAAAAAAACATATGAAAATATCTAAATCTGATGAAAAAAAATTAGAAGAAATTATTAAAATTCATCCAATGAGTATGACTAAATATTATTTATCATTAATTGATTGGAATAATAAAAATGATCCAATTAAAAAAATGATGATACCAGCAATTGATGAATTAAACACAATTGGTTCTTATGATACTAGCGGTGAAGCAACAAACACTAAAATGGATGGGTTACAACATAAATATCAACAAACAGCACTAATTTTATCAACTAATCGATGTGCTGCATATTGTAGATTTTGTTTTAGAAAAAGACTAGTAGGTTTACCAAATACTGAAATTTTAAATAGATTTGATGATGCTGTAAAATATATCTCAAAAAATAAACAAATTACTAATGTTTTAGTTTCTGGTGGGGATTCATTAATGTTACCTACTGATATTCTAGAAATCTTTCTTAAAAAACTAACTAAAATTAAACATTTAAAATTTATTAGATTTGGTTCTAGAATACCTGTTGCTTTCCCTAAGAGAATATATGATGATCCTAAGTTATTAGCTCTTTTTAAAAAATATTCAACTAAAACTAAAAGATTATATGTAGTAACACATTTTAATCATCCAAATGAAATTACTAAAGACTCAATTAAAGCAATTGATTGTTTAATAAATTCAAATATTATAATTAGTAATCAAACAGTTCTAATGAAGGGAGTTAATGATAATCCAAAAGTTTTAGCTGAACTTATGGATCAGTTAACAAGCATAGGTGTACTACCTTATTATGTTTTCCAATGTAGACCAGTAAGTAGAGTAAAACATCATTTCCAAATGCCACTTTATAAAGGTTATAAAGTTGTAGAAGATGCAAAAAAACTATTAAATGGACATGCTAAGAGATTTAAGTATGCAATGTCACATAAAACTGGAAAAATTGAAATATTAGGTATGGATAAACAGTATATGTATTTTAAATACCAGCAAGCAAAAGATCCTAAAGACTTAAGTAGATTCTTTAAAAAGAAAATTAATAAAAAAGCTGGATGGCTTGATGATTTTAAGTAAGTGATTAAATAAAAATAAAATTATTATGTTAATTGGAGAATAAAATGAGTTTAGGTATTAAATCAAATTGGAAGAAAATAAATTATACAAAAGAGTTAGTTGAAAATGCTTTAAGATTAGCTTATAGAGATATAAAAGCTGCAAAAAGTTTATTTTCATTTAAAGATTATGATTGGACTTTTATGGTAACTTATAATGCTTTGCTTCATGCTGGAAGAGCATTGATGTTTTATAAAGGTTATAAACCATTTGGTTCTTTTAAACACTTAACAGTATTTAAGTTTGTTAAAGTAAAGTTTAAAGATAACTTATCTAGTGATATTTTATCTTTATTTAATAAAATTATTAAAGGGGAATTAGAAGTTTCTTCTTCAAAAGTTAATTTAGCAACCAAAAACGAAGCTTCTTTTACTTTAGAAAAGGTAGAAAAATTTATTAATAAAGTTGAAGATATTATTGATTATTAACACTTATTAATATTTGTTAACAAACACTAACACTTATTAATATTTCTATTTATAATATATATGGTGATTGTTATGAAAGCATTATTAGATTTACCTGTAGATGTGAATCAGACCCTAAATATTATAAAGGCTAAGAATAATTTGAAAAATAAAGTTGAAACTATATCTGTGGTTGTTAAATATTATGCAGAGAATAATCTTGAACCAGAATTAAGACCAGATTTTGTTAAAAGAGTGTTATCTGATAGTAAAAAAGATAAACTTTTAGATTATGAGGAATTTGATTCAGTAAAAGATTTAGATAAATATATAAAGAAAAAGGTTAATAAATGAAATATAAGTATCATAAAGAGTTATTAAAAGTTTTTGAAAAACTTGCTAAGAAAGACAATAATCTATATAAGCAAATAATTAATAAAATTAGTGATATAAAAAATACCGATGATATTGAACACTATAAAAACCTTAAAAAGCCGCTTCAAAATTTTAAACGAGTTAAAATTACCATACAATTTGTTTTAATATTTAGATATATTAAATCTGAAGAAATGATTTTATTTAGATATTTTGACCATAGGGATAATATATATAAAAAAGATTATGATTAAATATGTCAGAAGATTTTAAAAAAATAATTTTAGAAAATGCAATTAAACATAAAGGTGAAGCAAATGTTAAATTTGTATTTGGTTCAGTTCTTAAAGATAATCCAGAATGGAAATCTAAAATTCCAGAACTAAAAGAAACACTACAACCATTAGTAGATAAAATCAATTCATTATCTTTAGAAGAACAAGAAAAACAATTAAAAGAACTAAACCCTGATTTCTTTAATAAAAAAGAAGAAAGAAATATATTTGCATTTCTAAAAATAAAAGAAGGAGACCAAGTAGTAACTGCTTTTCCTCCATCACCACATAAATATTATCATATAGGACATGCTAAAGCAATATTACTTAACTATCTATTAGCTAAGAAATATAATGGAAAATTTTATTTAAGATTTGAAGATACTAACCCAAAAGAAACTAAAACTGAATTTTACCAAGTTATGCAAGACGATATTGCTTGGTTGGGTGTTAAATGGGATGGTATTCAATATGCATCAGACCATATGGACTTATTTATCCAATATGCTGAGCAACTAATACAAAATGCACAGGCATACATGTGTTTTTGCACACCTGAAATAATGTCTGAAAAAAGAGGTAAAAAGGAAGAATGTGATTGTAGAAATCATTCACCTCAAGAAAATCTAATTATATGGGAAGAAATGAAAAAAGAGTACCCAGAAGGAAAAGCCTCTTTAAGACTAAAAATAGATATGAAGCATAAGAATGCAAGAATGAGAGATCCATCCATATTTAGAGTAATTGATGCTGAGCATCCTAAGTTAGCATACAAATATAGAGTTTATCCTATGTATGACTTCCAAAATGCAATTATGGATGGTTATTTTAATATAACTCATAGACTAAGAACAGTTGAGTTTGAAATGGCATCAGAATTGCATCATTATATTAGAAAAATACTAAAGTTATATGATACTTATACTTATGAATTTTCTAGATTTAATCTAGAAGGTATGTTATCATCAGGAAGAGTAATTAGAGAGAAAGTTGAATCTGGTGAGTTAATAGGATGGGATGATCCATCATTACCAACTTTAAGAGCTCTAAAAAGAAGAGGTTTTACTCCAAAAGCAATGGAGCTTATGTTAGTAGATTCTGGAATAACTAAATCATCAGGTTCTGTAATAACATGGGATACTTTAATTAAATATAATAAAAGAGTATTAAATGATACTTCTAAGAGATTTTTCTTTATTAAAGATCCTATAAAAATAGATATAGTAAATGATCCTAAGAAAGAATATTCATTACCACTTCATCCTAAATTAAATTTAGGTGTAAGAAAATTTAAATCAAATGGTTATTATTTTATTGAAAAAGAAGATTTTGATTCTTTTAAAAATAATAATCTAATTAGATTAATGGACAATATTAACTTTAAATACCAAGGTCTTAATAAATTAGTATTTGACTCAGAAGACTATATTAAATTTAAAGAAGAACCAAATGATAATAAGAGAATAATACACTTTTTACCAGCAGATCCATCTCAGTTAGTAGATGTTACTGTTTTCACTCCTAAACATGAATTATTAAAAGGTAAAGCAGAGAAGCATATATCTCAATTAAAAGAAGGAGATATTATTCAGTTTGAGAGATTTGGTTTTTGTAGATTAGATTCAATAGAAGAAAAAGAAGGAAAGAAAGTTTATAACTTCTGGTTTACTCATTAGTGTGATTTATATGTTGCAACCAATAAAAAAATCCTTTGGCTATTATATCTTTATAGGTTTGAAATCTAATAAATTTAAGTTTTTATCTAAACATATGAAATTATTAAATGATATTTCTTTAATTGATGATTCTGTCTTAATAAAAGATGATTTTTTAGATGGATCAAAATATAGAAATGGAAAATTATGTTTATATAAAAAAATAGGTGTAGAACAAGCATTAATTAAATCCGAACATAATAGATGTAATTCAATTAATGCACTTTTTAAATTAATGAATTTATGTAATACATCTTTAGATAATAGATTAAAGATATTAGAAAATCATAATAATTTTATTAGTGATGTTTATGCTGGTGAATTAGTTGATTTGAGTTTGAAAAAAAATAAATCTTTGTATATTACCTTGTTAAAAAAATATAAAAATATGATTAGCTTGTTTACTGGTGGTCATATCAAATATGCTGTAAAAATTGGATTTTTACTTGTAAATAACAATTGTAATGATAATATTGAAAATATTTGTGTTTCTTCTGGAAGGATTAGACAAGTTTGTGATGATTTTGATGATTATTATGAAAAACATCATGAGTCTTTTGGAGATTTTATTAATAATAAAAATAGATTGCCAGAATTATTGTTTAATAAAAATAATGGAAATAGAAAAAAAGTATTAAAATTAATTAATTTAAAAAAACATGATGTTGCAAGAGATTTAATATTAACTAAAAAAGTAAAAGCTGATTTATATAATTTTTGTTTGGCTGAATATAACAATATTAAAAAACTAAATAAAAAAGTTAATTTTAATTATTTAGATATTTTAATAGATTTTAATTATATTTTAAATGATGAGTAAAGTTTATAACTTTTGGTTTACCCATTAGTAAACATACAAATTAAAACTATTAAAGCACATTTTTTACTAAAAAAACAATAAATTTGTCACTAAATATGGTTATTTGTGCAAATTTGTAACAAATATGATTGCTATTTATAAATGTATTGTATCTTATTTGTATATGCAAGAAATAATTTACTTTCAAAATAAGCATTGGAAAGGTGATCTTATTGATTACCCAATAAAAAGAGATGTTTATTATAATCTAGAAAAAAATATGTTATCTAATGAATTAATTTTGTCTATTGAAGGTTCTAGAAGAGTTGGAAAATCTGTTTTAATTAAACAATTAATAAATTATTTAATTAGTAATAAAATAAATGTAAAAGATATATTTTATTTTTCATATGATGATTTTACAGAAGATATTTTTAAATTATTAAAAGAATATGAAATTATTAGAGGTAAATCTATTGATTCTGGAAAACTTTATTTTTTTTTTGATGAAATACAAAAAATATATAATTGGCAAGAAAAAATAAAAATAATATATGATAATTATCCAAATATTAAATTAATTGTAAGTGGATCCACATTAAGAGTAAGTAAAAAAGAAAGTCTTGCAGGAAGAATTTTTGAATATTTTGTACCACAATTAAGTTTTAAGGAATATTTAGTTTTTTCAAATAATACAAATTTATTAAAAGCTGTATATGATGATGCATTTATTGAACAGTATAAAGTATATTTAAAAAGGCAATATCCTCAATTAGCAATAAACTCTTCAATTGAATCTAAAGACTATGTGACCACAATAATTAAAAAAATAATATTTGAAGATTCAGAGAAATATATATTAGATGTTGATATTGATATTTTATTAAGTATTTTAAAAATTATATTAAAAGATCCAGGTCAGATTATAAATTATAATGACTTAGCTAAGGATTTGGGAACAGATAGAAATAAAATTTCAAAATATATAGATTATTTAATAAATAGTGGCCTAGTAAGAAAAGTATATAACTTTTCAAATAATGCAAGAAAGATAGAAAAAAGCTCAAAAAAGTTTTATCCTTTTTGTACAACATTAATATCTTTTGTGACTAATAATCCTAATGAGAGTAAATTTATTGAAGCTGATGTTGCTTTTCAGTTAAATGCAGAATACTTTTGGGATAATAGAGGAGTAAATGAGATTGACTTTATTATATACAACTCTATTACTTTAAATAAAATTGGTGTTGAAGTAAAATATAAAAATCAAATTACTTATAAAGAAGTTAAAAACTTTAAATTAAAAGCTGTGCAAAAATTAAAATTAAATAAAAACTATTTAATTGTTAAAGATAATTCAAAAATTGATTTTGATTTAAAAAAAGAAAATATTCATATTTTAAAATACTATCTTATTTGGAGAGATTTGGTTTTTGTAGATTAGATTTAATAGAAGAAAAAGAAGGAAAGGCAGTTTATAACTTCTGGTTTACCCATTGAACTGGTTTTGCTCAGTTCACACATAAACATTTAGTTATAAAGTCTGTTTTTTAAGTCATTTTTGTGTTTAAAATGATTTATTTATAAATATTTTGCATCACATATACATGACAGTTTTGTCGTGGTGGTGTGATGGTTAATTTGTATGAAATTAAAGAAAAAGGAATTAAATCTTATTTTTTAACACATAAAGATTCTACTTTAAATGTTCATAATATTGAGTTTCATAAGAATATAGGTGGTATCCATGTTTCTCAAAACATAAAAAAACCAGACTTTGATGAAAATATGTATATGGGGACCTATGGTGATTTAATATTACAAACTGAACACCCAAAAGAATTAACTAAAAAGTTAAAGGATTTCTTTAAGAAAAATAAAAACTTAGAAAAATTAGATTTAATTAAGTTAAATGAAATTGCTAAAGCTAAATATTCTTTAAAATTAACAATTATTAAGAACAAAGCAATGACTGAACATATAAATGGATCAATAATAAATAAAATTATAAATTGATGTAATAATTATATTCTTTCCATTTTTTATAAGATTCTTTATATTCAGGGTATTTCTGTAGAAATTTATTTTTTCTTTCTTGGTATTCTTTACTTGTATATATATTTTTTAATACATCTGTCCTAAATTTAATTAAATACTCTTTAGATACCTTAGATTTAACAACTGGTTTTAAGCAATGCACTAAATTTAGATTGGTAGGTGATTCAATCCACAATTTATTTTTATCTATATATTCTCTATCTTTTGTTCCTAAAAAAGGATAAAGATATCCAAATCTGGAAAATAATGTATCTAATTCAATTGCATATTTCTTTGTTTTTTCTAAGCTTTTTATTGTGTCATGTTGTGTTCCAATTATATAAAATGCTCTTGGTATTATGCCATTATCAAGTGTCATTTTAATTACTTTTTTTGCATTTTTTAAATCAATCATTTTATCCATTTTATTTAGTGTTTTTTGATCACCACTTTCTATACCATAACTTATGTGGTGCCAACCTGCTTTTTTCATAATTCCTAATAATTCTTTATCTATCATATTTATTCTTGACATACATCCAAAATAAATTTTCATACCGCTTTTTATTATTTTATCACATAACTCAATAACTTTTTCTTTATTTAATGTAAATGTTTCATCTTGAAACCAAATATAATTTACATTATATTTTTTATATAATAATCTAATTTCTTTAAATATATTTTTTGCAGATCTACTTGTTACTTGTCTTTTCCATTGTGAATTGTTAGAACAAAAAGAACAATTATAAGGGCAACCTTTAGACCCTAATATTGTACCTAAATTTTTAATATCTGTTGGAAATGGGTAAAAGGCAAATGTTTTTTTATATATTGTCATATCTAAGTCTTCTCTATCTGGCAATTCTTGTTTATCAAAATTAAGTCTTTTTCTTCTTGGATTAATAATTGTTTTTTTAATTTTACAATCATAATATGCAATACCTTTAATTTTATTAGTTTTTTTATTTAAATTTAAATTATTTAATAATTCTAAAGTTGTTTCTTCTCCTTCACCAATTATTATATAATCAAAGTGTTTTACACAACTTTCTGGTGAATTAGTTGGATGTGCTCCTCCAACAATAGTGAATATATTTCTATCTTTTAATATTTTAGAAAATCTTTTAACTCTATTATACATATTTGTTGTCATTGTAAAACCAACAGCATCTGGATTTTCTTTTAAAATTAAATCAATAGTTTCTTTATCTGTTTTAAATGCTTGTTGTATTATTTTCACATTATATCCTCTTTTTTTAAGATATGATTTAATATAACATAAGCCTATTGGTTCTGCAATTTCTGAGAATCCATCTATTCTTGGTGCTGTTATTTTTGGTTCTACCAATACAATTTTATTATAGTTCATAACTATCACTTTTTATTTAAAAATAATCTTTTTGTATTATTTATTTTAATATTTTTAATTTTAGCAAGTTTCATTATTTTTTTATGATATATATTTATTTCTTTAGAACTAGTGTTAGTTAAGTACTTGACCCATAACTTTTGTAGTTTATATGGATTATAATAATCACAATTTGTGATTTTATTTGCTAAACTAATTTTGTGTTTATTTTTTAATTTTATTATTAACTTTTGATGATCAATACATCCAGCAAGTGGAAAGAGAACTCTTGCACCAATATCTGTTATATTTCCAATTTCTATTAACTTTTTAGTGTGTTGATATGTTTTTTTAAGACTGTGTTTATCTTCTTTAGGTAATCCATAAACTAGGCTAATATATACTTTAATATTATATTTTTTAAGATTTCTAATTGCATTAATATTATCTTTAATTGTTGTACCTTTGTTTATTAAATCCAGTTTGTTTTGATCACCAGACTCAATTCCAATAAATATTTCAGAAACACCAATTTCTTTAATAAGTTTAATAGTTTCTATATCTAAATTATCAGATCTTGCAAATATCTTAAAATAAACTTTATTTTTTAGTGTTTTTGGTTTGCTTTTTGCTAATTCTTTAAGCCAAACATCATCTTTTGATAATTTACCAATAAAATTATCAGAAATATCCCAAATTAAAGTTTTACTATTATTATTATGTATTTTAATAATTCTTTTCCAAAATTCATTAGGATTAAGTCTTCGTAATCCTAAGTCAATTCTTGCACAAAAGCTACATCTCCCTTTATTTTTAGATAGTATTTTCGCTTTTGAACACCCTTTTTGTGATTCTATACTTATAAACTTAGTGAAACCTGATTTTTTATATTTACTATTTTCAAAATTTATTTCATATTTTTTAAGTGTATCTCCAAGTAATGAATAATCAGGTAATGGTAGTTTATTTAAATTTATTAAATTAATAGCACATGTAGGTGAGTTAATAATTATTTTATTATTTAATCTAAATGATAAATTATTAATTTTTTTAAGATCATTTATGTTATTATTAAATATTGCTTTAATATATTTATAAAAAGTAATTTCTCCATCGCCTCTAACAACTGCATCTATATATTTATTTTTTTCTAAAATCTCTTTATGTTTAACAGTAGCATGTGATCCACCTAATATTATTAATGCACCTTTCTTTTTTGCTTTTTTAGCAATTTTTAATGTATTATTATAGTTTGCACCAGTTGTACTAATACCTATAATTTTTGCACATATCTTTTTTTCAATTTCTTTTTGTTTTATTATTTCGCCATCAAATAATTCAATTTCAATCTTTGGCATTTTATTTTTAATATATGTTGCAATTGATATAATTCCAACAGGTGGTAGTATGCCTGAACTAGATAATTTAGATCCACCTTCTGGAAATATTAATTGAATTTTTGTATTCATAATAATCATTTTTAATTATAAAATAAAAAAGAAAAAAAGAATTAGTTGTTATAAACAACAAACTCTCCATTTATGATTTGTTTGAAAAGAACATCTTTGTGAACATCACCAAATTCATCAAAAGTTACATTTCCAGATATTCCTTGATATTTTTTACTTACATCATATACTTTGTTTTTAATATCTTCTTTTGTACCATCACTTGCAAGTATTGCTTTAACACCTAACATTACTGCATCATAACTTTCTGTTGAGAATGGATCAATTTCATCTTTATTGTATTTTAGTTTGTATGTTTCTCTAAATTCCTTTAATTCATCTGTTTCTGGTGGGTTTCCTGGAATAATATATATTAATCCATCATCTTGCTTTTCTAAAAGATTTAAAACTTCTAGAACTTCTGGATTTTCTGCAGTTTCACCAGCACCAAATATTTTTGCATCTATACCTAATATTTTAGCTTCTTTAAGAACTTGTACAAACCCTTTATGAGAAGTTATTGTTATTAAAAATAAATCTGAATTTTTAACTTTTATTTTTTCTAACTCTGTTTTGAAACTATTAGATTGTGCATCTATGATTTTTTCAGAAATTACAATTGTCCCACCCATTTCTTTAAATGTGTTTTCAAATGTTTCTGTATATCTTATTGCTGATTCGTTTGATACATCTGTAATAGTTGCTAAATTTCTATAACCTAAATCATATGCTAATTCTGCTTGTTTTATTGCTCTTTCATCATCAGACATATATGTTCTGAATATATAATCTCCTGCATTTGTGATTGTTGGAGATGATGATGCTGGAGAAATCATAATAGTTTTTGATTCTTCAACAATTGGTATTATTGATAATGTTGCAGAACTACAACTACTTCCAACAATAAAATCAACTTGATCTATATTTATTAATTTATTAACAATTTTTGTTGCTTCAGTTGAATTACATGACATTTGGTCTTCCATAATTAATTGAATATTATAACCTTGTTCTTCTAAATCATTTATTGCAATATCTATACCTCTTGGTATACCTTCAAAATAACCTACATAATCTCCTGAAAGATCAGCTAATACACCAATTTTAATTATATCTTGGTTATTTGTTGTGCTATTTGTACTTATTGAAATGATTACTGTTGCTAGTATAACAATAATCAAAATTCCTAAAATCCATTTTGTATTTTTTTTCATATTTTTTACACCTCATTAATTTTCTTAACTTAATAAGTTAATTATGTTGTTTTGGGTTAATAAAAACAATCCTAGTTATTTTTTGACAAAAATAGATATATTTATAAAAACAATGATATTGTAATAAATAGTATGGCAGAATTGGATTTATTAGATAAAAGAATAATTTCTGAATTAGAAAGAAATTGTAAGATATCTATATCAAATATTGCAAAAAAACTTAAGGTTTCTAAACAAAGAGTTAGTTATAGAATTAAAAATTTAGAACTAAATAGATTTATTTTAGGTTATTCTTGTATTTTGGATACTTCTAAGTTAGGATATACAACATATAGAATATATATTAAATTCCAAAATACTTCTAAAGAAGATAAAATTAAAATTATAAAAGATATTTGTAGTTATAATAATATACCACAAGCAATAGCTATAGATAATATTTGGGATTTTGCATTTGGTATTGTTGTTAAAGTCACACCTGATTTTCATAAAGTTTGGGTAGATATTTTAAAAAAATATAAAGAAAATATAGATAAATATCATATATCTATTTGTGCACCAATTTATAGTTATACTAGAGATTTTTTAAATCCAGATACAATTACAGAACCACCAAAGCTAAGAGTGTTTGGCGACTGTGAAAAAGTAGATTATGATAAAAATGATATAATAATTCTAAAAGAACTAGCTAAAAATATAAGAAGACCAATTGTTGAAATTGCACAATCAATTAATAGAAATCCACAATTTATAATAAATAGAATAAAAGAATTAGAAAAAAAAGAAATAATTAAAGGATATAAACCAGATTTGGATTGGAATAAATTTGGATATACCTATTATAAAATTTTTATAAATCTCTCAAATTTCAAAAAATATAATGAAATGTTTAAATATTGTGAAAGTAACTTACAAATTTTCCAAATTTACAAAACAATAGGTGGTTGGGATTTAGAAATTGAGATTTATGCAAAGAATTTAGTTGATTTTAAAAAAATTATGAGTGAATTACAAGATAAATTTAATGATTGTATTAAAAATTATTTTTATTTTACTGTGGGTAATATCCATAAAGAAATTGTAGTTCCTTTTGAGTAAACACAGTATTTGTTGGACAGTTGATTATATGTTAGAAGAAATTAGTAATGGAATTTGGAAAATAACAGGAGAATCTAATATTTATTATCTATCAGAAGAAGATATAGTGATTGATACTGGTTTTTCAGAAGATAAAACCTCAATTAAAATAGATCTTTCAAAAGTAATTAATTTAAAAGAAATTAAAACAGTTATTTTTACTCATTTACATTATGATCATATTGGAAACTATGATTTATTTCCAAATGCTACTTTCTATACCTCTAAACAAGAAATAAATGATCTAAATAAAGATAAATTTGGAACAATTCTTCTAAAACCAATAGCTAATAAATTTAATATTACTATTAAAGATATAAAAGAACTAAAATTACCTGAATATCTACAAGTTATTGAAACACCAGGACACACAAAAGGATCAATTTGTATTTATGATTCTAAAAGAAAAACACTTTTTTCAGGAGATACCCTTTTCTTTGAAAATAATATTGGAAGAATGGATTTACCTACTTCTATTCCTGAAAAAATGAAAGAATCCTTAGATAAACTAAAAGAATTAGATTGGAAAGTACTTTGTCCTGGTCATGATTACTAATTTATAAACTTGAAATGTTGTGTTTGCTTTAACTGATTCATTAGACTCTAAATAATATATTAAATAAAGGGTGGGTACAAATTGTACATACCCCTTAGATACTATTTTACAATTTGAATTGTACGATATTATCGTACAGTTGAAATCAACTAACAATAATTTTCGACAGTTAAAAGTAATATTATTTGAGTTGTACGCTATCATCGTACAACTGAAAGCAACTAACTAATAGTATTTGTTGGATACTTCATTTTATTTCAATAGCATACTTCTTTAGATCTTCTTTAAGTTTATTATAATCATCCTTAAAGTGAATAGCATTCCACCCAAGCTCCTTAGGTGCCTGAACATCTTTAGAATAAGTATCTCCAATCATTAATATCTCTTTATTTTTAAGATTAGCAATTCTTTGCATCTCTAGATAGATGATTGGATCTGGTTTAACAGTTCCAACTTGGAAAGAAAATAAAGGATAATCAATATAATCTAATAATTTTGTATTTTCTTTAATAGTTCTATAAATAAATATAGAACTATTTGTTAATAAGCCAGTTTTATATCCTTTTTCTCTTAATTGTTTAAGTAATGGTATTGCAAACTTATAAATATTAATATTTGCTTCAGCTTTATCTCTTACTGCAAGTATTTTCATTGTATTTTCTTTAGTAGGTTTAATACCTAGATTTTTAGCAAGTGCATTATAAGAATCAAATTCTGTTTCCCAGTACTTAGTTTGTACTGTTTTTTCAAAAGCACTAATTATTTCATCTTCATACTGTTTAAGTTTAAACTCTTTCTTAATAAGTAATGAGAAATGGTATAATGGGTTAGCTATTGTGGCTAATGTCTTCCATAAATCAAAAATTATTAATTTAATCATCTTAATTCCTTTAACTTCCCATTAAGAGGTATTGCTCCTAATGCCTCAATCTCTTCTTTATTTTTAGAACTAGGAATATCATAAAGAAGATATATCTTTCTACCTAAAGCATAAGCAATACCCATAAGTATCAAACTATAAGGTCCAATATAGTTTTTAGATTTACCCTTATCAAAGTTACAAACTAATAAACAATCAACTGTTTTTAATAGATTAATATCTTTATCTAAAAATTGTTTTTTCTGATTTGAATAATCAGAAACCTTACCTAATTGAAAAGTTGGTAATGTGACTTCATGCTTTTTAATATTAAACTTAACAGTAGGTAATTTATCTAAAAACTTATTATTTGAAATTAATAGTATTTTCATACAGTATATAGTAAATAAATATATTTTAAAAGGTATATATCATAATGTAAGTATAATGAGTGATATAAATATAGGCCTAACTGAACTAAAAGCTAAACAACTTCTAGAGCAATACGGACCTAATAAAATAAGTATTAAAAACAATTTCCTAGTTCTTAAAATGATTATATCACAATTTACCTCATTATTAGTTATTGTACTTATAATATCAGCAATTATCTTTTTTGTAATTGGAGAAAAAGTAGATGCTGCTGTAATCTTAGCAATTGTTATAGTAAATGCAGTAATTGGTTTTTTCCAAGAATATAAAGCAGGAAAAGCAGTTAGTGCTCTTAAAAAGATGCTAACAAGCTCAACTGTGGTTATTAGAGATGGAAAGCAAAAAGAAATAAACACAGAAGAACTAGTTCCTGGAGATATTGTTCTATTATCTGAAGGCAACAAAATACCTGCAGATATGAACCTAATAGAATGCTTTTCATTAAAAGTAGATGAATCAGTACTAACTGGTGAATCAGTACCATCAAACAAAAGACTAAAACCTAAAGAAATAACTAAACTATTCTCAGGAACAACAGTGGTTTCTGGAAAAGCAAAAGCAGAAGTTACAAAAACAGGAATTAGAACTGAGTTTGGAAAGATTGTAGGGTTAGTAGCAAAAGAATCAAAATCTACTTCATTATTTGAACATCAACTAAATAAACTATCTAAGAACATAGTTATTATTCTAGTAATATTAATAATTATATTATTTATAATTGGATTATTTAGAGGATTAGGAATTGTAGATATGTTCCTAATATCTGTATCTCTAGCAATTTCAGCAATACCAGAAGGACTACCAATTGTTATTACTTTAACATTAGCCATGGGTGTACAGATAATGTCAAAGAAAAACTCAATTGTAAGAAAAATGTCATCAATTGAAGCCTTAGGCTCAACAACAGTAATCTGCTCAGATAAAACAGGAACATTAACTCTTAATGAAATGACTGTTAAAAAAGTAGCAACTTCTTCTTTTAGTAAAGAAATTAAAGGAACTGGTTACTCAATCAATGATATTTACAAAGAAAACAACCATGAGCTAAATAAACTACTAGATGTATGCGAAAACTGTAATGATTCCTTCATATCTAGTGATTCTGTGATTGGTGACCCTACTGAAATAGCACTTAAAGTTCTTTCAAGAAAGTTCAATTATACTAATAACTATAAAACAATAAATGAAATGCCATTTACCTCAGAAAGAAAAATGATGTCAACAGCACATAAAATAAATAATAATTATGAATTACTAACTAAAGGTGCTTTCTCAGAAGTTATTAAAAAATCTAATAGAATACTAATTAATGGAAAAGTAAGAAAAATAACTCAAAAAGATATAAATAAATTTAAAAAATTAGAAGAAGGATATGCAGAGGGTGCTCTAAGAGTATTAGGCTTTGCATACAAACCAATTAATAATATTAAAAACATAAATGAAGATAATTTAATATTTCTTGGTCTAGTAGGAATGATTGATCCACCAAGAGCAGATGTTAAAAAAGCACTAGAGCTATCAAGAAGAGCAGGAATTAAAACTAAAATTATAACTGGAGACTATGCTCTAACAGCAAAAGCAATAGCCAAAGATATTGGTTTTAAGAATGTAAGAGTTACAGATGCATCAGAAATTGATAACCTAGACAATAAACAAGCAACTGAACTAATTAAAAAAACAGATATCTTTGCAAGAGCTAAACCAAATCATAAATTTAGAATTGTTGAACTACTAAAGGCAGCAGGAGAAGTAGTAGCAGTAACTGGTGATGGTGTGAATGATGCACCAGCTATCAAATCTGCTGATATTGGAATAGCCATGGGTATAAAAGGCACTGAAGCCACTAAAGAAGTAGCAGACATAGTTCTTAAGGATGATAATTTTTCTTCAATTATTGAGGCAATTAAGCAAGGTAGAAGAATCTATGATAATATAATTTTATTTGTTAAGTATATGCTTGCTGTTAATTTTGATTTACTACTAACTGTTGGGTTATTAACAATCTTTAATCTACCAATACCATTATTAGCTTTACAAATACTTTGGATAAACATGGTAACTGATTCCCTACCAGCCATAGCACTAGGAAGAAGAAAAGCCTCAAAGGATATTATGGAAAGACCACCTAGAAGGAAAGGTGAGGGTATTTTTAATAGGTTTGTAGTGTTTATAGTTGTTGCTTTAATAGTTAAGATTGTAGGTGAGTTAATATTATTTAGTTATGGTATGGGTTTAGATATTTCATTAGGAATAAATACTTTTGATCTAGCAACCTCATCCTATGCTAGAACAATTATATTAACAGCAATTGTGGTGTTTGAATTGTTCTTTGCATTTATTGTAAATGCAGAAGGTAAGTTCACAAAGGAACATCTACTATCTAACAAACCATTAATCTATAGTTGTTTATTAGTGTTAGTTCTACAGATCTTTGTAGTTTATAATGGGTTCATGCAAAATATTTTCCATCTAGTTCCATTAACAGTAACACATTGGATCTATATCTTTATCTTTGGATTATCATCAATGTTAGTGATTCCAATTACTAATTTTGTTAAAAAAGTTCTTAAGAAATAAGTATTTTTAGAAAAATATAATAAATTAACAAAATAAAATAAACAAAGAAATTTCTTGTAATTTGTTTGATTATTGAACCCTTACTTACCTTTATATACCTTTGCTATAATAATTATATTATAATCTATAATAAAACATTAGATTAAATAAAATAACAAAGAGTGAATAAATAATGAACGGTACTGTGAAATTTTATAATTTCAAGAAAAGATTTGGTTTCGTAACTGGAGAAGATGGTAAAGACTATTTTGTTCATGAAACAGGAATCGAAGACAAAGGCGCTATCAAAGACGGTGTTAATGTTACTTACGAAATTGTAGAAGATGATAAAGGCGCTAAAGCTGTTAATGTTAAAGTAGTTGAGTAGATAATATTTAATTAATTTTAACATCTATTTTTTTTTTTTTATTTTTAATAAAAATTTATTTGTAGGTCTATCTTAGTTTAATGCTCCTTTTAATACACATTGTTTACTAAATATCACGTAATAAAATAAGCAAAAGAGGATAAATATGAATAAATTCAAACAACTAGGGTTAGACGGAGATACCCTAAAAGTTGTAGATCAACTAGGTTATGAAGAACCTACAGATATTCAACAAAAAACAATTCCGCCAATTATTTCAGGAAGAAATATTATTGCACAATCAGCAACAGGAACAGGAAAAACATTTGCTTTTCTAGCTGGTTTATTACAGAATATTGATTGTAATAGAAAAATACAAGTATTAGTAGTTACACCTACTAGAGAGCTTGCAAACCAAATTCTTGAAGAATCAAAAAGATTAACAAAATTTAAAAGACAGAAATCCTGTGTGGTTTATGGTGGTGTACCATTAGGTCCACAAACAGAACAATTAAGAAAATCAGAAATTGTAATAACAACCCCTGGAAGAATACTTGATCATATTAAAAGAGGAAATGTTAATCTAGAAAATGTAAAAGCACTAGTTCTTGATGAAGCAGATAGAATGTGTGACATGGGTTTCTATGATGATATATCTAAAATAATTAAATACACACCAAAAGAAAAACAAATGCTATTATTTTCAGCAACAATCTCAAGAGATATAACTAAATTAGAAAAAAAATATATTCTAAATGCACATAGAATAGTTGTTGAGTACTATGTAGACCCAACTAAGCTATTACAAGAATACTATAAAGTAAAAAATAATGAAAAAATATCATTATTAATACACCTATTAGCAGTTAGAAACAAAAAAGCACTAATCTTCTGTAACACAAGAAGCATAGTTGATATGATATATCATAATTTAAAAGAACAAAAAATAGAGTGCTATAGATTACATGGTGGTTTAGAACAAAGAAGTAGAACCAGAATTATTGGTGAATACCAAAATCATAAGAATGCTGTTTTAGTTTCTACTGATGTGGCAGCAAGAGGAATACATATAGATAATATAAATGCAATTTATAATTTTGACTTACCAAAAGATGATACACAATATATTCATAGAATTGGAAGAACAGCAAGAGCAGGAAAAGAAGGAACAGCAATCAGTTTAATTTCAACAAGAGAAGAATCTGATTTCTTAAGAATGTGTAAGAAGTTTAAATTTAAGGTTGTTTTAAATGATAGACCTAAGTATAGTATCTTAGATATTAAGAGACCAATTAGAAAGTCCTCAAGGGACTACTCTACAAGTAGTTTTAGAGGTAGAAGATCAGATTCTAGGGGTAGAAGATCAGACTCTGGGGATATGGATGTAAATGTTGTAACAAAAGACAAGATTGGTGACCTTGAGAAAAAATTAAAGCAAGACAGGGTAAGAAGAAGATCTCATCTTGGAAAGCACAGATCTAGTTTTAAGAAGAAAAAGCATACTGGTAGTAAAAAGTAGTTTTTAACTACTTTTTTTCTTATTTTTATTTTTTTAAAATCTTTTTTTAAATAGTTTTACTCCTACTAAAAGCTTTATAATTTTTTTAACTATAAGGTTTATAAATTTGTTTATCATATAGTATATTTAGTGATCATATGTCTTTAGGCAAAATTAATTATAAAAAGTTTGTTGATTTTGAAATTAATAAATTATCTGATAAAGAATTCTCTTCAATTTATAATATTAGCTCAAGAATGTTCTTTAAAGAAAATTTAACATCTTTATTTAATGAAAAGAAAAAATGGTATAGTTCTAAATCTAATTCTTTATATTTAATATATTCTGGAAAAGAAGTAGTTGGTTATCTAAAAGGCTATAAAAAAAGAAAAACATTCTATATTGATTGGATTGGTGTTGATGAAGAATATAGAAGACATAAATTAGGCACAAAACTACAGATTAGAGTTTTAGCTGATTTAAAAAGAAGTGGTATTAAATCTATTGTTTCTAAAAGACATATTCTTGAAATGAAGGATTTATTTACAAATATAGTTAATCGTAATGGTGTTATACATTATAGATTGAAAACTACAGAATCTAAGAAAAGAAGTTATTCACATTCATTCAAAAGTATTATTAAAGTAAGAAAAAGAAAATAAAAAGCACTTTAACACTAAAGTCATATCTATTAGAAGTTATAAAACATTAATTTCAACAAAAGAAGAAGCTGACTAGTAAAAAGTAGTTATAAACTACTTTTTTTCTTATTTTAAATACTTATAATCATTTAGAATTAAAACAATAAATACTATTAAAACACCTATTGAAAAATAATTATGTGTATTATATATAAAGATACTTATTATTTGATTTAAAATAATCATAGATATAACTATTATTGCACCTATTTTTTTACCATTCCAAAGTGCTATAACCCCTATGAAACTTATAATTGCAAGTATGGGAAATAGTATTATTTGTGTTGTTGTAAAAATTGATTTTATTAATCCATAAATAAAGGTTAATAAAAATAAACTAAAACCAATAAACATTAGAATACATATAATTTTTGTATTTTTAGGTCTTTTTAGTTTTGAATCCATAGGTATATTATATTGCATATTGTTTTTATTTGTTTTTGTTATATATGATATATATTATAAGAAGAAGCCTACTGGTAGTAAAAGGTAGTTTTTAACTATCTTTTTTTCTTATTTTTTAAAATCTTTTTTTAAATAGTTCTATAATTAATCTATATGATAATTATGGACTTAGGAAATAAATTTAATATATCAGAACAAGAAATTTATAATATAATTAATTCTAATATTGTAGAATCAACTAAAATAAAATTAATAAAAGAATTTAAGACTATTCAGTATTATTCAGGAGACAGTGATATCTATAAGCTATACCAATTAAAGGAAAAATTACTAGAACATATATATAAAGATGATTTTAATTATATAAAAAATAATATTGAAAAATTAATTAAATTAACTCCATATTTTAAAGATTCTTATAATATAAAAGGGGAATTTTTGGATTTTATAGTATATTTTACCAAAATCTATTCAAAAGATAATTATAAACTTAAAAATTTATTTGTTGAATTATTTAATGTATTTTGGGGTTATATAGCATTACATAACTATATTTATTTTATGAAACAATATTATATTAAAAATGAATATAATTTAGAAGATCTTTCTACTAATACTTGTTTTGAACTAAATATGCATAAAGAAAACTTCTATGAATTTTTAGATCAATTTTATGAAAATTTTGATATTAATGAGTTTATTGATAATCCTGAACTTAAAAAACTATTAAACAAAACATTAAGTTAAATTTGTAGTTGTTAATATTGAAAAATATAGAATTAAAACTATCTTATGCAATTTTTATTATATAATTAAAAACTTAATTAAAATTAAAAATATTCTTTAAATTCATCAAATACTTTTTTAGCAACTTCTTTTTGTTTATCAATTAAAAAATAATTATCAATTTCTTCCTTTTTAATCCACTTATAACCAGATATTTCTTCTTCTTGTATTTTTATTTCTTGATTTGGTGGATTAATTTTTGCAATAAACGCATTACCAGTTGAACCTTTAAATTTAAGATTTCTTTCAATAATTCTTTCTTTTTTGTGTTCCCATTTATAGTTAATTTTAGATTTTGCAAGAATTTCTATATCAACACCTAATTCTTCTTTCATTTCTCTTAAAATTGCTTGTTTAGCTGTTTCTCCTTCTTCAATTCCACCTGTAGGTGCTTTGCAGAAAAAACAACTATAAATTCTTTTTTATTATTTAAAATAAAAGCACTAACTTCTTTTCTATATGGTAAGTTATCTATATTCATAAAAATAACTAATAACAAAAGAATATATAAACATAACCAAACCATAAATAATCTATGGTATTAAAGGAAAGCTAGTGTAGGTTATAAAATATAGTTAATTAAGCGTTATATCTTATTTTTTATTTACAGTGCCTGGTTTTTTTCTATATGGTTTATATTTTATTTCATTGTATATAAAGTATATTTCTATTTTTCTACATTATGCGACATGTTAAAAACATGTCACACAATGGTTAAATGTGCAAACATTTAACAATAATAACTATAAA
>Ga0222697_1000228_pt1 | contig 27413 bp, 49 predicted proteins | sample AntAcemetage1402_FD_179835 | JGI IMG/M metagenome (GOLD analysis project Ga0222697, IMG submission 179835) | Saline water microbial communities from Ace Lake, Antarctica - #1402 | ecosystem: Environmental > Aquatic > Non-marine Saline and Alkaline > Saline | place: Antarctica: Ace Lake... | reverse complement strand
GGATATAGCAGAGGACGTACTTGACGATACATGGGGCAATCGGGTAGTAAACTACTTCCGGGCGTTAGAGATTATAGGCGCAAGCGCTATGGATTGGCTCAAGCAAATCACGCCCGAATGGGCCGCTATGCTGGTTCTAGCCGCACCCATTGCTGCCGACATCAAGAAGGTGTTGGCGCTTCTGGGCGTTGATCTGTCTATGGATATAGCAGAGGACGTGCTTGACGATACATGGGGCAATCGGGCAGTAAACTACTTCCTGGCGTTAAAGATTATAGGCGCTCGTGCCATGGACTGGCTACAGAAGATTGGCCCTGAGTGGGCCGCCATGCTAGCAGTGGCCGCGCCTATCGCTACCGACATCGCTAAGCTGTTCGCTCTACTGGGCGTCGACTTGGCCGCAGCGGTTGCAGGTGGCGCCGTCGAGAACTTTGAGGGCCTAGCGGACACCTACTTTGAGAACTTGCAATACGCCTTTGAGGCGATATACGCATGGCTCAAGAGGTTGGTAAAGAACGAAGACTTGGACATGATCGAGCTAGCCAGCACGATAGCGGGCCAACTGGGCGCCGTGTTCGGATTGCTCAACGTCAATCTTGCTGACATCAAAGCGCCCAAGGCGAACTTTGCATCCACGCTCACCGCTTGGGCGGACGGCTTAGAGGTTGTGGCTGACACGCTTATGCCGGTGCTAGAATCCATACAGACCAAGTGGGGGTCTGTGCTAGAGACCGCGCAGGCTACCGCGCAAGCTATTGGCGCCATCATCGGAGCCATCAGCGACGCCGTGCTACAATCCGAGGCCGCACTCGACGCGGGCGGGTTCGACATTGGCGGTATCCGAGCGCTTCTGAGCCAGTTCGGCGCAGTGGGCGACGTGATTGGTGAGAAATTGTCCACTGCCACTGGCGACGAGGGCACCGGCGCTACTAGCGGAGAAGGCGCCAAGACATACGGCAACGAAGGCGCGGGCGTGATTCGCGTTCACCTCATGCTTGGCGAGAACCTGCTGCAAGAGGTCACGCTACGAGTGGCCGACATCATCGGAGCCGGTCAAGACCTTTACATTGACGCTGGCCTACAAGGCGATGGAGCGTGATAGATGGCTGAATCAGTACGCTACCTAGACAGCAGAGGCACCGCGCTAGACCTCTCGACCGACGCGCGCTACTTGCGCGGCGAGGGCGTCGACACGTGGCACATCGAGCCGGTGTTCGACCATCTGGCCGGCGACCCCGACCAGCTTAGCGGCTACACGCTCGACTGGACGGAGCTGCGTTTGTCGTTTGCGGTGAGCGCGTCAACTTACGCCAACGCGCGCGGCACCGTGGCCACCTGGCGCAAGTTCTTCATGAACGAGGCCAGCCGTCACGCAGACGCCAGTGACACGCAATCTATGGGCACGCTGGAAATTGTACACGGCGGCGGCACCTACACTACGGCAGCCGCTCCTATGACGCCGACGGTATCGCTCGACGGAGCCTATGCCGGTGTGGCTCTAGGGTTCCGCACGCCTAGCCCGCTCTGGAACTATGGCGCTGTACAAACCGTGGGCACGGCATTTGGCACCGCGTCGGGATCCGCTGCGTGGGATAACACCGGCGACTGGAAGAGCTACCCGACGCACGTGCTAACGGGCACATTCGACACGCCGCGCTTTACCAATAGCGTGACGGGCGACTATGTGGAACTAGGCACCGCCACGGCCAACGCAGACGACCAGCTATGGGTATGGAGCAATCCGCCGCTCGTGCGCTACTACGAGAACGGCACCAGCGCGGGCGACAAGACGCTGGGCGACAACTGGACGCACTACGCCGGCACAGTGAGCCGCTTCGACCCGCTGCAAGTGGGCGACGGCACGCTCACCCTGACCACGACTAGCGGCACGGCGACGTATGAGCTGCGCTACGATATCCTCAAGGCGGGGCTAGGCTGATATGAGTATCCACACGTGGAAAAAAGATTACCAGGTCTGGCTACTGGACTCCGACTTTAAGCCAACGCATCTTTTGCCTGACTTACGGAGCTTTGCGTGGGAGTGGAAGCTACGTGACTTCTGCAACTTCACCGCTAGCCTGCCGGTGTCAAGTCGCAACTATCAGTACATAGACAGCGACGTTGACCAATATCTATACGTGCGACGTGACACGCGCGGCCAGGTGTTCAAGATCGAGCTGCACGACGCCAAGTGGAAGCCCATCAACGGCAAGCGCACGCTTGCGCTCGACATGGGCGGGCAGGGCGGCGCGCTGTTCTTCCTAGGCTCGTCTATCATCCAGCCCAACCAAGCGTCGTCTGACATTACGCTCTCGTTCACTGGCTACATTGACGACATCATCAAAGACTTTGTGCGCTACAGCGCTGTGGTGGGCACCTGCTACGCCGACCCGGACGCCAACGCGCGCGGGATCCCCGGCCTGAGTGTGGCCGCCAACAAGACAGAGCACCCAACCACCACGACCATCGCGCGCACGGGCAACCTGTGGGAAGTCGTGCGGGCCTTGTGCCTTGACTACGATATTGACATCACGCTCACGCCGACATGGAACGGGTCCGACGCGGCGGTCACATTCGAGCTGGAGACCTACTACGAGGGGCGCGGCACTGACCGCACGGCGGGCACCGCTAACCCGTGCGTTCTGTCTGACGTGTACAAAGTCTTTACCGATAGCGCCTGGCACTATAACAAGTTCCCGGAGAAAACACACGCCTACCGATGGGACGCGCACGACATAGTAGCAGCGACCACCTACACCAGCGGCATGCGCCGCGAGGTGATTGTAGACGCCGATAACGTCATCCAGATACGTGAGGCTATGCTCGACATGCGAGCGGAGCAAGGGCATACGCTCGGATTCCGTGAGAGTTTGTCGACGCGGCTGGGTACTGAGTTCTGGACTGGCGACACCGTGCTGCACCTTGACACGCTTTTGGGCACTGACACCAAGGACGAGCTCGTAGGCGGTTGGCGCATCAGCATCCAGCCCGACGAGCTAGGTAGCGAAGATATCGAGCTGATCTTTGGTGACGACAAGCCGCGCGAGAACAATCGCGGCGGCAAGCCCAAGCGCAGACCGACAGAGGGGCCCGACAAAGGCTCAATCAAGCGCTGGACGCTTGACGGAGACACCGGCACAGCAGTGCCCACGGTGTTGAACGCTATCACCGTCGCGGGCGGGACCGACATCACTACAGCGGCGGCAGATAACACCGTCACCGTCAACTATACCGGCGCTGGTTCCACCTTTGCCGCACCTACTGTCACGTTCGGCGCGGCTCACGCAGAGGGCGCTGGTACCACCGTCATGCGCACCGACGCCACCTTTCAGCTCCAAATGGCGGGCGACGCGGGCGCAGCCACGTTTGGCGGGGCAGGCAACACGCTCACGCTCACGGGCGGCGTGGCTATTGACACGTCAGCCGCCGACTCTGCTGTCACGATTACTCATGCTGCCGTCGCGACCGCTATACCGGACGCGCACCATGACCTCGTGACGTTGACTCTCGACCTCACCGACAACCCGCTCACGATATCCGGGCAGGAGTTGGGGCTGGCCGTTCAAGCGCACAGTTTCGTCTTCATCGGGCCTCAGTCGGGCGAGCCAGCGGCGCCAACGTTCCGAGAGTTTGAGGTTGGCGACCTGCCCGACACCGTGATTACGACCGCAGACCTCGCCACGCCTACCATCACATTCGACACTGCATACGCGGCGGGCACAGCTTTAACGCTCATTCGCTCAGACGCGGTACTACAGCTCCAGGTGTCCAGCGATTCGGGCGGCGCCGTCTTTGGCGATGCTGGCAACACGCTCAACGTGGTAGGTTCGGGCGGCGTTGCGACCTCGGCAGCGGACAACACGCTCACCATTGACGGCACGAGCGCGGGCACATGCTTCTGGCAGCGCTCTTCCAACGGCACGGCATATCTGCACCAGACCACGCACGGCGACGAGTTGAGATTGTACAATGACGCCGACGGGCTCGTGTGGAAGATAGACGCTGACGGCAACGTGACCGGCTCAGAGCTGGCCGTGGGCACGCCATATCTGTCTTTTTCGATCACCGATTATGACATAGTGGGAAGCGGCGGCTCCGGTTCCGGTGTGCATGATATCACCTTTAGCGGCAACCTCACGAGCGCAGCGGGCTCTTCTGCGTCTATCGCGTCGTTTTTGGGTGGTTCCGATGGCGAGGATCAGCTACAGGCGCGCAATATCACGCTGTATAACGCAACCACGGCCAGCAACGGGGCGACAATTCTGGACGCCACCGCCGCCAACGGGCTGCGCATCTGGCAAGAGCTCGACCTCAACATGTACAAGGGCGATCCGGACGCTGCTGGCATCAACACCGTATCTCTCGACGGAGCGACGGGCAACGCGTCTTTTTATGGCGACGTGACGGTCACGGGCGGGCAGGTGTATTTGGCAGATGCTAACACGCGCATTGAAAACGATGGCACGTATGCGCAGATCAAGACGGACAACGTTTTTCTCGGCCTGCATCCGGGCGGTGCGGATTGTATGTGGGTGTCCCAGGCCGACGTATATCCGGCCGTTACCAACGTCACCAACCTCGGCAAGATCCCCTCGTGGAGATGGGCCAACGTTTACAGCGTCGGCGCCGATTTCTCGGGCGACGTAGGCATTACCGGATACCTCAATGTGGTAGTCGGATATCGCCATAACGGAGCCGGCCCCGCTGGCTATCTGCTCATCGGCAACGGCACCAATTTTGTATCTACTGCGCCGCCATTCATCCGAGCTGATGGCACGATACCGCTCACCGCGAATTGGGATGCTGGGCCCTGGCGGATTACCGCCGAAACATTCACGAGCGATGTGGCGATAGGTACGGCACCATTCGCCGTGACTAGCACAACCAAGGTTATTAACCTAAATGCCGACTATCTGGACAACTATAATTCATCGGTTGCCTCTGCGAATAGTACAGTAGTGGTAAGAGACGCTTCCGCTGAAATTTACTCGCGTGTGTTCCGAAGCGGCGCGGCCAGTGCCAATTATTTTTATCCGACAGGCGACCCGTCGCTCGTGATCGCTGGATCAATCACGATGGCAGCAAGTAAGACAGTGGACGGCGTAGACATAAGTGTATGGAAAACGGCGTATGATGCGCATACGCACGACGTGACGGGTGCTACGGGCGATTGGACAACGTACGGTGATCCAACATGGTATCCGGTGTACGCAACGGAAGCGGTTGGAACTATTGTAGGTTACTTCCCAGGTTATCAGCACACTCACACCGCAGACGGGACGCTGGCCACAGGGGCGCCGGCGTAGCCTAGACAACGCGCCTAACGTATGCTATGATAGTCGAGAGTCTGTGTTATGACAAGGAGGAGACATGAGCATCCAACTGACCACGGCTGAGGCGCAAGAGGCGCAAGGCGCACTGCTAGAGATGGCCCAGGAGCGCGTGAGCGTGACGACGGCGCTCAAGATCAAGCACTTGTTGCGCGCTGTGTCGCAACAAATCAATGACGCCAACGAAGTCAAGCAAGAACGGCTCACGGCATTCTTAGAGGCGCACGGTCTGGAGCTTGACGACAAGGGCAGCGTTAAGCTCGAAACGACAGAGCTACAAGACGAGTGGACTGCCACGCTTAGCGAAGTGATGGCCGCCACTGTTGAGTATGACCGCTGGTTCGAGGTTGACGAAATGCCAGCTACGCTCGTCGGCGCCATTGTCGTGGGCCTTGGGCCGCTACTAGTAGAGGAGCCTGCCTCATGAACGGAACAGACGTACTTATATTAGTCCCGCAACTAAGCGAGACGCTAGGCGATTTTATCCGTGCTCTGCGTACCGGCACGCGCTCACAACAGCTTTGCTCTATTGTGTTCCCTGACACGCCACTCTTCACGGTAGAAGACAAGACCGCCATCGAGGCAATCATCGCGCGCTTGGAGACGGCCATCGAATATGTGGAAGACAGCGGCGGCGAGTCGGTGCTGAGCGACGTAGTGACAGAGATTGTATGATCATCAAGCGCCTGCTCGTTATAACAATTGTGTTATATGCCTTGATGGGATGCCGCACGCCAGAGCCCACCTACTCGCTGGGCTGCCTGCCTAGTGACACGAACGGGATTGAGCAAGCCACCATCGAGATAGGCGCAGAGCTGCCGACCTACGTCAATTGGCAACACCGCTTGCCACCTATTATGCATCAGGGCAGCGCAGCTACATGTGTCGGGTTTGCGACGGCGTACTATGGAATGCATGGCATGAGCCCATCTTACGTGTACAACCAGCGCACCGTAGGCACCGGCGGCTGCGCGCGCGATAACGGCATGACGCTGCGCAACGCGTTCGACATATTGAGCGAGGGCGCCTTGCCTATCGCAGATTGGCCGTACACGCCCAGCGACCTATGCACGATACCGGGGCCGGGGCTCATGGAAACCGCTACAGAGTACGCGCTAGACGGCTATGGTATGCTCTTTGTTGGCGGCACGGAAGACGTGGGCGCCATCAAGGCGGCGCTGTTCGCTGGCTACCCGGTGGTGCTAGCTGTGGCGGTCTACTCTCCGACGTTCTATGCTCCAGACAGCGCAGGGCGCATAGGGCCACATCAGGACGGCGACACCTACTATGGCGGTCACGCGCTTTGCGCTTACGGGTACGGCCCCGACGGTCTGTATGTGGTCAACAGTTGGGGCACAGGCTGGGGCGTTGGAGGCCGCGCGGTGCTCACTTGGTCAATGGCCGCGCTCGACGTATGGGAAGCCTGGGTGCTCTATGAGCCGTGGGAAGACACGGAGACGACGCCGACGATCCCGTTACCACCGGAGAGGCCCAGCTTGACGCCGACGGCAACCATAGAGGCTACGAGCACGCCTGTTTCTAGTGCGACACCGACGTACAAACCGACACCGACGTTGCTTATGCCGCCCGTGATGCCGAGCAACACACCGACGCAGAGCCCGACAATCACGAACACGCCGGGGCCAAGCGCAACGCCGGCGAAGCTCTACCGGGTTGAGTTCTTTATCTCGGAACAACTAGAAGACGGCACATGGCAACTGATAGCGTCGCGGGTATTTGTGGATTGCACAGAGGGCGCGATTGGCGGATACATGGGCATGACAGTTGAAAGCGGTCGCGAGGTTTATCAGTAGTACAAGGAGCATTTGACATGGCAGTTTTTTTACTTGATGCGGTACTGGATGCGGGGCTGACGCTTATTGATGACAACGTGGATGAGCTGTGGATCTGTAGCGCCATCCCGTCGACCTATGCGGAGGCGTCGAGCACCTATGCACTCGGCCACAAAAAGCCACCAACGATTAGCGCCGCAGGTGATGCGGGGGGCGGCGGGCGCAAGATCACCGTCACGGCTATTACTGACGGCACGACGACGGGCACGGATACCGCAACCCACTGGGCGCTGTGCAAGTTGGGAACCACCGTGCTCTATGCGGCTGGCACCCTCACCGCGCCAGTGGCTGTTACTACCGGCATTGATTTCACGCTCACTGAGTTCACCATCACCATTCCTGACGCTACCTAGAGGGGGTCTGTGTGACCGCCTTTTACGTATCTGCGAGCGGCAAGGATAACTGGGCCGGAACGCTAGCCAAGCCCTGGCGGACCATCGCCAAGGCGAACGCGGCGAGCCTAGCAGCAGGCGATAGTGTGCTGCTCCGACGTGGGGACGTGTGGCACGAGATGCTGCGCCCCGCGTCGGGCGTCACGTATGGCGCGTACGGCGAGGGCGACAATCCGCTTCTAACAGCGGACAGTTCGCGCCGCGCGTGCGTCCTTATGCTATCTGTGCATGACGTGGTGATAGACAGGATTGACTGTGATGGCCCGACATCCAGCAGTCTGGGCTATGACCGTCACGCGCCTATCTATACCGACGAGCACTCGTCTAATATCACCGTCAAGAATCTGCGCGTAACCAAGGGCGGGTTTGGCGTGCAAGACGGGGCGCTCGACGCGCTTGATCTTGACTATGCCGTCGGGGCTACGAATCTTGTCTACGATAACATCGAGGCAACCGATTGCCTTTCCACAGGCATCTATCACCGGGGCACCGGCGCCATCCTGAACTGCAAGAGCCATGACAACGGGTTGGGTGACACAGGCGTCGGCGATCGGGGCGGCATCGGTGTCCAGGGCGGTCCGCTGCTGATCCAAGGCAATGAGATCTGGAACATCGGCGAGCCGGACAATTCGGTGGACTTTGCTATCTCGCTCTGGCGTCCACAGGGCGTCATCACCATCAGCCGCAACTACATCCATGATATCACGTGCGGCTGTGTCCAGTTCTATCAGGGCAGCGACGGGCATGTGGTAGCGAACAATATCTTTGAGGATTACGGCACTTCTACTGCTGGCGACATTGACGGCAAGCATAGCGGCGTGCTCATTCGGTACACCAACGGCGTCCAAGTGCTGCACAACGTATTCTCTCACGGCGGCACGAGCGCGCACGCGATCTGCCACTGTATTTGTGCGCACGGCGACGCTAGCGACACGCGAATACTCAACAATATCTGCTACGAGTGCGAGAACCCGTTTGTTTTCATTTTGCCAAACGCTATCACGGACCGTTTCGTCTGCGATCACAACATGTTCTACAAGAGCGACGGGAACTACTCAGACGGCTGGCGCTGGAAGAGCTATCACGCGATTGACTCGTTATCTGCGTGGTGCTCGGCAACGGGGCAGGCGGCAGAAGAGGAGCGAATCATCGTAGAATCTAGTAAGTTCTAGCAGTTTGCCCCCTAACGTCGCCCATGCCGAACGCCGTGCCAAGGGGGGAGGAGCGGAGCGAAGTGAATCATATGTACAAAGTCGGCAGAAAGACACAGGAGCAATGAATATAACACTACCCGAAGGTATCATTATCGCAGTTCTGACCGGCCTCGTGAGTATTTGGGGGGCCATTATCACAGCCAGAGCGCAAAGCAGAACCGCCACAAAGGAAATGTTCTCAGAGCTGAGCGAGGCGCAGCAAAAACGCATCAAGCAACTGACTGACCGGCTGACGGTTGTCGAAGACGAATTGCGCCAGGCGCGCGCCGATAATGACCACCTACGAGAGCGCGTGAACGCACTAGAGTGCGAACGCATAGATCTGCTTACGCAGATTGCCAAGCTACAAGCGGTGCGGTCCTAGCGAGAGGGGGGAGACCTTGCGCTGTATTGAGAGAGCGACGGAGTACAAGAGCCGTCGGGACGAACTGAGAGTGATCCTGATTGGCGACGTGCATCTCGGCAATCGGCAGAGCGACGAAAAGACACTCAGGCGACTGGCGCGGCGGATTCGGGAAGAGCCGCACACCTATTGGATAGGGCTGGGCGATTACTGCGAGTTCATCGGGAAGAGCGACCCGCGCCACGATAGCGACGACTGGGCCGACTGGCTGTTTGATCGTGAAGCGCTGCGCGATATCGCGCGCACCGAGTACGAGCGCTTCTTGTCTATCATGGGAGACGTGGGCGACAAGTGCTTGGCGCTCATCGAAGGCAACCACGAGGCGGCCATCAGAAAGCACTCGGAGTGCGACGTGTACGGTGCCATTGTCGAAGGGCTCAAGAGCAAGACGGCAGCGCACCGGCTCGACCATCGCGGGTTCCTAACCTGGCGACTCAAGCGCGGGCACAATGGGCCTACGTGGTCGCTGCGATTCTATCTAACGCACGGGTCCAACGGCGGGCGGCGCCCAGGCTCGACAGCGAACCGGCTAGAGGACTTGGCGAACCAGGTAGACGGTGTGGATGTGGTGATCCAAGGTCATACGCACAAAGCGATGCACCTCACGCCGACTAAGTTTAGAATTGGCGAAGAGCACAGCAAGACGGCCACGGTTCACGCGCTGAATATCCCATCGCTGTGTGGCGACATGATCTATGCGGACAGCAAAGACATGGGCGCGCTGGCGCTGGGCTGGATGGAGCTGGTCATAGTGCCAGACAAGCATCGTATACAAGTTGTGACTGAGATCGTAAGTCAGGAGAATTAACATGAACGTGTCAGAGTTTACACTGTGGGGCCTTGGCGGGGCCGTGCTCGTGCCCGTCATTGTCCAGTTTCTCAAGGCCATCATCACCAAAGACGGCGAGACGTTGATCAAGGATCGCTGGGCCGTCATCGCGTCGGTAGGCGTGGGCTTGGCGCTTTCGGGCGTGGCCTACTGGGCGTCTCAGGCTAAGACCGTCGACACCGTGGTTGGCGTGATTGGCGCGGGCTTGCTGGCTGGCCTTGCCGCTAGCGGAATTTTTAGCTTGACCAAGACGCGGCCTTAATCTAGACCATTACCCTCGGCGCGGGTCTCTCCCCTCGCGTCGAGCTCTCCCTCCTCTTGGGCCGCTCCTGCTTAACCGTGGGAGCGGCCCTTGTCGTTGTGGTGTGTTGACTGCATGTGATGAGTTTTATAAAAGCGCTTGACATGGTAGGGATAGTGTGCTAGGATGGGGCAGAGTTGAGGGAGAGAACAGAGAGGGAGACGAGAGATGGCATTCTACAAGTTTTTGGAAGAAGGCGGCATAGCACCACATAGCGGTTGGCAATGGCCCCTACCGACAAAGAACGAGGACGGCACATGGAAGCCTGGCGAATGGACGCCGGCAGTAAATGAGTTGGTCGAGTGCGAAGCGGGGTATCACGTAACAGATATGGATAACGCGTTGGGATGGGCAAATACAGAGATGTACGAGGTCGAAGCAGCACCGTCGTCTGTATTTGCTAAGTACGATACCAAGGCAGCGTTTTCTCAATGCCGATTGGTACGCCGTATTGAGAAATGGAACGACCGCTCTGCGCGCAAGTTCGCCTGTGATTGTGCTGATCGTGTGTTGTATCTGTTTGAGGACGACTACCCTGATGACAAGCGGCCACGTACTGCGATAGAGGTGGCGCGACGGTATGCGCAAGGCGAGGCTACGAAAGTTGAATTGGCCGCCGCTGGGGACGCCGCTGGGGACGCCGCTAGGGCCGCCGCTGGGGACGCCGCTAGGGCCGCCGCTTGTGCCGTCGCTGGGGACGTCGCTAGGGACGCCGCTTGTGCCGCCGCCTGGGACGCCGCTTGTGCCGCCGCTGGGGCCGCCGCTAGGGACGCCGCTTGTGCCGCCACCTGGTCCGCCGCCCGGGACGTCGCCCGGTCCGCCGCCTGGGACGCCACCTGGTCCGCCGCCCGGGACGTCGCCCGGTCCGCCGCCTGGGACGCCGAACGCAAATGGCAAACGCAGCATCTATGCGAAATGCTAGGTATCGTAACTGAGTAAACTGCCCCCCGGCTCACCACAAGGAGAGACACATGACCTACGGAGACAAGTTGCGGATTATGCGAGCAGTGCGCAACGTGGCGCAAAAGGAGTTGGCAGTGATGACGGGCGTCCCCAACGCGTACCTCAGCAACTTTGAGACGGGCAAGAGCCTGCCGACGGAAGAGCACAGGCTGGCTATTGCGGAGGCGCTGGGGTGGCCAGGGGATAGAATGGCATTGTTGGCTTTCGACATCTTGGAGGGCGGAGCCATTAGCTCTACCGATGTGGAAGTCTGGCTCGATCTATTCAGCAAGGGGAGCGACGAATGAACGCAACAGAGGTAATGCTGGCCAGAGCGCAGGTAGAGGAAAAGCGGCTCAAGCATCAGGTTGCAGAGCTGGAGCAATTGTCCATGAACGCAGAAAGGAATCATCAACGTGTTCTGGGCCTACTGCGAGAAGAGCAGGAAGAAACCAAATCACTTAATAGGCAGATCATCGAGTATTGTGACCGCCTAAGCAGCATCGTTAAACGTGAGCGGCTGGCAAACGAAGAGATTGACCGCGCCAACCGGAAGATTGACGCGACGCAGGACAAAGTAGTCGCAGAGCGGACGCGACGCATCGGCGCGGAGAATGAACTGCTCAAGGTCAAGGCGGCGGCTTACGATTCTATGGTGCAAGAGCGTGACGCATGAAAGCCCGTATGGTTTGCGCATGGTGTGGGAAGTTCCTGGGTTGGGGCGAGACCACCGATGGCAGCCCCACGCACGGGATCTGCGATAAGTGCCTAGAGAATCAGATCGCCGCAGATGACAAGATCGAGAAAGAGCTAAAGGGCGGTCAGAGCATTGGCGAGAAAAGGAGCAAGCAAAATGGACGCGATTGAGATGATTGAGGTCAAAGATGTGGCTGGCGAGGTGATCATGCTGGTCGAGCCGGCGGAGTTCAAGACGGTGTCGGAGTATCTGGCGTCGGTCCAAGCGGAGTTTGACAGAGCGTTGGGCGCCGGTGTTATTCAAGTAGCGCGAGAGGGGCCAGTCAATGACGACGGCAACGACGACGACTAGGCGCGGGTTTGGCGGCGGGCTGCTGGCGGTGCTCGGACTTGGCGCGGTGGTAGCATCAGGGCTGGGCGCGATAGCGGGCAAGGTGTCTACTATGGACGTGGGGACAGACACCACGGTCGACACCACGGGCCCACACGCATGGACGAAGCACGGGCCAGCAGAGGTGCAGACGGTGCGCGATGCGTGCAAGAACGTGGCGCTCTCAATGGCGGAGTGGTTCGACCGGCCACCATGCAAAGACGGGCGCTTCCGGTTCTGGGTACGTCTGGCCAGCGGCAAGTGGGGAGTGTGGGTACTTGAACAAGTAGGGCCCGGCATGTTCCGAGAGGTGACAGCGTTTATCACGGACAGCCAGAACTATGTCAGAACGATTAGAGACGACTGCGGCATAGATAACTGGCTCGGCAGCAGTTACGCATAGGAGAGAGACGTGAAGCGGAGGGATGATCGAGTAAGCGTTTTACTCGTGATCGTTGTGGCGGCGGCGGCCTGCATGTTGGTGTATCTGATGGGGAGAATAGGGCCCTATATCGAGTTGTGGAGGCGAGCGCTATGAAGCCGCTAGATGACAAAAAGAGACGCGGGTCGCGCTACTTTCTGTGTACATGCGGCCACCGCTGGTCCGAGTCGGTAACGCTAAAGGAGAGCGAGTGGGCGAACGAGCCCATGCTCCGCAACGTGGGGAGCTGCGCCAAGTGCTCAAAGGGGAAGTGGAAATGAGAGACGACAGCAACGCATCAGCAGCGTGGGTGGTACTGATTATCATCGCCGTGATTATCATTGTGGCCGGCGTCAACCTCGACGTGTGGGCGGCGATTGACGCAGCGACGCCATGAGCGCACGAGGCTATTTCGGGATCGGCGTCTATCATACCAAGTGCGAGGCTAACATCGGCACGCTCTGGCGCTCGGCAACAATCTATGGCGCAGACTTCATTTTTACCATTGGCCGGCGCTACAAGAAGCAAACCAGCGATACGCTCAAGACATGGCGCCATATACCACTTTGGCACTTTGCCGATTTCGATGATTTCCATGATCACATGCCATACAATTGTCCGTTGATATGCGTGGAGCAAGCAGAAGGGGCGGAAGATCTGCCCTCGTTTGCACATCCACAACGGGCAATCTACCTGCTGGGGGCTGAGGATCACGGTCTGCCAGAATCAGTTTTGTGCGGCCAGCGCGTGCTCGAAATACCGGTTGCCATGCCGACGTGTATGAATGTGGCTGTAGCGGGATCGATTGTGCTCTATGACAGATTCGTCAAGACGGTGACGCCATGAGCGTGCTGCTTGCCATAGTGCTGTCTCTCGTCCCGGCGGCTTGGATCTGCGACCACTGGCCGCATGGTGACGGGTTTTATAAAAACGCTTGACACTGACGTGGGCATGTGATAGGATGGGGCAGCGACGAGGGAGAGAGCGAAGGGAGACGCTATGCTAACGCTAACAGAGAGAGAATGGGAGTGGGAGAGAAAGAAGGGGCGCACCACGGACCGTCGAGTGGTTAGGCTGGAAAAACGCCAACCGGTGCTGGATTGCCAACTCGTGGCAGCGGTGTGTAGGATTGTCGACCTGGAGCAAACCGTTGTAGACCTGCGAGCAGAGGCGGGCAGGCAGGCGGCTCTAATCAGGAAGCTGGGCGTCATTAGCGCCACCACGAGGGAAGAGTTGGCCGCGTTGGCGGCAAGGGAGAAATAGACATGACGGACAAAATGACAGTATATCAGCCAATCACGCCAGAGGTGTGGCACACCATTGAGGGCATCGCGCCGGCCATGTTCAAGGCGCGGCTATTCGGAGTCGAGTCGGCAGAGCAGGCCATGGCCATCATGCTCAAGGGCCACGAGCTGGGAATGGCGCTCACGGCGAGCTTTGAGTTCATCGACATCATCAAGGGCAAACCGTCGCTCAAGCCTCGCGGCGCGCTGGCACTCATTCATCAGTGCGGACTCTGCGAGAAGGTGGTCATTGACGACCAGGTAGACGCAAACGGCAAGCCAAGCGGCTGCGCAGTGACGATGAAGCGCAAGGGCGGCATTGAGTTTACGGCCGCATTTACCATGGCAGATGCCAAGCTAGCCGGGCTGCTAGAGGTAAGGCCAAACGCCAAGGGGCCAGGTGGCTGGCAAAAGTACCCGGCGAACATGCTTCGATGGCGAGCGATTGGATTCTGCGCGGCGGTAGTGTTCCCGGACGTGACGGGCGGACTCTACCAGGCTGACGAGCTGGGCGCAGACATTACGCCAGAGGGCGACGTGGTGGACGGCTCGTGGCAAGAGGCGATGGAGCCAGAAGAGCAGCTGCTCACCTGGACCTCCAATCCCAACATAAGCGTTGACAAGGCGGCTACTTTTCTCAACAAAGCGTGCCAGCACTACGGCCTAACCGACGCGCAGGTAAAAGAGGCGCTCGGTGTGAGTAACATCATGGATACGACTGGCTCCCTGGTAGAGGCTAAAGCCACCATCGAGACATGGGTCGACGAACAGTCAGGACCAGAACAAGAGCAGATGATCTAGGAGGGTACCGTGGACGCCTTTCGAGACTTGGAAGAGACGCTAGAGCGCGAAGATGGCGAACCCGCTGTCTTCGTATGCCCGACTTGTGGCGGCGATTGTTGGGTGACAGTATACGGACCAGAGAGCGACGTTGAGTGCCGCCCGGCTGAGGAGTGGGAAGAGGAGTGCCCGGACTGCTGCGGCACTGGCATAGTAGCGCCAGGGTTGTGGCCGGAAGGCTGGGAAGGGGGAGAATGCGATGGCTGAGAAACCTATCCTGTTCAACGGGGAGGCGGTGCGGGCACTATTGGCAAGGTCCAAAACGCAGACGCGAAGACCGCTCAAGCCGCAACCGATTCACAGAGAATGCGGCTGGTGGTCGTGGGACACGGTCGCTAGCAGCAGGATGCTGATACCCGAGCGACCCGACGGGGTATGTCTGGCGCGTAATCTGTACGAGGTCGGCGATCTGCTCTATGTGCGGGAGACGTGGCACGCGCGGCCGTACATGGGGGGCGGCTTCCAGCGCGCGACTGTGCGGTATCGGGCTACCGATGAACCAGATCCAACATCATCCGGCGCATGGTGTTGGCGACCTTCCATTTACATGCCCAAGCGGGCGGCGCGTATCTGGCTGGAAGTGACAGCCGTGAAGGTTGAGCAGGTGCAGGATATAAGCGCCCGTGACGTTGTGCGCGAGGGATATTGGAATCTCGTTGCAGCGGGCTTGGGGGCGACAGAACACTTTGAGCAATTTTCGCGCCAGTGGGACGCCTGCTATGCCAACAAGCCTGGCCTGAGCTATGCGGACAACCCGTGGGTAGCGGCGCTTACGTTCAAGATGGTAGACCATGACTAACATACTACCTTGGGCCAGCCCCGACGACTTTATCGCATCCCTCGACTCGGTGCCGTGGTACAGTCATGGCGCGACAGACCCGCGATGGAAAGTATACGCCACAGAGGCCGAGGCCAAGCAGACCTGGCTCGACGAGGGGCCAGCCACGACGCTCTACCTCGCGGCGAGCAGTCTACGTATCAAAGCAGAGCACAAGGACTATCTGGGTATATCGACGGGCTTGTTGCTGGTAAACAAGATGACGTGGGAGCTGATTCGGCTAGGGCGCCCGGAAGCTGGGCGCGACGCGCAGATGATCGTAAACGCGCTATACGCCGACGACGTAGAGCCAGCGCTTGCGGAGTACGCGCTCGACTCGTGGGCGCCGTGGCTGGCGGGATACGGGTTGTATGAAAGAGATGGTGACACGTTCTACGTGTACGAAGAAAGGGAGTAGGGGAGATGACAGAGCAAACGTTTACACAAGAAGAGATCGCGGCCATGTTACAAAAGGCCAAGATCTCAGCGGAGATTGGAATAATCGAGAGCGCCAAGGCGCAGATTACGACTTCACTGGAATACAGTATTCGCGTTTCTGTGCAAGAGGTGGTACAGGCATTTCTAGACGAAGAGATTGTGCCCGCTATTCAGGCAGAACTGAAGGCGTCTCAGGGTGTGATCGTGCAAGAGGCCATTGTCGCAGCGCACGAGATGGCTACGATGCTAGCGACAAAGATGGCTGAGGTACTGTCGGTCAACTTAGCAAGCGACTATAGGGCCAAGGAAATATTCAAGGCGATGTTTGCCTAGCATCACTCGCAGGGAGCGCGGCTGCGTCAACAACGCGCGATGCGGCGAGTGAGTAACGCAAAGGGGGAGAGATGCCAATTATAGTCGAGGTCGAGCTGATTATCGTATGTCTCAAGTGCCAGAGAGAAATCACATGCACGCGCAAAGTGCGCTTCATCGTCACTGCGCCGCCGCCAGGCGTGCCGGTCAGAGAGAACGTCAAAGAGTGCGTGCACTGCCGCATGAAGAGGGAGAGAGATGGCTGACATCAAAGTAGGCGATCGGGTGCGGATTGAGGCAACGGTTACGCATGTGTGGGATGATAGCAATGACGACGTGTTGCAAATAGACGTGAAAACGCCAGCCGGACGAGAGCTGTATTGCTACGCCGCCCACGCAACGCTCGTCCCGCCCGAACCCGTCACCACGCTACACACCGCATCCTGTGGCCACGGCGTCAACTATCGCACGGCGGTACGCGCGGGCGAAGAGACGTACTGCGCAGAGTGCGCGGGTAAAAGGATAGCGGGTCTAAATAGGGCGTTGGCATGTTTGGGCAATGAGGTTGACGCCATGCGTAGGGAGCGCCGAGACGAGTCCTCTCATGACTAAGTGCCCACTGTGCGGCTCACCCGACGCCGTGAGCACCGAGTTATTATACGAAGGCACCGACGGCCTGCTATACGAGCTGCGCACGGTGCGACCAGGTCCGAACCTTATCACGCTCAACGAAGCGGCAACGCTGGCGCGCGTGTCTAGGACCGACATAACAGCGGCACTCCGCGCTAGTTGCGCCAAGGTTATTGTAATCTTTGACGAGTCCTACGCGCACATCGACGCCGTGGACCGCTGCCGTCACGATAAAGGGGGGCCGCTATGAGTGCTGCATGGCGGAACCTATGAGCGACGAGCTATGGGCGACCTTCCAAGACTGGCGCGCGGGCAAGCAAGAGGTGGCTGGGGCGTGAGCGGAGACCCAACAGCCACAATCGTGCACTTATACGAAGACGAGCAGATGTCGCTCAGTGCAGTGGCAAAGCGCGTTCACAAGGGCAACAATGCCGTCAAGAAAATACTGCGATGTGCCGGTGTACGCAAGCGCACTGGAGCCGAGCAACTCAGGATAACATACGAGCGACGCGAAAAGGTCCATTTCGCCACGATATGCAGGATGTATGTAGAAGAGCGAAAGAACCTCAGAGAGATAGAGGAAGCGACGGGTATCCACTATGGCGTATGCGAACGGCTACTCGTCAACGCAGGCATCACGATCAGACCGAAACTAGAACAGGGACGTATCACGAAAGCCAAGCACGAAGAGCAAGACAACGATGGCGAGACTTGCCAGCGCTGCGGCATTGTGCTCGTCAAGTCGGGCACTACCACGGAAGAGGGCGCGGCGATACACGCCAACGACGAGCCGGACGCGGGCATCTGCTGGCGCTGTCGGGAAGAGCTAGTGATCGGCACGGAAGCGGAGCAGGGCAGAGAGTGGCAAACCGCTTGACACGGGCAGGCAGCATGACGTATGATGAATGCAAGGGAGAATAGCATGCGTCAAGAAGTACCACTCCCGCCACAGTTCCGACACATGGCGGGGCAGCTACACTATGTGCAGCAGGTATCAAGTACCGAGTATTCAGCCAGTTGTCCGCAGTGTGGTGGCGAAGTTCACCAAAGCGGAGAATGGCCCGATAGGCTACGCATCTTTGTAGACGACAAGCCGCTCATGTGGTGCCGCAGGTGTGACTTCTTGCAGTTCCCGGACTCGCAGCAGGGATATGAGCCTCCCACGTTGCAAGAGATAGAACACCGTCGGCAAGCGTTAGTGGCACGTGCAGAGGCAGATAAACGCTCGGCAGAGAGAGCGCTGGAGCTCTTATGCAACGGGCAGTTGTGGGAGAGCTACTATGGCGGCGCCGTTGGCCGACGCTACTGGCTGCGACGCGGGGTGCCCGACGTGTGGCAGGGCGTGTGGCGACTAGGCTGGGTGGTAGGACGCCGGTTCTGCCTGGGCGGCGAAGACCGACTCGTCGACGCGGCTACCATCCCGCTATTTGGCCACGACTGGGCGCCGCTAAACATCAAGTACCGCCTAGAGCCAGCGCCGGACGAAGGCAAGTACCGCTACGAGCTGGTCGGTCAAGCGCAGCCCTTGTTCATGTGCGACCCGGAGCACGAGCTAGGCGGGCACGTGATCGCCGTCGAGGGAGAGATAAAGTCCATGGTGACATACGTCACGCTCGACGACGCCAAGGCGACCATCGTGGGATTGCCGGGCACGAACCCCAGCCCTTCTATAGTGGAGCAGTTACGCCAAGCGGACAGAATCACGCTCGTCATGGACCCCGGTGCAAAGCCGGCGGGCGTCAAGCTAGCGCGCGAGATTGGCATAGGCAAGACGTGGCTACTAGAGACGCCCATGAAGGTAGACGACGGTATACTAGAGACGCGCATGACGGCGCGCGAACTAACCACACTGCTCAAGGGCGCGCTCAAGCTATCAGCGTTCGTGACAAAGTAGGAGAGATGATGAAAGAGCATTCGATCCAAACGGAGTTCAATTCGTCTGACGTTAAGGCCGTTGAGATAGCAAAGGACGCGGGCGCGAGTCCAGAGGATCTCCGCGCTGTCGTGGCAGAGTTCACGGTAGCGCTGCATGGCGTCATCGCGTCCGAGTTCCCAGACGCGGAGGTCATCATCACCGACGTATGCGGGCTGGCGAGTTGGTGCAAGCCCAGCTCTTACGACGGCGTCGAGGACCATCCGAATGTTAGCAAGCTCAACCTCATCATCAACCGCGCGATGAAGGGCAAGTCTTTCTACGAGGGCTGAGGAGCGCTTGACAAGCGGGCGGGAGTGTGGTAGGATAGGGGCAGTTCCTAGCAGAACAAGACGCGCCGGGGGGTTTATGTTACACAGTAACAGGCACAGAGCTGCTTCTGAAGACGGGTTGACAAGGCTAACCCCTTGCCGCGTTCTGCTAGGGACACCCGACCTCAGTGGCAGCTCTGTGCTTTTCAAGCGAAGGAAGGAGCCGTATGGATACATACCAGTACCAGCTATTGCCAGCCTTGGCGCCAGATGAGTATGACGCGCTGAAAGCTGACATCGCCAAACGTGGCGTACAAGTCGCCGTCGAGTATGACGAAGACGAGAACATACTAGACGGACATCACCGCGTTAAGGCGTGCCGGGAACTAGGAATCAAGGACTGGCCGCGTACCGTGCGCGTTGGGATGAATGAAGCAGCTAAGATGGAGCACGTGCTAGCGCTCAATCTCGATCGGCGGCACCTAACCCGAGAGCAGCGACGCGAGTTGGTTGCTAAGCTACGCGCGCAAGGGTGGAGCACAAGACGCATAGCGGACAGGTTGAAGGTTGGCGTTGCTACTGTTTCTCGTGACGCGCGCTCAGGTGTTCCATTTGGAACACCTGAGCGCGTCACTGGCGCCGACGGCAAGCAGTATCCGGCGCAGAGAGCGGAGCTGGCCGCTATGCCCGTGAGCTTGTTTGAGCCAGATGACGAGGGGTCAGACGAGCCAGAACCAGAGCTAAAGAATCCGGCACTATATTCTAGCAATTCTGTGGAATGGTACACGCCACAAGAGATACTAGAGCGTGTCGTGGGCACGATGGGCAGTATTGACCTCGACCCGTGCTCCAATAGCAAAGACGCTCCCAACGTGCCGGCGGATATGCACTATACACAAGACGATGACGGGCTGGCCCAAATCTGGCGCGGGCGCGTTTACATGAATCCGCCCTATGGCAGAGAGCTTGGGGATTGGATACACAAACTAGTCGTTGAGTTCAAATGCCAGCATACTACGGAAGCGATTGCCTTGGTGCCATCACGAACGGATACGCGATGGTTCCGGGAGTTGTGCCAATATCCGCGCTGCTTTATCTGGGGACGCTTGAAGTTTAGCGGATGCACAAACAGCGCCACATTCCCGTCAATGGCCGTCTATCTGGGCGAGAATCGCGAGCGGTTCGTTGAAGTCTTTTCGGAAATTGGCGATACATACGAGCTGGTGCAAGAGCCATGAGCTACAACTTTGAAAAGCAGCTTAGTATTGGCGAAGCTGAAGAGGAAAAGCTAGACACATTCTTTGGCAAGCATTACGAAGTAAAGCCCGTAACGCCAGAGCTGCAACGGCTAGGGGCAGATCGGATATTCGAGAGCAAGCAGCTCGGCACGCGGTGGCTCGTGGAATACAAAGCGGACTATACGGCTGCCAAGACTGGGAATGCCTTTATAGAAACCGTATCCGTAGACACGCAACACAAGACCGGATGGGCATATAGCTCATGCAGCCAGATCCTTGCCTACTATATCCCGCCAGAACACAAAGTCTATTTGCTTTCCATGGCCGCTCTGAAGTGGGCCATGCCGCTATGGGCCGAGAAGTATGAGACGCGCGCTGTCCCGAACAAGAACGGTAGCGACGAATACCATACGTGGGGCCTGCTCGTGCCCTTGCGAGAACTTGAAGCCATGAGCCGAAGTACGTTGATAATCACCGAGTAGGGGGTAACGATGGCCAAGGCTAGACTTATTTCGTCTGATATCTGGGCTGATGAGTGGTTCGGCGAGCTTGGCTATTTCGAGCAGGCGCTATGGATTGGCCTGTTCTCCAAGTGTGCCGACGATCAAGGGCGGTTCCTGGACAACGCGCTACTCGTTCGCGCGTCGGTGTTCCCGTATAAGGATGTGGTCGCAGACGATATAGAGCACGCCTTGGCAATGTTCGAGCAGGCGGGCAAACTACACCGCTACGAAGCAGACGCCAAACAACTCTGCCAGCTTGTGAACTGGTGGGATCACCAGCACCCGCAATGGATACAACCGTCTCAGTTCCTAGCGCCGGAGAACTGGGGCGACGTGGTACGCATGATGCTAAACAAGAAGCACGTCGAGGTGAACTGGCGGGACAAGAGTCATCGTGGGTTCCAGGTGGACGCTCCAGGTGAAGACTCCAGGTGGACGCTTCAGGTTGTCGGACAAGATTATGTTTATGTTCAAGTATATGTTCAAGATCAAGTAGAAGAAGAAGTACAACCTGCTGCGGCAGCTGGTGCTTTTCCGTTCGCACTCCTCGACAGCGCTGGCGTCATCATCACGGGCTCTCTCATGGCGGAAGAGTACACCAGCTTGTGGGACGACTGCAATCATAATCGCGAGCTAATAGAGTCAGCCATTGGAGAGGCGGCGTCTACGGGCGTGCGCCCAAGCGCCAAGTGGCTGCGTGCCGTGGTCGAGCGCTGTCTGCGTGACGAGTGTCAGCCTGGTCAGTTCAAGGACAAAGCGGGACGCAAGGACAAGGGCTCTGCCCGCAAGAGCAAGTGGGTCCAAGACGACCACGGCATTAGCAGGGAGGTGGCGATATGAGCGAGAAACTGATCGCGTTACAAGATTGGGAAGTTTGTGCCATTCTGGACGGGAATAAGACGCAAACGCGAAGTCCACTAAATCCGCAACCTGAAATCTGCTTATGGACTGACGAAGAGGGGCTTCAGTGCGCCAAGTGTTTTTGGGGTAATATAGACGATATTGACGAGCCCGTAGATATTCTGCCTTATTTGCACTATGAAGTCGGAGACATCTGCCGCGTACAAAAGGCGGGAAGCCACGAGCGACTACATATCTGTCTGGAGATAACGAGCGTGCAAATAGAGCAGCTATTGGACATAAGCGCCAAGGACGTTGAGGAGGAGGGAATAGATGTGGGTGAGCGACTCGTTGCCCATCGCTTTGCCTTTATCGCCCAACGGTTATATGCTGAAAAGTGGGACGGCTACTATGGCGCCACTCTCGGAGCGACCTGGAAAGATGATCCTTGGGTAGCGACGTATACGTTCAAGACGGCGACACTATGAGCACTGACGCAAAAGCTCTGCGTGGCGTCTACACCCCCAACGACGTGGCCACCTACACCATGGAAATCGTCGACAAACGCCACGCAGAGCAAGGCCTTGCTTTGCGCACGTCTATCGGGAGGCTCGACTACGCCATGCGTCCGGTCCTACCAGGCGAGATGGTATTCGTCACCGCCTTCACTGGCAACGGCAAGACGGCGTTCATGCAATACTGGGCGCGTCAAGTCGTGAGGCAGCTACAAGAGCGCGCCACTATGGACGAGATTGTCGTATACATCACGTGGGAGACGCTAGTCGAAGAGCTGGGGCTCTATGACCTCTGTGGCGTGACGGGCATAGATGCGGGCTCTGCGTGGTACGGCGACGTGACACAAGAAGAAGTGACGCAGCTTAGAGTGGCGGCCATGAAGCGGGCGGCTATGCCGCTGTGGATTGTAGGCGACTCGCTCAAGCGGAGGCGCACCGGCTCGCTTACCATGGAAGACGTGAGTGAGAGCTTGCGCGTGGTGGAGCAAGAGCACGGGCTCAAGCCGGCCATCATCTTCGTCGACTACATCCAGATTGTGCCGCCACTCAATCAGCGTGACGATATGCGTGTGCAGGTGCTCAAGAACGTGGATCTGATTCGCCAACTGGCTAGAGATTGCGGCGCACCTATCATTGCAGGGTGTCAGGCTGGGCGCCAGGTGCTAGCGCGTGACTTTAAGCTGCCCGAAGTTGGTGACGGTCAAGAGACAAGTCGCATCGAGCAAAATGCTGACAAAGTGCTCGCTTTGTGGTATCCTTGTAATAGTGAGCCCATCGGGTCACATGTCGAGGAGGTGAGCGCGATTGTTGACGAACGACTGATGATTATGGGCATCCGCAAGCAGAGGCACGCGCCGTCGGGGCAGATATTCGCGCTCGACTTTGACGCGCCGCGCAACACGTTCGCTAGCTGGGACAGTGGAGTAGTGTTAGAATAGGGAGGTATCATGAATCAGTGTGAGTGGTGTGACACCAGTATTCCGGACAGCCATAGGTACAAAACGGCGTATGGGGATCATTGGTTCTGTTGTCGGGCACACATGATGGTGTGGGAGAGCTTTCTACGTCTAGATGAGTTGGTAGGGCGCGTGGCCAAGCTTGAGGGGAAGACTGCTTCCATTCCCGTAATGCCAGAGACGCCCGACGAAGGGCAAGCGATGTTCGAGGCTGGCGTCAAAAGGTTGTGGGAGTCGCTAGGGCCAGAGCCAGGCCCGGAGGAGCAAGAGGACGAAGAGCCAGACGTAGACACGGTCCGCTTTTGGCAAGTAGGCCGCGCGCTGCTGGCTACGCTCCAGGTGCTAAACTTGGCACTAGAGCAAGACGGCGGGTCGTGGTGGTTGACGCAAGGGCACGTGGGTCAGAACGAGACACCCGCTGCCCCGATACGAGTTGACGATCTGCTGTGGTGGATGGAGCAAGAGCGGATGCACGAAGTCGAGGAGGCGGGCCGCTAAACTGCATGCGGGGCTTTACTCTCTGGCGTTGGACTATAGTGTCGAGCAGTTGTCTTATGTGCGAGCGGTAGCGGAACGGCTCGTGCGGCGGCTAGAGGGACTAGAGAGAGAGGAGACTGGAAATGTGGGCTAGTTTTGCATGTCACAAGCCATCCCGTGGTGGCTTTATCTGGATTTTCAAGAGTGGCTGGGGCGAGGCAATGCTTGCTACCTTTGGGTACATGGAGGCTGGCATCGTAGTTGTATACTTAGCGGGCAGGGAAGTGACTCTTGAGTACCCAGCTATCGAACTGTACTGGCAAGATGTGGCACGCCCACAAGTGCCTTGGCTAGGCTAGAGGTGATGCACATGGACAAGACGATACTGACGCGCGCAATAGAGGCGTTCGGGCGTAGGAGCCAGATACTAAAGGCTATCGAAGAGATGGCGGAGCTAACGGCGGCGCTGGCTAGAGTGGGCACGTCTGAGGACATCAACTCCAACGAGATTATCGAAGAGATTGCCGACGTAAGCATCATGATGGAGCAACTGGCCCTGATGGTCGGAGAGCGCAACGTGGCCATCTTTGTCACGCAGAAGATGCAAAGGTTGGAGAGGAGGCTCAACGGTGTCGAAACTGACTAAGCGCGGGTTACTGACTCGTTACGCGCCTGGCGCCGTTGTGAGACTCAGGGACTACCCCGACGAGGTGGGCACCGTTAGAGAGTGCGACGAGCACGGGCCAACGGTACTCACGCATGACGGCTACGTGGCCGCGTGGTGCTTTGCCGATATCGAGGAGAGCAGGGCGATTGTTCCTATGGGAGAGGAGTGAGATGGACGGGAAAATAGTTGAACTTTGCGATGCACTACTTGATTGCCTTTGGCAAGAGTGCCAAGTGGACAACGGCGACATACACAATATGGGCATGTCGTGCTACGAGGAGGCATGTTGCCTGCTAGCTGATTATGGATACCTTGAGGAAGATGGCCGCTGCCGCTATAAGATAACGGCAAAGGGCAAGGCGCTAGGCTATAGCAATCCGGAGCCAGCATCATGAGTGCATCATTGTTGTGGTTTCTAGGCGGCCTGCTGTTGGTGATTGGCGCGGTATGCGGCGCGCTAGGCGCGCTTGTGACGCTGGGCGTTATCGGGTGGATAAAGGCAAGTGCAAGGATGGGGGGAGAGCTATGAGCCAGTCTGAGCTAGAGGCTGAGTTTGAGTTCCAGCTCAAGGCGTCGGGCATCGGGGGCTATGTGCACGAGTTCCGCTTTCACCCTACTCGCAAATGGCGCATTGACTTTGCGTGGCCATCTGCTAAAATAGGGGTAGAGATAAATGGCTTTGGGCACCACAAGCTGAGTCGGTACACGGGAGACGTGGAAAAGGGGAACGAGGCCGTGCTACTGGGCTGGAGGCTGCTGCACGTGACCACGGCAGCAGTGCACGACTTGAGCGGTTTGGCGTTGGTGGAGAGAGTGTTAGGGATAGAGGAGAAGTAGCGTGGAAGACAAACAAGATCTGACGTGTGGCGTCGAAACAAACGAAGAGGAGAGGGTAAACGCGAATAACTGGTGCATGATGTTCGGCAAGTATGGGTTTGGCGCTTCCCCTGCTAGCAATCTCTTGTGGCCGCAGTGGTTGTCGTGCGATCACACAAAGGTCGAAGCGTTAGAGGCTCTTGCTATGATGCGTAATCGCGTTGGCGGTATCTGGCTGGATGGACAGCATTTTGCGGTTATCGAGAAAAATTCGTCCGTTATGTGGTGGGTAGAGGAGGCATAGCATGTATCAAAAAACTATCATTATCGGGCGACTTGGACGTGAACCAGAGATGCGGTACATCGAGTCGGGCAAGGCCGTCACCTCGTTCAGTGTGGCCACTGACCGCAGTTGGACAGACGCGAACGGCCAGAAGCAAGAGCGTACGGTCTGGTTTCGCGTGAGTGCCTGGGGCAAACTGGGCGAGATATGCAACCAGTACCTAGCCAAGGGGCGGCAGGTCATGGTGGAAGGCGAGCTGACGGAGCCCAAGCCCTACCAGGCCAAGGACGGCGAATGGCGCGCTAGTCTTGACCTCACAGCGCGCGAGGTCAAGTTCCTTGGCGGCAAGAGCGACAACGCGAGCCAGGGCGAGAGCCAGACGGCAGTGGCGGTGAGTGAAGAAGAGGAAGCGATACCGTTTTAAGAGGTGAAGCAATGATTCACGAATGTACCGATTGCAGCAATTGTGCGAACTTTGATGATGGATGGCGGCTGATCTGCGCGGCAGAGGGTATCAAGCCTGATGCGGTCTGCGATTATCAGCCGCCGTTTGGTTATGACGTAATAGTCTCAACGCAAGAGCGCAGGGTCGCCATATCAACGCTGATAGGCTTTGATGGCGTATCGCCGCGATGGGAACTCTACGAGAACGGGGAACATTTGATTTGTCCGCTAGACTACATTGTCGCTTGGCAGCCCATGCCGCAAGCGTATGATGCGGACAAGAAGCGGGCAACAATACGTGAGCTGGTCGACCGCGAGGGCGATACATGGATAGAGTGCCAGTGCGGAAGATTGGCCAGGCATCAAATGGACGCTATGTGCGAGGGCGAAGCGGCAACGTGTTCGTCCTGCGGCCGCAAGCACACGCTACGCATTGTAGTGGAGACGACGGAGGCGAGCGATGAGTGAGCAAGAGGCCAACTACGTGACGGGCTATGGCGACAAGACTGACGCCGAAAAGTATCAGCCGTACGTGCGGTTCTATGAAAAGGCGATGCATTTGCTGCTCGATGCGTGTTTGCGTTATCACAACACACCAGCGGTGTTTTGGGCGCCACTCAAGAAGAAGAGAGATGCGCTCAAGGCCGAGGTCGTTGCGCACGAGGCCGTCATGGGGGAGGCGAACGATGTGTGGGCAAAGTACGAGAAGCTGATGGAGGAGGTGGGCGATGAGATGGACTGAAACGCCCTATGGCACAACCAGAGTGAGGCGGATCTTTACTTGGTATCCTGTCAAGCTGCGGGCCAAGGAAGGGCTTTTTGATCGGTCACGAGAAGGGCGCTTTTGGGAATACGCCTGGGTAGAAGAGGAGTGGTCTGGCTCGGGCTGGACCAAGCGATATTGGGTAGAGGAGCCGGAGGCGTCCGATGACTAAGCTCAAAGCGCGCGTGTTGTGGTGGGCGTGGAAAGCGGTAGACTCTTTTACGTGGTGGATGGAGCGCGAGGGCGCGTTTCCGCATCGTCTATGGGTGTGGCTTTACTGGCGAACGGAAGGCAAAGAGGAAAAGGGCGATAGAGTTATTCCGTGGGACTTTGACAAGTTGAACGATGAACTGTCGCGTATGTAATGTCCGCCAAGGCAGAAAGGGACTATCTTGAACAGAGCGATAGATACTATCGACAAGCGGCTCGACCTGGCGGTTGCGATCGAGCGCCTAGAGCCACTCGACCGCGCCATTGTGCGATACTGGCTGCAAGGCTATACGCAGAGAGAGATAGGAGCGGCGGTGGGCGTAGGTCATCAACGAGTGTCGGAACGAATTGCGACGACATTCTATCGTTTACGCAGTGGCTTGACATAAGTCCGGCCAAACCACCCTCGAAATCAACAGTAGTAGTAGAGGGGCATGATGCGTCGC
>Ga0222697_1000226_pt1 | contig 27565 bp, 26 predicted proteins | sample AntAcemetage1402_FD_179835 | JGI IMG/M metagenome (GOLD analysis project Ga0222697, IMG submission 179835) | Saline water microbial communities from Ace Lake, Antarctica - #1402 | ecosystem: Environmental > Aquatic > Non-marine Saline and Alkaline > Saline | place: Antarctica: Ace Lake... | reverse complement strand
CTGCAACAGGTAATTGTAGAATTTGTGATATTGTTGCAAGCGCTATAACTCTTGGCCAATGGCTTATAACAGGAGCAGCGGGATTGGCTTTACTTGTAATTGTTTGGGCAGCATTTGGATTTATTACTGCCGCTGGAAATCCAGAAAAAATTGGAGAATCAAAAAAACAAATCACAGGCGCCATATTTGGAATGGCAATCACAATGGTATCTTTTCAACTTATTAGTTGGATTATTTTCGCATTTGTAGTTCCTTCTGAACTTAATTCGCCAAATTTAGTTCCAGCAAAAGCAGAAGAAAGCGGCGAGCGAGCCAATTTAAAAAGTTTTCTTGGAACGCCATGGTGGTCTATCTGTGACGAAAGAGATCTTCGTGCGACAAATGGAACACCAAGCACAAAATTTGGCTCAACAGCTGATTGTAAATATTGGGGCGATGGGACCATATGCAGCAAATTTAATAAGAGCCAATCAGCTACTGATGTTATGAAAATATGTCTTGATGGAGAGTGTATTGATCCTTTAAATGAAAAAATAGATCCCATAAAAGGAGAAACAGCAACAGACCAAAAAAAGATGGATAAATATCTAAAAAAACTCGGCAAAAAAATTAAGCCAATTAAAAATGCGTGCGACTTCCTATCTGCGGTTGATCTTACTTATGAAAACTATGAATGCGCTACTCATGACACAAGCAAAAATGGGGTTAGAGAATGCAACACAACCAAAACTATTGAAGAAGATTTCTGCCCAGGCACTGGAACAATTGTTTGTTGTGTTAAAAATTAAATAACTAATAACCTCGTCATCCTGAACAAGCGTAGTGAAGGATGACGTCTATAAATATGAAATATCTATTTTACTCATTTTTAGGAATTGCTTTGCCTTTAATTGCAAAAGCACAAAGCAATCCACCCACAGACGACCATCCGCTTAACCCATTAGGAAGTGATTCTGTGGCTGGGCCTGATCTTTATGGCAGATTAATAAAATTCTTTCTTGGTTTTGTTGGTGTTGCTGGTTTATTTTTTATGATTTTTGGCGGTTTTACATTGCTGATATCTCGCGGTAACGCAGAAAAAATAAAACAAGGCAAAGAGACTATTATGTGGGCTGTTGTTGGTATTATTGTTGCTTTTGCTAGCTATGCTCTGTTGCGCTTTGTTATTGAAGTTATAATAACTCCTGCAAACCTATAGTTTTCAACAACACTTTTTGCTTTTTTCCCAAATTTTTTGTATAATATATATACTTAATTAATATTTTTTAAATTTAAAAGTCATATTTTTATGAATATTGAAAAAAAGATAATATCATACGTTGTTTCTGTAATTACTGTTTTTTCGTTTATGGCAATAGCTATTCCTTTAAATGTTTCTGCTGCCCCTGCTGTTTGTGGCACAACATCAGGATGGGCCGCTGCAACTGATTGCAAAAATCTTGGATGCACAGGGTCAGACACATGTGAAATTGATAGTGCAAAAAATTACTGCTGTGTTACTATTGCTGGCAACCAGTTTGGACTAGGTGGCACATTTAACTCTGCTGGTCTCGGCCAAAGCTCAGATTTAAAAAGCACAATTGCTAATATAATCAACATTATTTTAGGATTTTTAGGAATTCTAGCAGTGTTAGTTATACTCTATGGAGGATTTAAGTGGATGACAGCAGCGGGAAATGAAGATGGTGTATCAGAAGCAAGAGGATTGATAGTAAACGGTGTTATTGGATTAGTTGTAATATTTGTTGCCTGGGGAATTGCTTCATTCGTTATTTCTCAACTACAATCTGTTACTCAATAAATAATTTTTAAAAACGTGGGGTGGAACCCATTCAAAAAGAATATTAATTAAACATAAAACATACGCATATGTTAAACAAAAAGATATTTGCGTGGGTCATAAGTTTGGGTATGTTTACCCTCTTAGTTGCCCCACTTGCAGCAAGCGCTGCCGTAGAAGCAGATCCAAGCTTTGGCTTGACTAGCTCATTCACTTCTGTTGGTCTTGGTCAAAATACAGACCTAAAAGGATCAATTGCCTCTATTATCAACATTATTCTAGGGTTCCTAGGAATTGTTGCGGTAATTATTATCCTTGCTGGTGGATTTAAATGGATGACAGCAGGTGGAAACGAAGACAGTGTTGCAGAAGCAAGACAAATGATTATTCAAGGCATTATTGGCTTGGTAATCATATTTGCTGCTTGGGCAATCGCATCGTTTGTTCTCACCAGCTTACAGAGTGCTACAAGCTAAATACTCAGAATTCAAATCCCCTGCCCTTAGTTGGGTAGGGGATTTTTGTTTGTGTGTTTTTAGAACTTTTGGTATAATATATTTATTAACAATTTCTAAAATTATAATAAATTCTATGTTTCTACATACAAAAAAGAAAATATTCGCAACCTTGTTCTCTTTTGCAATAGTCCTTGCCTTTGCAGCACCAGTATATGCGCTTGATTCCACGGATTATGGCCTTGATTCCACGGAGTTTGATATTGATGTAGCACAAAGCGACGCAAGCGAGGGCTATATTAAAGGTGTTATAGCAGATGTAATTAATATAGCACTTGGATTTTTGGGAATAGTTGCTGTAGTCATTATTATTTATGCTGGATTTAAATGGATGACAGCAGCTGGTAACGAAGAACAAGTAGGAAGTGCAAGAAAGATGATTGTTGAAGCAGTTATTGGGCTTGTTATTGTTTTGTTATCCTGGGGTATTGCGAGTTTTGCAATAGATTCATTAGGTGCAGCGATTTAATAATTTGCTTCTCTTTATTTTTTTCGCATGCAAAAAAACAAAAAAAGATTTATATTCCTAATATTGTCAGTGCTTTTTATAGGCATGCCTGTTTTTGTTTCTGCTGGACTTAGCAAAACAGGAACAAATATGCTAAATTTTTTAGATGCAACAGCTGGCAATGCAGGGCTTAATACCATTGATTCAGGAGAAACAGCTACAATGAATATTGTGGGTGGAATTATAAATACTATATTGGGATTAGTTGGAATTGTATTTTTTATTTTAATGTTTTGGTCTGGTATTCAATGGATGACTTCTCAAGGAAACGAAGAAATTATTAAAGAAGCAAAAGGAACTATTAAAACAGCTACCATTGGAATTGTAGTTGTTTTTTCTTCTTTTATGATTACGAATTTTATTTTGAATCAGTTAAAAAATGTTGATTCATCAGGATCACGATTCTACTGCGAATACACAGATGATAGCAGTATAAAAAGATGCATAGGGGTAGATACAGAAGTCTTTTGTCAAGATCTTTTAAATGGAACTCTTGTAACGAAACCAGCGTGCGATGCAATCTAATAAGCCTTAATAGTAAATTAAAAAAATGCTATTCAATAAAAAAACAAATATACTGTTATCAACAAATTTAATATTCTCATATTTTCTAGTTGGCATGAATACTGCGCACGCAGCAGTAATTGATAATTCCATAGGCAAGCTAGATAAACTTGGAAAAATAACAGGTCTCGGAAGAACAGAAGCAGGAGATGTAGGGCTTTATGATAAAATTGCGGCATTTATAAATATTGCTCTTGGGTTTGTTGGTGTTATTGCCGTTATATATATAATATACGCTGGATTTAAATGGATTACAGCCCAAGGAAACGAACAAACAGTAACTGAATCAAGAAGCATTATAAAAAGCGCAGTAATTGGACTTATAATTGTATTTGTTTCTTTTGTAATTGTTAATTTTGTTGTTGATAGGGTTCTTGGTATTCTTGGTGCGGAATAACATAAAAACATGAAAAAGAAAATTATATTATCTTTATCTTGCATACTACTCACCGCAACATTATTTGCGCCTTGTTTGGTTAACGCGCAAAGCGGAGTAGACCAATTAAAACAAAACCTAGGCAAAGTTGGTGCAAAAACAAATCTAAATGCAAACAAAGAGCCAATACCAGTTATTGCTAGTATTATAAATATTGTGCTTGGTTTTTTAGGTGTTCTGGCAATTATATTTATAATCTATGCTGGTTTTAAATGGATGACAGCACAAGGAAATGAACAACAAGTAACTGACGCCAAGACAACAATTAAAAATGCTGTAATTGGAATTATTATTGTTATGCTGGCTTGGATAATTGTAAGTTTTGTTATAAACAATTTTGCCAGCTCCTCAACAGAATCAGACACATCACCGGTTTATGCACCAACAGGTGCTTGCACATATTCAAAATTTCTTTCAGGCACTACATGTGAACTTATGACAGAACTACAGTGTGCAGGAAAAACCAGTCATATATGGGTTCAAGATAGATTTTGTCCTGAAGCAGATTCTCCAACTGGTAGATGTATTCTTGATGGAGACCCTTGTGAAGAAAATACAACAGAAGTATATTGTAGAGCAAAAGTTAATTTTAACAGCTGGGACGCAAACACTGCATGCATAAACTTCCCTTAATAGATGTTAAAAAAGCACTTGCGCCTAGCAAGTGCTTTTTTAACATCTAAAAACTTATGATTTAGGACTTACAACTTACGACTTTTCCGAGTTGATTTTTTATTGATTTTTTGTTATTATAATCACTGAATTAGCTTGACTTAAACACTTAATTATTACATGTCAGGACACAGTAAATGGCATAGCATAAAATATCAGAAAGCAGCGGCCGATGCGAAAAAGGGCGCTATTTTTACTCGTATTTCACGAAACATCACAATGGCTGCAAAAGAGAGTGGTGGAGATATTGAAACCAATTTTAAGCTACGATTAGCAGTTGACCAAGCAAAAACTGTTAATATGCCAAAAGACAACATAGAGCGCGCAATTAAAAAAGGCACAGGAGAAGGCGCAGAAAACCAATTACAAGAAATTACTTATGAAGGATATGGCCCAGCTGGAGTTGCTATAATAATAAAAACAGTTACAGACAATAACAAAAGAACAGTTTCTGATGTAAGACATACATTAACAAAATCTGGTGGTTCTTTGGGAGAATCTGGGTCTGTAATGTGGAATTTTGAACAAAAAGGAGTTATACGATTAGATGCTAAAAATCTAGATAAAAACAATATTGAACTAATAGCAATAGACGCAGATGCAGATGATATTCAAGATGATGAAGATGGTATAATGATTACAACAAATCCAAAAAATCTGCAAAACCTAAAACAAATGCTTGAAAAAAATGGAACTACTACTGAATATGCTGACATTGAATACATTGCAAAAAATACAGTTGATACAACAGAAAACGAAAAAACAAAACTAGAAAAACTTACAGATGCTTTGGATGAATTAGAAGATGTGAGTGATTATTATACTAATGCTAGCTAAATACTGCGAATTATGACAATACTAGGTATAGACCCAGGAATAGCAGATACAGGATATGGAATAATAGAGAAAAAAAGTGGTAAATTTATCTTCGTTGAATGCGGAACCATTAAAACCTCATCAAAACAAGAACTTCCACAAAGATTAGAAAATTTATACAAAGACCTAACAACAATAATAAAAAAATATAAACCAAAGCAAATTGGAGTAGAAGAACTTTTCTTTGCTAAAAACGCAAAAACAGCAATCACTGTATCGCATGCTCGAGGAGTTATCCTGCTAGTAGCAAAACAAGCTAAAGCAGAAATACGAGAATTTACCCCACTACAAATAAAACAGGCATTAACTGGATATGGGAGGGCAGAAAAAAACCAAATCCAGCAAATGGTAAAAACAATTCTAAATTTAGATAAAATTCCAAAACCAGATGATGCAGCAGACGCTTTAGCAATCGCGATTTGCTCTGCACAAACAAAATATGTCAAATAACAAACTTAAAATTGTAACAATTGCAGCAGAAACAGCTCCCTTCTCTAAGGCAGGCGGTCTTGGTGATGTTGCAAGAAGCCTTCCAAAAGCATTAAAACGCGACGGACATAAAATTGTTGCAATAACACCCTTACATGGAGTTGTTGATATCAAAAAACACAAGCTTAAAAAAATGGGCAATGATATCAAAATTAAAATGGACGAAACTAAAACACTTGAATTTGATTATTACAAAGGATATTTAATGGATGGTCTGCCAATTTATTTTATAGACCGCAAATCATACTTTTCTGGATTCAAAACAATCTATGGAACCAAGATTGCCAATGAAAGATTTTTTTTCTTTGATATGGCAGCTTTAAAATTAATTGAAATTTTGGGAATTAAACCAGATATTATTCATTGCAATGATTGGCACACTGGCCTTATTCCCTATTTTGCAAAAAAACGATTTAAAAAATCAGAATACATAAAAGACGCAGCTTTAGTTTATACAATCCACAACCTTGCCTTTCAAATGGGCTCAAGCAAAGGCGCAGGCAAAAAAATTGATGATGGATATAGGCGCTTGCCAAGATTTACCGACAAACATGGAATTCTTGGTATTAATTTTGCTAAAAGAGCAATAATCAACTCAGATATTATAAACACTGTTTCAGAACAATATGCAAAAGAGATTATGACCCCAAAATTCGGAGAGGACTTAAACCGAATTCTGCACAATAGAAAAAATAGGGTCTATGGAATTATCAATGGAATTGATTATGGCATATTTAATCCAAAAACAGACAAAGAAATAAAAAAGAACTATGGTCACAATTCTCTTGATAAAAAAATATCAAATAAATTATATCTTCAAAAAATATTTAAACTTCCAAAAAACGAAAACGTACCAATACTAGGAATGGTAACTAGAATTACAGAACAAAAAGGAATTAATTTACTTATGGAAATTGCAGACGATCTCTTAGCTCAAGATATACAACTTGTAATTGCTGGAACTGGCGAAAAAAAATACGAAAACTTCTTTAAAAAATTAGAAAAAAAATATCCTAAAAAAGTTGCAGCTCATCTGCAATTTAGCACTAAAAAAGCAGTTGAAATTTATGCAGGAAGCGATATTTTTTTAATGCCTTCCCGGTTTGAGCCTTGCGGATTAGGCCAATTAATTAGCATGCGTTATGGGTCCATTCCAGTTGTTCATGCTGTTGGTGGTTTAGTTGATACTGTAACTGACTATGACCCTAAAACCGAGAAAGGAAATGGTTTTGTTTTTGAAAAATATGATTCACAAAATTTTCTTATTGCAACAATTAGGGCAATTGAGACATATAAACATTCAAATGCATGGAAAAAACTCGTGCAAAAAGGGATGAAACAATCACACTCTTGGGAAATCCCAGCAAAAAAATATACCGAACTATTTAATAAAGCAATGCAGATTAGAAAAAAATAATATATGGAAGAAATTATAAAAAATTCAACAAAAAAATTATTTGATGCAAACCTTGTAATAGAGCTTATAAAAAAGAATGCTCCAAATTTTGCAAACAAATATGATTTATCTGATTTAAAAGCCACACCAATTAAAAAATATATTGGTAAAGAATTTTATCAAATTGTTGTACGGTACGATTCAATCTCTTTATTTGACAAACCAATCTTTTGCACAGCACACTCAAAAGAAAACAGAGAAAACGCACAAGAAGCACTGGAATATATACACAAACAAGGATTCAAACAAAAAAACGCTTTTCTGGCTAAGCCTCTTTTCTTTGATAATGAATCGCGCGCGTTTTTTTACCAAGGCATGGATGGAAAAAACTTACTCTATTATATAAAAAAAGCAAATTTTGATTTAACAGAATATCTAGAGCAAACAGCAGGCCTTATTGCCCAGCTCCATGAAATAAAAACAGATGGCTCGAAAAACTTTAATCCACAAAATAGCAGAATTAAAACCGTGGTTCCAGGGCCAGAGCAATTCTTGTTAAAAATTGAAAAAAAATTTCCTAAATATTTAAACAAAATTGAAACTGAGTTTAATAAACTTGTTTCACTAGAAGAAGACAATTTAAAAAAAATAGGTCAATTACAATTAATCCATGGAGACTTTCACCCTGAAAATATAATTATAAATGAAAAAAAGGCACAATTTTCGATTATTGATTTTACTGATATCTGCTTGGCTGACTGGACTCGTGACATAGGAAGCTTCTTGCAGCAATTAAGGTTTATGTCGTCTGGCAAACGGAGTAGTGAAGAAATCAAAAAAAATCAAGAAATTTTTCTTAATGCGTATCTAGAAAAAAGATCTATCACTAAAAATTCTGAAATTGAAAATAGAATTAATCTTTATAAATCATGGGCAGCCCTTAGGAGTGCAATATACTTCTTAATAAAAGGAAAACCCGAGCCAAGTAATGCTGAAATAGTATTAAACGAAATAAACACTTAATATATGAAAATACTTTATCTTTATGATTTTCCGCTTTGGGGAAATGGTTCAGGAACCTTTCTGCGGAATTTAATGGAAAAGGTCGCAAAAAAACACAAGGTTGCTCTTGTTGCGCCAGAAAGACGCAAAATTCCAAAAGTGAGACAATTTCGCGTCCACCCTCCTTTTCAGCTACCAGTATTTATAGGTCATCCAGAATTAAAAGGATCAAAACTGTATAAAGACCTTACTCCAACAGAAATGGCTAAACTGTATAAAGCTTATATAACTTCTACAGTAAGAGCTGTTGAGACTTTTAAGCCCGATATAATCCATTTCCAGCATTTAGGGCTTCTATCTGCTGTTGCGCATCATGTTCATGTGTTAACTGGAGTAGACTATATTGCCACAACACATGGTAGCGACTTAAAACACATGAAAGAAGATAAAAGATTTTGGGATTTTGCATCTCCAACCATAAAAGAGACTAAAAGAATTACTGCTGTCTCTGGACATACTAGAAAATGGTTCTTAGAAATGTTTAATCATAATATAAACCCAGGCCTTGCTCGCAAAACTAACATCATTCCAGGTGGAATTAATACTTCAGAGCACAACAAAAAACAAAAAACAAAATCAATTGATTCGCGATACAAACTTAAAGACAAAAAAGTGGCACTTTTTGTAGGACGATTAACAGAAGAAAAAGGTGTTGAATATATTATAAAAGCAGCAGAAAATATAAAAGGCGAAGTTGTCATTATTGGAGATGGTCCGCAAATGCCTGAACTCAAAAAAATCAAAAAAGAACTAAAACTCAAAAATGTTCACTTGCTTGGATATATTGGAAGAGAAGGGTCTGATAAACTTAAAAAATTCTACACTAGGGCAGATGTTATAATCACCCCCTCTGTTATTGATGAGGCTCTAGGACTTGTAATCCTCGAGGCGATGTATTACAGCAAACCAGTTATAGCAACTCGTAAAGGCGGAATTCCCCTTGCTGTTAAAGAAAATGAAACAGGATTATTTGTTAAACCAAGAAACTCAACTGATATAGCCGAAAAGGTAAATATATTATTTGAAGACGAAGAAAAAGCAAAACGATTAGGTAAAAACGCAAGAGCAGTTGTAGAAGAAAAATTTACTTGGGAAGATATTGCTCAAAGATTTATAGATATATATGAGCAAAGTATTAATGGGAATGGAAATAAAAAACACAATCATAAAAAATCCAAAAAGAAAACAAAGAAAAAACAATAAACAGAGTTTAAAATATATGATATAATAAACGGAGTAAACTTCGTTTTTTATATGGCTAAAAAAAGAAAAAAACTTAAAATCGCGATGACATCATACCTTGCGCACGAGATGTCGGATAAAACAACTGCTTCTCGACAGCATGTTATTTACGACCTTACGCAAGAACTAATAAAAGCAGGACACTCTGTCACTATTTTTGGATCTAGCGACTACAATGTCCCAGGCGCTACAATTATTCCTATATCAAAAAAAATTCTCGACAAAACTCCTGCCGAAAATCCATTCTATCAATACATGTCCTATGCCACTGTTATGGTAAAGGAGCTTGAAAAACATGCAAAGCAATTTGATATCATACACAACCATCTCTACCCAGAATTTCTAACCCTTCTTGGTGCTCAAAAAATAAAAACCCCTATAGTAACCACAATCCATACACAAATCACCAAAGATCTAGGTCGTGTGCTTAAATATTTTTCCAAATACCCTTTTGTCGCGCTTTCGCAACGACAGCGCGACCTATGCCCAGAGTTATCGTGGATGGGTGTTGTTTATAATGGTATTAACCTTGATCATTTTGACTTCAGCCCGAAATCAAAGGGCTATGCACTGTTCTTTGGACGAATGAAAATATACAAAGATGCACAAAATCGCCTTCATGATCCAAAAGGATTTACTGTTGCAATTGATGTAGCACGACAAACAAAACACAAACTTAAACTTGCCGGCAATGTTGAGGGCGGGCTACGCACATATAATAAATTTATTAAACCCTATCTATCAAAAAATATTAAATTTGTTGGACCAGTAAGCGAATTAGGCCCTATTGGCCCAAAACAAAAAGTATCATTATATAAAAATGCAAAAACACTACTTAATCCAATCGAATGGGAAGAGGCATTTGGCTTAGTTATGGCAGAAGCCATGGCGTGCGGAACACCTGTAATAACATTTGATCGTGGATCAGCGCGAGAAGTCGTACAGGACGGGATAACAGGATTTGTAGTTAAAAATAAACAAGAAATGGCTAAAGCACTTGGCCACATCGAGGATATAGATCGGCAAGCATGCAGAAAACGAGTTGAACAGCTCTTTTCTCGACAAATAATGGCCCAAGAATACGAAAAAATCTACTATAAACTCATTTAATATATGTCGCAGAATAAACGATTAAATATTGCAATTGTATCACCATTTGAATACACTACGCCGCCGCCGAAAAATGTTATCAGGGCAGCTCAATGTATAAACTATCATCTAGCAAATGGATTGGTACAGCGCGGACATTCTGTCTCTCTTATTGCTCCAAAAGGCTCAAAAAGCAAAGGAATTGTAGAGCATTTTAATCTTAATCCATTAGAAAAAAAGAAAGTACACACTACGCTTTTAAGTAAAAATAATTTTTATTACAAAAGATTGGCTGTACAGATATATAATGCAGAGGCACACGCACATTTATATAAACAAGCAGATCGATTCGATATTATACATACTATTTTGTACCCAGAAATATTGCCATTTGCGGCTCATGCAAAAACCCCAACGCTATGCACATTACACCAACCACCCAATGAAATAGATTCATTCTTTCTTGAGATGCACAAAAAAAACAAAAAAATATTTATTAACGCGCTAAGCAAAAAACAAGCATCTCTTTTACCAAAACAAAATAACCATATCGAGACAGTTTATAATGGAATTGACATAAATGATTATGACTTTGGAGCAGGGGGCAATAAACTAATATTTGTAGGACGCATGCTTGAACAAAAAGGACCACATATTGCGATAAAGGTGGCACAAAAAACAAATAAACCTCTCAATCTATATGGTGAAAATCCCTACGACCAAAAAGATTTCTGGAATAATAAGATTAAGCCAAATCTAAACAAAAAAATTCAATACCGAGGACTACTTGAACCAAATAAAATTGCCAAAGAATATCGCTCGGCACGCATACTGCTATTTCCTATACAATGGGAAGAAGCATTTGGCTTGGTTATGGTAGAAGCAATGGCATGTGGAACTCCAGTGATTGCTTTTAAGCACGGATCTGTACCAGAAATTATTAAGGATGGAAAAACTGGATTTATTGTAAAAAATGAAAAACAGATGATTAATGCAGTTAAAAAAATATATAGCATGCCTGAAAAAGAATACGCTGCCATGCGACGCACCTGCAGAACACATGTTGAAAAAAACTTTTCAATGGAAAGAATGGTGAATAATTACGAAAAACTATATTATAAGATAGTAGGAAAATAATTAAAACTAAGTGTACAATAGATATAATAAATATGCCAAAAACAAATAACAATAAAAAAAGTGAGCTAAGAAAAGATTACATTCAAGATAAATATGTAATTGTAGCCCCACGCAGAGGAGCGCGTCCGCATGAAATTGAAGTACCTCAAAATGTTAAAAAATATGACAACCCAGAGGAATCAGTATTTCATCCAAAAAATGTAAAAAACAAAAAAGCCACTCTCACAGTCGGCCGAGAAGGAAATTGGAAAATTAAAATTATCCCCAATGATTTCCCAGCTATAACTTTAGATAATAAGAATGCATATGGAGTCCAAGAAGTTGTAATTGAAACCCCAGACCCCAACCTTGAGCTTGAGGATTTGTCTGTTGACCATATTTCAAAACTTTTAGAAGCGTATGCCAAAAGGACTGAAGAAATCCAAAAAATTAAAAACATACAATATATAATCATTTTCAAAAATGATGGCGGAAAAGCAGGTGCATCTATTCAGCATGCTCATTCACAAATTTTTGCTACAGATTTTATTCCTCCTCATTTGATGGATAAATCACACAAACAACTCGCATATATATTAAATAATGGCAGATGTGCTTATTGCGATATTGCATATAGGGAAATGCGTAGTCCTCGCGCAATATGGGAAGACAAGCATATTTCATGTTTTACACCTTATGCTTCTATGCATAATTATGAATGTTGGATTATGCCAAAACAGCATAAAGATAATATTACACAACTAGACAAGCACGAGCGAAAATCATTTGCAAAAGCATTAAAGCATCTCTTAAGTAGGATTAGTGACTTAGGGTTATCGTATAATTATTACTTCCACCAAGTTGTGTATGACGAGAATCAGCACTTATATATGAAAATAACTCCTCGTGGAGCATTCTGGGCTGGAGTAGAAATTGGTTCAGGTGTGATTATTAATTCTATAGCACCCGAAGATGCAGCTAAATTCTATAGAAAAGACGTGGACAAAATATAATTCCCAACAAAAAAAGACGACAAATACACTAGGTCGTCTTTTTAGTTTAAAATTATTTATTTAATTTTTGCAAACTTCCGCTTCCCCACTTGAACCACCATGCCAGATTTTACATCAATAGACGTTTTCCAATCTTTTATAACTTCATCATCAACTCTAACCCCGCCTTGCTCCACTAAGCGCTGTGCTTCGGACTTAGAAGAAGCCATATCTAATTCAATAATCAAATCTCGAATCTCTAAACTCGAATGAAGAACTTTTTTCTCTTCTATTTCCTCCGGCTTACCACCTTTTTTAAATACATTCTCAAATTCCTTTTCCGAAATCTCAGAATCCTCAACTGAATGATATAATTTAACAATCTCGCGCGCTAAATATGCTTTTGCGCTTCTAGGATTATCTCCATTTTTTAATCCTTCTTCTATCTCGTGAATTTCATTCATTGGAATGTCTGTGCACAATTCAAAATACTTAATAATCAAATCATCGTGCATACTCATAACCTTGCCAAACATATCATTTGGATTATCTGCTATATCTATTGTATTGCCATACGACTTACTCATCTTTCTGCCATCCAATCCCTCAATCAAAGGAGTTGTAACAACATGTTTAACTTTATTCTTATACGCTTTAAGAAGTGTTCTTCCTGCAAGCATATTAAACAACTGGTCGTTTCCTCCAACTTCAACATCAACTTCCATTTCAACCGAATCATAACCTTGCATCAAAGGATAAAGAAACTCATGCAAGCCAATTGGCTTTCCATCTTGCAAACGTTTTTGATAAAGGTCTCGCTCAATCATTTGTTGAACTGTAAAATTCTGTGCTAGCTTTGTTACATCATCAAAATTCAACTTAGAAAGCCATTTGTCATTATAAACAATCTTGGCTTTTTTAAAATCAATAATTTTTGATGCTTGTTCTTTGTATGTTTTAAAATTCTTTTCGATTTCTGCTGGTTCCATTGGTTTACGCATTGCGTCTTTGTCAGAAGTGTCCCCAATTCGCGCTGTAAAGCTCCCAACTAGAAAAATGACATTATGCCCAAGTTCCTGAAAATCACGCAGCTTACGCAAAGGAATGGCGTTTCCAAGGGATATATGGGTTGATGTAGGGTCTATCCCAAGATAAACCTTGAGCTTTTTCCCGGATTCCAATAATTTCTCTAAATCCTTGCGAACCACAACATCTTGTACTCCGCGAATTAAAATTTCCTCTGTTTTTTCTTGTTTTTTTGACATACTATTGACAAATACTAATTTATATGATTAAATACTTTTGCTATAAACCATAACAATCCCATATAGAAAGGAGTTTTTGGTTTTGTGCGAATTAGACACTCCCCCAAAGAAAGACCCCGCTGATGTCGAGGAAAAAGAAACCGTAATCAACCTCGGCGATGGAGCGAGTATGTCGCTCTTTTCAATCCCAGACGACCCCGACGATTCGCCCGATGCTAAGCAGCACGGGCAAGCTCCGGCAATTCCGGAGTAGGACTAGGGGGTTTCCCCTCTCTTTGTGCGAAGTCATTCATTTCGACTTCTGCATCATAGAGAATCCTCTTATCCCAAGGGCGCCCTTCATCAAGTTTAACCGATGGACTGCGCTCTTTTTTTAATTCTGTAAAATAACTTATTGCCTCATCATATTCCTCTATAACTGTCTCATATTCATCTAACAAACTTTCGTCTTCAACGCCTTCTAAATAATCCCAAACATATTTTCTTTGTCGCTCTAATTGAATAAGAATATAGTCTACCCATTTCTCGATACTTTCTTGTTGCACACCCTCTTCTTTTTCTCCTTCCCTCCTTTGAATTTTTTTTCTGGCTTCACTTTCTAAAAAACTATTAATTGTAGAGCGAGCATCTTCTTGTGTCATTCCAATTACAACCGGAATTCCAGGCCTGCCAGATAATTCTGGGTGTGGAGGATATTCAAGTGTGCGCAAAGGATGCTCTTTGTTATAATATTGCTTTTCCCCTGCATCTCTCTGGCTATAAGTTAAATCAATAAGTACTAATGGCCCATCTTTTGTAGAGACTACTAAATCTGCATGCGTAAAATAGTCATCAAAATCACTTGTATGAAATACTTTAGATCCTTCTCCAAAAAGTTTATTGCTTTCAATAACTGCGCCTAATAAAATTTCTTCTTCTTTTGTTCTCTTTTCCATCTCTCTTTCTTCTTTTGAGTTATGAACGCCTCTAGAATATAAACTTGCTCTAAATCTTGATATTTGAGCCTCATGTTCTGGGGTTCTTTGTTGATGCATTCGCTGAGATTGCGCATCATCTAATAATTCTTCACGCACCACAGGAACAATTTCTTGAATTTGATTTTCTTGTTCCTCTTTTAATGCTTGAGCTTCTCTTTTTTCTTTTTCTTGCCCTAATCTTTCCTGCTCTGTAATATATTGCGAATATTTATTGTTAAAAACCTTAACTGCTTCATGTAAATATTCATATAAAAATTCTACAAAAGGTTTTTGTTTTCTAAAACGCGACTTTACGGTTTCTTCATAGAGTTTTTGTATGTCATCCAAACTCCTCATAACATGTGTCTTTTTTTCTCCATCCTTTTCATCAATAATTACAGAATTAACAGAGTCTTCAAAATCTTTTAAAGAAATGGCAAGTGCTTCTAAATTTTTTTGTGATTCTCTATTTTGACTTAAAAACAAATTAAGACCAGCTCTAAATTCCGACACATTATTTGTATCAAACAGCTCACCAACACTAATTTCACCCACCTCTTCTTCTTGTGTGTCTATTTGTTCTGGGCGAAAAGCGCCCATTGATTCCCTAGACGTCATATTAAATTTTGTTTATACTAATTCTTCTATATAAGTATAGCTTAATAATGATTTCCAGCCAATCCTTATTTTGAGAATAATTCAATAAAATGGTATAATTAAGACATCAAATTCCAAATCTAGTCAACTACATCAATCTAAATCTTCATCTGCGTAAATCTCAGCCAAAGGCTGACCAACCTCTGGCTGGCGCTTATTAATTTCTATCTTACATGCCCATTCCTTATTTTCAAAACAACAAAGACTGGAAAAGCCGAACTGTTACACAAAGAAAGGTTTATTCCACAAATCCACCCAAAAAGCGCCACACCAAACCAAGTGGTTCATACAAAAGGCACAAAACAAATTCACAAGGAATTATAAAGACCTTACTGCCATATAGCCTTATTGCTTTCGCGCTTGGGATTTTATTTGTGGTATTTTTGTTTGCTTGGTATTCGCGTAATTTACCTAGACCAGACAAAATTATAGATAGATCAGTCGCGCAATCCACTAAAATTTATGACAGAACCGGAGAAAAACTTTTATTTGAAGCATTTGATACCCAAAGAAGAACAATTATTCCTTTAGAAAATATTCCAGAATACGTAAAATGGGAAACAATTTTAATTGAGGATAAAAAGTTTTACGAACACAATGGATTTGATTTACGGGGAATCGCACGTGCAATTGTAAAAGATATTTTATCAATGTCAAAAGCCGAGGGAGCATCAACGTTAACACAACAATTAGTTAAGAATGCTTTATTTACAAACGACAAAGCTTGGTCAAGAAAAATCAAAGAACTTGTGCTTTCATATCAAATAGAGAGAAAATTTTCTAAAGATCAAATTCTACAAATGTATTTTAACGAGATTCCTTATGGTTCAAATGCATATGGAATTGAATCTGCTTCCAAATTCTATTTCAATACAACCGCAAAAGAGCTGTCCATTGCGCAAGGTGCAATTTTGGCTGCTCTTCCGCAAGCAACAACATTTTACTCGCCATATGGATCTAATGTAGATAGATTAATGGCACGCAAAGATTATATTATAGGGTTACTTCAAGAAGCAGGATATATCACCGAAGAAGAGGCGCAAGAAGCATATGCAGAAGAATTAAAATTTTCCGAAAAATCTAATTCTCTAAAAGCCCCTCATTTTGTTATAATGGTGCGCGAAGCATTGGCAAAAGAATATGGAGAGCGACAAGTCGAAGAAGGAGGATTAAGAGTTATAACAACTTTAGATTGGGATATGCAACAAAAAGCCGAACAAGCAGTTGCTGATTTTGCTCAAACTAATAAAGAAAATTTTGATGCCGAAAATGCATCCCTAGTTGCAATAGACCCAAACAATGGGCAAATTTTAGCAATGGTTGGTTCTATTGATTATTTTAGTGATGAAATCGATGGAAACTTTAATGTTGCCTTACAAGGCAAACGTCAACCAGGCTCTTCGTTTAAGCCATTTGTTTATGCAGTTGGATTTGAAAAAGGATACACAGACAAAACTACTCTTTGGGATGTTGTTACAAAATTCGGAGAAGGATCAGATGGTGAAGATTATGAACCGCATAATTATGACTTAGAAGAGCATGGTCCAATTTCTATTCGTAGTGCGCTTCAAGGCTCAATTAATGTACCTGCAGTAAAAATGCTTTATTTAGCAGGGGCAGGAAATGTAATTAAAAAAGCAAAACGATTTGGATACACAACTTTAGGTGACCCAAATATTTATGGCTTATCTCTTGTTTTGGGTGGAGCCGAAGTAACCTTACTCGAGCACACAGCAGCATATGCTACTTTTGCTTCCGAAGGAATTAAACATCCAACAGTATCTATTATTAAAGTTGAAAACGATAAAGGAAAAATTTTAGAAGAATATAAAGAAGAAGATGGAGAAAGAGTAATGGACGAAAATATAGTACGCCAACTTACAGATATTTTATCAGATAATACAGCAAGAGCTCCGTATTTTGGCGAAAACAATTATCTTACAATAGGAGAAAGGCCTGTTGCAGGAAAAACAGGAACAACTAATGACTATAGAGATGCTTGGATGATGGGATACACACCTCAACTTGCTGTTGGTGTTTGGGTTGGGAATAATGATTTTTCTAGCATGAAACGTGGAGCAGGTGGAAGCGCTGTTGCTGCCCCAATTTGGAATAAATTTTTCAGAAACGCACTAAAGGACTATAAGATTAAACAATTTATTAAACCAGAAATAGAATATCCTGATAAACCAATTTTAAGGGGCGATCTTGAAGGAGGAACTCCAGTTGAAATTGACAAGGCCTCTGGAAAATTAGCCACAGAATTTACACCAGAAACCATGATTGAAGAAAAAACATTTAAAACAGGACATAATATATTGTATTATATTGACCCTGACGATCCTTTGGGTAGTGAGCCCGAGGAAGGCAAATGGGACCATCAATATGAAGATTGGGAAGAAGCAGTGCAGAGATGGATGGAAGAAAAAGAATGGCAAGCAGATGAAGGTGAGGTGCCAACAGAATTTGACGATGTTCACTTGCCAGAATACAGGCCAAATATTTCTATTACTGAGCCACAAGAGAACCAAACTTTATCTGGAGATATAATTCTTTTTAAAGTTGAAGCATCTGCTCCAAACGGCCGAATATCCAGAGTAGAATTTTATGTAGATGATTTGCTTGTTGCGCAAGGCAGAAGCGCACCTTATACAGGAAGATTCATCCCAGACCCAACTCAAGCTAATGGATTTCACGAGCTTCGCGCAATAGCATATGATGATGTTGATAATAATGAATCAGTTTATGTTAATTTTAATTTGTTTTTAGAAAAATCAAATTTATCTGTTGATTGGCAAAACCCAAAATCTGGTAATATTTTTAATGAAACAGATTTCCCTATTCAAATTAAATTAAAAATTCCTGAAAACCTTTCTAAAGTAGAAATTTTTGCAACACCAAAGAAAAACCTTAATGAATATAATTTAATTAGGTCTTTAGCAGTATCATATACTGACATAAGCACAACATGGGATAAAATGCCTTCAATTTCAGGTGAATACGAAATTTATACAATACTTTGGGATAACAATAATATGCCACATAGAGTGAATGGTATTAATGTGACTTTAGATATTCCAAAAAAAGAGAATGAAGAATAAAATTACACCATAAACCGTAAACTAGTCACCCTCTCTTCACCAAACTTCTCATCAAAAGCTTTTAAAATATCCTGCTCGTAAATTTTCAATTCATTAGAAACAGAGTTTGATAAAACAGCAACCCAAAGACAGCCCTCTTTTATATATACAGCATGGCAATGTTCTGATGCGTCTCCTAAAATATTTTTTGCTATAAACTGAAACTCTTCACAAACCATAGCATCACTCACGGATTTTTGTATACCCGCCTTTTTAACTGAATCAGGAATTAATTCTCCCAAAGGTTTCCACATGACAGCTTACTGTTTAATTGGCATTACAAGATAAAGGTAACTAGAATCTTCTTTTGAAACAAATACCCCAGGGCTATTGCCTCCATCAAGCTTAATCAAAACTTCCGATCCCTCAATCGCGCTTAACCCATCTAAAATAAAACGATAATCAAAAACAATATCAACATCCTTGCCTTCGATTTTAGCTGGAACATCAACCATATTTTCTCCAACCTGGGATGCTGATGCTGATACTAAAATTTTATCAGATGAAAATTGAAGAGTAACGTGATTTAATCCTTGCCTGCAAAACAAAGACGCAGATTTAATTGCGCGAACCAAGGGCTCTTTGTCTAACACAACAGTTGTTTGTGTTGTTTTTGGAATAATTTGAGTGTAATCAGGATATGTTCCAATAATAACACGTGATATTAATTCAACATCTTCAACGCTAAAAAGTATTTGATTTTCCGAAACCGTAATAGAAAGATCACCTTCTGCTTGGCCAAGAATTCTAGAAAGCTCCTGAATTGTACGCAAAGGAACAATAGTGGAAACTGGTTCTTTAGCTTCTGTCTTTAATTCAATCTTTCTTTCTGCCAAACGATAACTATCTGTTCCAACTAAAATTAATTTTTTGCCCTCAATAGAAAGAAGTATTCCAGATATTTCAGGTCGCGCATCGTTTAATGCAACAGCAAACAATGTCTGGCTTAATGCCTCGCGAAATTCAGATGCTTCTATAAGATACTGCTCACCTTTATCAATTGAAGGTATAACAGGAAACTCTTCACTAGATAAGCCATTAATTTTTGTTTGTTGATTTCCGGCTCTAATCTCTAAATGTTCTGCATCAAGAGATACTTCAACTTTGTCATTAGGAAGTAATCCAACGTAATCATAAAAAAGCCGGCCATTCACCGTAAATGTACCCTCTTGTTCTATTTTTCCTCTAACATGCGCTGTAATTCCTATTTCAAGATTAGTTGCTTTAAGTTGTAGGGTTCCTTCATGCGCTTCAAGTAAAATATTTTGTAAAATTGGCAAACTACCCCCCTTAGATGCAATTGGCCCTACAATTGAAAGAGCAGACGATAAATTCTCCTGAGTACAAGATAGTTTCATATAATTACATTGTTACATTGCTAAATTGTTACATGGCTATTTATAAATTCACGCCCCACTTTAAATAACAATGTAACAATTTAACCATTTAACAATTTGCTCTTTAATATATTATAAGACCTTGTATTTATATTACATTAATAAAAACAAAAAAAGAACGCACATGCGTTCCACACAATATCCCCAATAACTCTTTTATTGATATTTTTCTTTCCACCCAACAATAACCCTCATTATCTTACTTAAATACCTATTTTTGCTAATAACAAGGAAAAGTTGTGTCCAAGAAGCATATTGGAATGTAACCAAAGCGCTTCCAAAAAATATTAAGAATATAAATAATACCGCAATTCCGGCTCCTAAAACAATTTGAGTAGCAAGTACATATGCCATTTGCGTTAAAATTCCCCCTAAAATAATAAAAGGTACAGCAACAAAAAGAATCAAAAGCACAATTGCAGCCCCTGCAACAACATTTACAATAAATAATACAAATGCCATTTCCAAAGAAACAAGCCAATTATCAGCAAAAAGCTTTAATCCTAAAATAAGCGATTCTCTGTATTTCTTTTTTTCAATCATCAAAAAAGCAATCGCATATTTAGTAATAAGAGAAGCAATAACAAGTATTGGAATTCCAATTATAAAAACAACTAAAAAAAACGCTTTTATTGGTTCAACAAAATAAACCAACAACGCCATTATCGGCAATCCAATAATTATTAAAATAAATAATGCCCAGAATCGCGCAAAAATAATAATTCCAAAAATAGACCAAAACGATTGGAATCCTTTGGTAATTTGATTTATAAAAGATGGCCTTACTGGCTTATCAGTATCAGCAACTGCTTTAATAAGGGCGCCTTGCGAGGAAACAACAATCCAAATGAGCATTAACACAATAAATGTAATTGCTCCAAGTAAAATATAATTATCTTTTGAACGAGCAAAAAGATTAAAAATAAAAGTTACAAAATTGCCACCTCCAACACCTAAAGATGTTATAAATCCAACATCAAAACTCCACTCTCCCGAAGAAAATCTATTAAACTGTTTAACAACAAACTCATACTCACCTCCGCTTCCTAAAAAAGCAGCAAAAAAACCCAAAATCCAAAGATAGGTATGATTTTTTGTAATATGCCATGCTTTTTTTATTGTGGCTCGATAAAGTGAATGTGTCATGTTTATGTATTTTTGTATTTGTTTACGCGTATAGTATAACAGAAATTAGAATTCTTGAAAACAAAAACCCGCCGAATCGGCGGGCTCACTCCACTTAATATAATATATGTTTAATTATGCTTTCATTAAAGTTTCAAACTCATTCTTTTCTATTGTTTCTTCTTTCATTAAAACTTCAACTAATTTTTCAATTTTTGACATATTATCTTCAATAACTTTTTGCGCGGTTGTATATGCTTCATCTAAAAATCTAGATATTTCTTCATCAATAATTTGCGCGAACTTTTCACCATAATCTCTTTGCTCTGAAATTTCTTTTCCAAGAAAAATTAATTCTTCTTTGTCGCCAAAAGTTCTTGTTCCAAGCTTTTCACTCATACCAAACACCGTAACCATTTGTCTAGATAAATTTGTTGCTCTTTTTAAATCACTAGAAGCCCCTGTTGTGATGTCTTTAAATATTTTTGATTCAATAGCATGTCCAGCCAAAAGCACTGATAAATCCGCAATAAATTCAGACTTACTATGAAAACGCTTGTCTTCGGTAGGAAGTTTTAATGTGTATCCACCAGCGCTACCACGAGAAATAATCGAAACTTTATGAACTGGGTCTGCTTCTGGCAATATGTTCGCAACAATAGCATGGCCTGCTTCGTGATAAGCTGTAATCTTTTTCTCTTTTTCGGACATAACAAATGATTTACGCTCTGGCCCTAACATAACTTTTTCTATACTAATAAACGCAGATTCCTGACTTATCTTATCTTCATTTTTTCGAGCAGTAAGAATTGCTGCTTCATTTAAAAGATTAAAAAGATCTGCTCCACTAAACCCAGGAGTTCTTTGTGCTATTTTTTGTACATCAATATCATCTGCCAAAGGCTTTCCTTTTGTGTGTAATTTTAATATTGCTTCACGTTCTTTAATATCAGGTAAATCAATTGTTACTCGCCTATCAAACCTACCTGGACGCAAAAGAGCAGGATCCAAAACATCTGGCCTATTTGTTGCTCCCATAACAATTATATTTGTGCCACTTGCAAAGCCATCCATTTCAACTAAAATTTGATTCAATGTCTGTTCTCTCTCGTCATGGGATCCACCCAGCCCTGTTCCTCTTTGTCTTCCAACAGCATCAAGTTCATCTATAAAAACAATTGCAGGAGCACTTTTTGCTGCCCTTTTAAATAAATCACGAACACGTGAGGCCCCAACCCCAACAAACATTTCCACAAATTCCGAGCCTGACATATGAAAAAACGGAACACCAGCTTCTCCAGAAACAGCTTTTGCTAACAATGTTTTTCCTGTTCCAGGAGGGCCAACTAATAATACACCCCTTGGAATTCTGGCTCCAAGTTTTAAAAACTTTTGTGGATTTTGCAAAAATTCAACAATTTCTTCTAACTCAATCTTTGCCTCTCTTGCTCCGGCAACATCAGCAAATGTTGTTTTCTTTCCTTTTTTATTTTTATCTGGTTGCTCTTCTCGAGCTGTGCTTTGCCCAAACGACATTGCCTTACTGTTAGCACCTTGGACTTGACGCATCATAAACCAAATAAAGAAACCAATAAAAATAATTGGAATTAGAAATGGCGCAAATGTTGCAATCCAAACTCCTGCTCCACTAGGGTCTTTGCCTTCTATATTAACTGCTCCAATTTGCTCGTCAGTTAATCCGTAAATTTTAAGTAAACCTGCCAAAGATTCACCTTTTTCTTTTTGTGATGTTTTTTCTGTTCCATCATCTAGTTTTATACGTAAAATATCACCTTCCACAGCAATACTATCAATTTGATCTTCTTTAATATTTTCAACCACTTCTCTAAATTCAATCTCTTGGGCCTCTTCCCAAGAAGAATTAAAAGCAGACAAAAATCCAGCAATTATTAAAAACACCAAAAGGAATATTAAGAAATTTTTGAATATGTTACGCATAGATTAACTAGTATAGATATATAATGATAATTGTTACTTATATTATATATCTATATTGATTCTATTAACAATGGTTACATTGTTAAATTATTATTTATCTTCAGACTTTTTCTCATCTTTATCCTCTTTGGGCTCTTCTGCTTTATCTTCTTTTTTCTCAGAATCATCTTTCTCTTTCTCGTCTTTATCCTCTTTGGATTCCTCTTTCTCATCTTTCTTATCTGCGGAATCTGCGCCATTTGCGGTCAAGACTTCTTCTTCTTTTTCTTTCTTCTCTTTGTCCTCTCCTTCTTTATTAGGAATCTCTAAACTCTCAGCCAAAGGCTGACCAACCTCTGGCTGGGAACCTTGAACCTCTTTCTCTTTCTTATCTGCGGTCGGTTTCTGTTCCCCTAATCCAAGTCCTAATCGATGAGCTGTTGGCTCTATTGAAAGAATAGTAAACTCACGAATTTCTCCTGGCTTCATTATATCAGCCATGGTTTTATCTTTTCCTTCTCCTAGTTCAGAAATATGGGCCAAACCGTGAATATCTTCATCAAGTTCAACAAATGCGCCATAAGGATTAATCTTAAGAACTTTTCCTTTAACAACTTGCCCTGTTTTATATTTTTCAGCTGCTTGTTTCCATGGATCATCAACAAGTTTTTTAACAGATAGAGATATTCGGCCATTTTCTATTGAAATAATTTTAGCCTTAATTTTGTCATTAACTTTTACAATAGATGATGGGTTATCTATTCTCTGCCATGCAAGCTCAGAAATATGAACCAACCCCTCAAGTCCATCTCCAAATTCTACAAACACTCCAAAATCAACAATACCAGTTGCCCTTCCACTTACATCATCGCCAACTTTATACTGCGAAAGAAGTTGGTTTTGCTCTTCTTCTTTTGCGCTTTTTTCAGAAACAATAAGTTTTTCTTCTTTTTCTTTTACAGTAATTATTTTAACTTTAAAAATATTATTTGCATAAGCTTTTAATCTATCAAGGATTCTATTCTTGTCTCCGCCTTCTACTCTAGGATAATGCTCAATAGTTAATTGAGAAACAGGTAAAAAGCCCTCTACATTTCCAACTTTAACCATAAGCCCACCCTTATTCGCATCTGTAACTTTCGCATCAACCACATCCCCACTATCAAGAAGTTTCTGAAGAGAATCCCATGCCTTTCTATGCCCAGCTTGGCGAAACGATAATTCAAGCATGCCTTGTTCGTTTTCTAAATCAAGAACAGTTGCCTCAACTTCTTCTCCAAGAGAAAGCTTTGAATATTCACCAGACTCATCATCTAGTTCTTTTCCTCTAACTAAACCAGTAAGCCTACCTTTAATATCTACTACAATCCCGTTTTTTGAAATATTAACAACAGTTCCGTTGATTAAATCACCTTGTTTTGGGAAACCAAAATCTTCCTGCGCTTGCAAGGCCTTAGTCATTTCATCGGATGCATTTGGAAGCAGAACCGTTGTATTATGTCCTTTGTTATTTTCTATTTTTGTAGAATTCTCGTCTTCTTTTATTCCCACCATGTCTCTAGTAATGTCTGTAATTGCCATAATTAATAATAAGTCTTGTTTTAATCGATTAAATGTCGCGCAACATTTATATATCAATTAAATCAATTAATAATAAAAACGCGAAAAAGCAAAGCTAATTATACGCAAAATTTAATATAATTGCAAGTATTTAATAATAAGGTATACTTTAAGTATAATATTTCCATAAATCATGTTAAAAAAAATCTCTACAACTCAAGCAATTAAACGTTTCGCCGGAGCAACAGGAGTATCGCAATCAGACTCAAAACAATACCTAAAAAAGGCTGGTTTTAAGTCATCTATGAGCGAAAAAGGATTAGAAAAAGTTGTTGAAAAATCAATAGATATAGCCAAAAAAGAAGGTGAAGAAATAAGAGGCAGACGTCTTGGAACACAAAAACAAAGAGAAAGAATATCTCAAGCAATTCAAGAACCTAATAAGCCAACAGAAAAAGACAAAACCCCAAAAACACCAGAAAAAGATAAAAAAGCGGAAAAAAAGAACTTTCTTGCTGGAATTTTAGGAAAAAAAGACGGGGGAAAAACCACTCTTCGCGATCCTAATGCTGTAGAGATTGCGCACCAAGGAATAAATGCACCCCAAATTTCCAAGCCAAGCCAAACACAAATTTCTGGCTCAAATTTAGCAAAAAAGAGTGCAAAAAAAACAAATCCAAACCAATTTGAAGCTACTTCAAACCAAACACCAGGATTTGGCATTAAAAGAAAAGATTCAGGGGAAAATGAACCCCCTGCGCTACAAATATAGGGTTTACCCAGCACCCAGCACTACTTTTTTAAAAAAGTAGTGCTGGGTGCTGGGTTTACTTTTGCTGATTTTGTGATAAAATAAAGTTGCTCAACAGAGCATCTTTTTGATTGAAAAACACTTATGTTTATTGAACTATTAGGCTTGTCTGGAGTAAAAATTCAGACAAACAACACAACTATTCTTCTTTCTCCGCATGGAGAAAAAAGCGAGCTTAAGGCCTCTCGTATGAAAGCCGATATTGTGGTATTTTCAAATAATCAAGACAAGACAAACATAGACCCAAGGGAAGAAAAACTTTTTAAAATAACCAAACCCGGGGAATATGAATCATCTGGTGTGTTTTTGTATTGCGCATCAAATCCTCCTAAAGGAGAATGCAAATCAATACTTACCTCAATTACATTAGAGGGTATTTCAATTGCCCACTTAAGTAATCTTGATAACGATTTAACACAAGAACAAATTGAGCTTTTTGAAGGATCTGATATTTTAATTATTCCTGTTGGTGGAAATAAGGTTATTGATGCAAAACACGCAGCCACAATTGTTGAAAAAATTGAACCAAGAATAGTTATTCCAATGCATTTTGCACAAAAAGGACTAAAAACCAAATATGATGAAGTTCAAAAATTCTTAAAAGAAGTCGGCGCTAAAACAATCGAACCACAAGAAAAATTAAAAATAACAAAAAAAGACCTTCCTCAAGAAACCATGGACACTATATATTTAAAACCATAAATTAATTTCTATGGACATAAAAAAAAGAAAAAAAGAAAAAGTTGATACCAAAAACCCAAGAAAAGAAAAAAATAATCACTTAAAGATGTGGGCAGCTGTGTTTGTTTGCATGGCTGTTATTGTAACAATATGGGGAGTTTGGCTTTATCCTAAAAGTTTAAAAATATCACAAGATGATGAATCGCAAAGCAAGTTTTTAAATTTTAAAAAGACTATAACTAATTCTTTTTCAATTTTTGAAACAAACAAAAAAGATATACCAGATGAAGAACAAGAATTAGATATTGAGTATTTACGACAAAGAGTATTTGGAGAAAGCAATAAAAAATCTGAATAATTATTATGCCGAAGAAAAAGCAACAAACCGAAAAAGAAGCGCCAAAAGAAGAACAAGTAGCGCATAAAATATCCGAACAGCCGATTGTTGAAGAAATGCAACAGTCATATTTAGATTACGCGATGAGCGTAATTGTTTCACGTGCCTTACCAGATGTTCGCGATGGATTAAAACCAGTCCATAGAAGAATTTTGTACGCGATGTGGACACTTGGATTAAAGCCCAGCGCAAAATTCCGAAAATCAGCAACAGTTGTTGGTGAGGTTCTTGGTAAATATCATCCTCATGGCGATAGTGCGGTTTACGAATCCATGGTTCGCATGGCGCAAGATTTTTCTTTACGCAATCCACTTGTTAATGGGCAAGGAAACTTTGGCTCAATGGATGGTGATGGCGCTGCTGCAATGCGATATACCGAAGCAAAACTTGCTAAAATTGCCGAAGAAATGCTCGAAACAATTGAAAAAGAAACAGTTGATTTTAGAGATAATTATGACGGAACAATTCAAGAACCAGTTGTGCTCCCAGCTAAACTTCCTAATCTTCTTTTAAATGGAACACTTGGAATTGCCGTTGGAATGGCAACAAATATACCTCCCCATAACCTTGGAGAGCTTTGTGATGGAATCAGCGCAATGCTTGATAATGAAAATATTGATGTTGGAGAGCTTATTAAATTTGTTAAAGGCCCGGATTTCCCTACTGGTGGAATTATCTATAATAAAGCAGATATTAAACAAGCATATGCAACAGGAAAAGGCGGAATTGTTATACGCGCGGTAACTGATATCGAAGAAGCAAAATCAGGAATGAATACTATTATTGTTTCCGAAATTCCATATCAAGTTAATAAAGCCGACCTTGTGGCCAAAATTGCCGAACTTGTAAAAGACAAAAAAATAGAAGGTATAAAAGATTTGCGAGATGAATCAGACAAAGA
>Ga0222697_1000224_pt1 | contig 27679 bp, 44 predicted proteins | sample AntAcemetage1402_FD_179835 | JGI IMG/M metagenome (GOLD analysis project Ga0222697, IMG submission 179835) | Saline water microbial communities from Ace Lake, Antarctica - #1402 | ecosystem: Environmental > Aquatic > Non-marine Saline and Alkaline > Saline | place: Antarctica: Ace Lake... | reverse complement strand
CACCCCAACCCTCAATATGTAGGATTGTATCTTTAGGTACGAAATTCGCAGCACATAGGCTCTCTCCTCTGTTTAAAGCAACTTGCAAATTCTCATTAAAAGCACCTATGAATGGAGTATCATCTGTCTGGCTCTCTAATAGGTTATAAGCTGTTACTGTTCTTACTTCTTCTATTGGGGTGGTGTTGCAGGTGATAACAGCTAATCCACATAATAATTCTGGGAGCATATTATTATATTACCACGACAAGCAGTCGTTAAGGTTTGTAATTGGCTAACAACTACAGAGTCTAATATCAAACCAATCTGCACAAAACGTACAAGGAAGAATCGAACCTGCCAATACTAGACATATTATACCTAGGAAATATGGTTTACTCTGTATGTGTTAACCAACTACTCTATTATAACCACTACCGAGAGGGGTAATGGTTATTAAGAGGGGGTTACTATGCTTCGTTTTTGCCCTCCACATTTCTTTTCTCTCTATCCTTAGTTCGTTGCTCCTGAAATGATAGTGCCTGTTCTATGCTGATAAGAGTTTGAACATTTTCTTCACAAGGGAATACATCATTTAGACTTTTAAATAAGTTCTTTGTATATTCCAACATATTAACTGCCTGACAACCATTTACTCCTACTTCGCTAACTGGGGCTGATTGGATTACAAATGTTACTCTTGCTCTTCCTTCTACATCTCTTTGAACATCTATCCATTTATTATCTGGTGTATTCTCTAACGCATTTTCTGCGTGTTGTACTTTTTCCATACATTTTATATTACTTCTCCCCTATAAGTGGTTATAGGGATTGATTAGAGCCGGAGGACCGGGACAGGTAATAGAACTAATAATTATATAAACGTTCTAACTATCCCGAGAACTCTAGCTATTCAAAGCCCCACTTATCTATCGCTGGGGCTGGAATATCTGTTAATATTTCTACGCTTCTGATCAGGTTAGAAAATTCCTGCTTGCTTATCTTTGTTGTAGACTGATATATTTTAACCATTTCTCCCATTACTTCTTCTTTTTTGTATGTTAGGAATTTTTGTTTAAAAAACTCATGTAATACATCCTTACTATCTCCTGTTTCTTGTTCAATAATATACATATAAACCCACCAATATCTATGCTGTCGTTCAGTCCTTAGGTTCTTTTTCTTGCGTATTATTACCTCTACATCCTCAACTCCTTTATTCAATAAAGTTTTAATCCATTCTACTACACCCTCTTTATTTAAAAACTCTAACTTTCTATTCTTGATTGTCGCCAAGTGAAGTGGAGCTATATTCATACTTTTTAAAATTATCTCTAGCTATTATAGTATTTTTTGCACGATCCTCGCTTATTTGTCTACGTTCCCACCAACCTTTACTTACTAGTTCATCATACATCGAGTTTATATTTTCTATCACTCTTAATCTGTCGTGTTCATCTCTAGTTGTATGGAATATTTTTGACTTACCATTTGTACTGCTCAACCTTTCTAGTTCTATTATTGGGTATATTTCTTTCATTTCAAAATAACCCATTGAATACCAACTTAACTGTTCTGCATCATCTACTATTTCTTGGTTGGCCCACCCACTTTTTGTTGTTTTTCTTTCTAGTATTAAGTTTTCGTTAAAGTCTAGTCCATCATAAATCATCAGTACAGGACATTTTAAATTATTGCCTTTGTGACCTTTTATGTATATTGGTAATTCTTGTACTGGTACTTGTTTAGCATTTTTTACACATTCTTTTGCCACCCTTATTCTATCTCCTGTGAAGAATTCTTTTTTCATTGCTTCCTCCACATCGCACTCTCCGGCCACTGCTCCATGAACTATTGAGCCGAACCTCATAGCTTCGTTTGCTGGCTCTCTAATGCCTAGAACGTACTGCATGTAGTACCTTGTTTGGTCGTTGGTATAAAGCCAGTATTCGCTATAACTTATATATTCTTTAATCATACTTTTTTGAAGCCTTTACTCGTTAATTTATATATACCATCTTTTTTAATTTTTTGTTTTACTCTCTCATAAAACTTATCTTTATTTTTTTGACCTTTTTTTGTAGTATTGTACCTAGCTGATGAATTTTTTGAGCAGTCCATACTATTTTTTGTTTTCTACCTTTTCTTCGAACTCCTCTAAAAGTTCGTCAGTTTTATCTGCTTCCGGGATTATTTCTCCATCTACTGCTTTGTCAGGTTCTGTAATTGTTATCATTAGGCTTTCTAGTTCTAATCTTTGTTTGTCTGTTAGGTCACCATTTTCTTGAAGTTCTTTGTTTATAATATCGTTAGCTTTGTCTAGTCCATCTTTAGCTTGGAGTTCTTTTATGGCGTTTATTACTGCTCGGTGCATTTCATCATTCTTGATTTCTTCTTTAGCTCTATCCTGCGGATCAAAGTGTAGTTCCTCTTGGCTCATTATTCCGCTTATTCCAAATGTCTTTTTTAGACTTATGGCTTCTGCACATTTTATTATCATTTGCTGAGGATGTGTTTTCCAAGTATTCCACCCTTTGTTGTAAGTATCAAAATCCACATATGTTATGTTTGGGACACAACCTTTTCTAAAAGATTTTGCCCAAGCCCCCACAATATTCCCTCTTTCTTTTTGTTTATAAATATGTTGTACCTCTGACTTGCTGTGATCTATGCTAAATTTATCATTTTTAAATATTACCGCACTTTGTAGTCCTGTAAATTGTCCAGTCTTTTGTGCTAGTGATAAAAATCCATCACGACCTGTTACTATAATTGCATTTCCTTTATTATCTTTGTAGAACCAGATTTCTTTCATCAGCGGATTTAGCCCTGTTTCTTTTGCTACGCTTGCAAACATCAAGAACTCATCTACTGTTGCTCCTTTGGCTACTGTTTTCATTATAAGCTCTACTTGTGCTGATGTATATCCTAATTGCTCGCTTACTTCCATCAATCTATCTTTTTCTTTTTGGGCGGTTGCTAGTTTTGTGTGGCTTGTGGCTACCTGTGTGTTTGTGTGTGTGTTAGTCATATGTTTTATTTAAAATCTAATAATATAATAACTTCTTTTAATTTATTTTGTGCTTTTGTCATTGCTATTATTGCCTGCTCTGATTTTAAGTTTGGTACAGATATTTTTGCAAGTGTAATAGCATAACTAGCTAACTTTTCTTTATCAGGGGCTAACTTAGCTTCTCTCTCTATCCGTTCTTTAGCTTCCTTAGCTTCATCATCTTTTCGTTTTTGATCATCAATAATCTTTTGTTTTTCCTGTTCTGCTTCTCTTTTAACTTTATCAACGGCTTCTTTCTTTTCACGCTCTGCATCTATTTTTGCTTGTTCAGCATCTAGTTTGGCTTGTTGCCTTTCATCCTCTCTTGCTTTCTTTTTTTCTTCTTCGACCATTTTGTCATTAGCAAGTTTTTCTTCAGCTACTTTAATCTTTCTTTCTTTTTCTGCTAGATACTCAGACTTTTCATTGTTAAAAAATTCATCAAATGTTTTATCGCTCATTTCCAATATCTCATCTTCTCCTAGTTCAGCTTCAATAGTTTTTAATCTTCCAATCTTTTCTGGCAAAAACTCTTTACGTTTGATTTTTTCTTTTTCCCAGTCTATTTTATCTTGCTTTTCTTTCAGTTCTATTTCTAGTGGTTCGATTATTTCAATGACTTCTTTCTCTAGGGTTATAACAGCTTTTGAGTAAGCATTTGAGATGGCTCTTTCAGCTTTAAAATCTCGCTGTAAATCACATCTCTTTTTCTTTAGTATTTTTCTGCTTTCACCTACTAACTGATAACCTACTTTATCATTCACTCCATTGATAACAACACTTTTACAATTTTTAACTAATTCATTTAGTTCTGCTTTTTGCTTATCAAATTTTGCAATATTAAAATTATTCATACTACTTAATTTTAATACTTACAGCGGTTGTACCCTCTACTTCCTCAAAGGCTTTAGCTCTTTCTTCCATTGTTATGGCTTCTTCTTTTACCAAATCTTCAAATACTTTTTTGACCACTGTCACTCCCTCTCTAGATGTTAATATACTACGTGTTCCATCTGACAATTTTTTCCAATTATAGCTTGAATTAAACCTACGACTAAATTTAACAGTTATATTTTCATACTCAACATCTTCTAAAGTCTTTCTAGTCACGATTTTAATTTCTTCACTGATATCTGATAACTCTTTTGAAATCTCATCATGCTGTTTAAATATTTCTATATTTTCAGTTTCCAGCTTAGAAAGTTCATCGTTTTTTTCTTTGTATTTTTTTAGTAATACCTGCATACTCTTTATTTAATTTATTTATTAAGCTTCCTGGCACTTGATATGCCATACCATGCAAAGTCCGACCTTTTTTAGCCCCTGCATTTACTATTCTTCTTTTTGCGTTATCGTTACCACGATTTGAGCTCAGCTTGTAAGGTTTACCATCAAATCTAAGCAACAATTCATACCTCAATATTTCGTATAGTGTATATTTTGTTCTAGGATTAATCTTCATATTTTTCATCTTTTGGATAATTATCATCAGGCTCGCCCTCTAAATCTTCAGGACAAGTTCCCGGTGGCAAATATGGATTTTCGTACATATTTTTTAATTAATTTTACAATTTTATTGTATCACATTTTTATCCACTTGTCAAGTGGCGTGGTGTTGCTCTTTTAAATAGTATGTTTGTCTGCACACTGGACAGTACACCATGTATCGACCATCCTCTAGTCTTATGTAGGCTTGTGGGCTTTTACAATAACGACATTTGAGGTTTGATCCCACTACTTGTCGTTTTTTGCGGTCTATAATTTCTTTGACTTTCTCCATAGACTTGTATATTAAATTCATCTTTTAAAAATGATAAATATTCTGTTGTTGATTTATAGCATACAAATTTTATGCCTGACTTCTTATGCACCAATTCTATTTTATAAGGCATTGTATTTTTGTAATATGTGCCTATCATTTTTTTCGTTTATAAATATCTTTCTTCTGTTCTTCTGTTAGATACATTACATCTTTTTCAAACTTACCACTTTTAATCTGCATGCTGTAATTTGATATTGTTCCGGAGAAGCCATGCCTATTTTTGGCCACTATGATTTTGACTGGTACAAAGTCGTCATCTGGGCTTTCTTTTGTCTTATCTCTTTTTAGTCTTATTGCTAGATCAGCCACCGCTTCTAATGCACCAGTTCCTTTGAAGCCTGCCCCTGCTCCTCCGCCTTTCTCTGCTTCGTTGGATATCTGACTTACTATCAAAACTGTTATGCCTAATTCTCTGGCTAAGTTTTGGAGGTCTACTGCTGACTGGGTTAGTAGTTCATATTCTCTAGTTCCTTTTTCACTCATGATATTTTGAACATAATCTACTATCACAAACTTTACCCCCCTAGTGTAGACATCTTTTCTGATCAACATTTTAATTTTCTCAATGTCAAAATATGTTGTATGTATTTCTAGCGGTGAGTTTACTAAAAAGTTTTTACTTCCTTCTATTTTTCTATATAGAGCATCATCCATTTTTCCTTTGATAACTTTCATCGAGCTTATATTTTCTCTTATTCCGATCATCCTCGCTATTGTATCTATCCTACTCATCTCAAGACTTATTATTGACGTTGGCACGTTCTGGGCCAGTACAGCGTTTGCTATGTTTAGTGAAAATTGAGTTTTCCCTGTTGAGGTGAACGCTCCTATTACCCAGACGTGTCCGGGACGTAATCCGTCTATCATCTCATCTATCTTTTCTAAACCACTTGAGTATCCTATTATTTTTTGGCCATTCTCATATTTCTCCGCGTATTCTTCTTGGGCCTTCTCTAACTCTTTAATAATTGTTTTGGCATCATCTTTTATTTCTTGGAAGTTATTTACTCCGACTATCCTGTTTTGAGTTTCTGCTAATACTGTATTAATTTCTTGGTCCTCGTTGTATATTTCTTTCAAATTTTGCTCTTGGGCCGTTAATAGCTGTCTACGTATGCTCTTATCTTTCACTATTTCACAATATTTGCCTATCTGGGCAACGCTAGAGGGTATATTGGTATATTGAGCTATCTCTGCTTTACCCCCCTGCTTAGAGAGCTGTTTTTTGGCTTCTAAATATTCAACTAATGTCAGCAAATCTATTTTCTGGCCAGTCTTAAACATTTCAACCATCGCTGAATAAACTGTTTTATTTTTGGTGTTATAAAAATCGTTAGGATCAAGTATATTTATTGTTTTGTAGATTGAGTCTGGGTCTATTAAAATACACCCTAGTATCGCTTGTTCAGATTCGTTTGATTGTGGAGGGTTGAAGTCCATAGGTTTATATTTTGTTTAATAGTTCAAAATAAACTTTTTTTGTAGCCATCACATCTCCCATTGCATCGTGAGCATTATCAAAGTTTTCACCGAACAATTCTTCGTGTGCTTTGATCAGCTTTATGTATCTACCATAGCCTAAGTATTTTGCACTCATTCTCATTGTGTCGTGGCGTTTATCTTTATCTAATGTTTTGCACATTTCCTCTTTTAGCAGTTTTTCTTCCCAGACTTTTTCTCCATATCCCATATATAGTTTTTTACTTTTCATGTCTAACACGTTTGCTTTTACCATTGAGATATCAAAGTATATGTTGTGGCCCACTATTTTTTCGCAAAGTGTCGCATCTCTTAAAAAGTTCATTAAGACTATTGGCCCACGCTCTCCCTCATCCATTGCTTGCTTTTGGGTTATGCCATGTATTGCAGTGGCTTGTTCTGGTATTTTCCAGCCATCTGGTTTGATCATGTGATTTTCTTTCAATAGTATGTTTCCGTTATCATCACATATTATCCAAGCAATTTGGCAAATATGCGGGAATTTATCATAGTCTAGTTCCCAGTTGTGTCTGCTCTCCGGTAGCCCTGTTGTTTCTGTGTCAAAAATTATAATCATATTTTTACAATTCTCTCCTTTCGCTAATGTCTAGCTCAGAAGTTGAGTTATCTTGTTTTTTCCAATGGCGTATCATCTCCCAATTTTTCCAGACTGAGATTGGAGTCCAACTTAGGTTTTTACTGTTATAAAATTCCCCTGCTTCGGTGATCATCATTTTTGCCTTTCCCTCGTCCTTGCCTGCTTGTTGATAAATATTACCAAGCCCTCTAGCAATTTTGTTTGCATCGTAGACTTCTCCGGGTTCTAATTCTATTTTTGCTGTTTTCAAATAATGATACGCTAGTCGGGCCATTACTTGTTTTTTACTGCCTACGCTTGCTCTTTGGCGTTGTTGTCGTAGTATTGTTGATCTGTTTACTTTTTTCATAAATCTTTTATGTTATGTTCTTCATTTCCTATTATTATTTTGGGTGAAGCGGGTGCTTCAGCTCCCGCAGTATTACCTAACCTACCCTTACCTAACCTAACCTGTGTATCCAACTTGTATCCAGTTTGGATACAGTCTGTCAGTTTTGGCTGTGATAATCTATATTTTCTTGTTTTTTCGTCTATTTCTAACATGTCAAATTCTTTTTTCCAGTTTGTGGCTGTCTTTCTATCACTTTGAATATAATTATTCATTTTCCAATGTTTTATAACACAAACTCCTGTATCAAATGGAATTATGAATTTTTTGACCACCAGAACCTTATAATCATCTTCTTGTGTTCCAAGCATCCTCATTATCTTTTTTGGATTACTTACGAAGCCATCATCATCTGCTCTCATTCCCAGATGAAAATATAAAGATTGTGTTGTTAAAGACATATCCATGAAAGCGTCTGTATCTACTATGTCTAAGCTAAACATTCTACGTTTTGCCATAAGTGTTTATTTATTTAAAATTTCATCTTTACCAATTAGATATTGTTTTTTACCAAATAATTCAGCATATTCTATTATAGACTCTTGGCTTTCTATACTTAACCAATTATCAAAATGGTCAGGCAAATCATCATCTAGTATTTGAGGAAATAATTCTATGTGGATTGCTTGTAAAAATTCTTCAAATGTTGTTTCTATAAATTTCATATTATTGCAATATTAATTGTTTAGCACACCATAAATCTTTATCAGCGATAGCCTCCTCTTTGTTGTACCATTGTTCAGCTATCCATTCGGCATTACTCAACTTAGCTTCTCTTTCTAATTCACGAGCTTGTTCTACTATTTTATTTATTTTATTTTTCATAGCGATTGTAATTCAGGGTGATTTAATTTGGCTTGTTTATTACAGCTAAATATATTTTCAGTTCCGTATTCTTCATAATATTCTGCTCCACATTCTTCATGATATAGATTTGCTCCGTGGTGTGGTTCATCGTGATATTCTCTATCCAGATCCTCTAAGTTTTCACAAAATTTACATTTCATATTTATAAATTATTTTTTAATAGATGTCCTAATATTAACTCTATTCCTGTATCTCCATCTTTTTCATTTAATCTTATTAATAAAGTTAGTATTATTATTAATATCTCTCTGTCAGATAATTCTAATAATTTTTCGTAAGTTCCTTTTTTCATATTATTAAATTATATTCTGAATTAGTCTTACTCCGTATAACCCTAGAAACATTAACCCTGCGAATAGAAAGGCTGGTAGTTCTTCTCTTAAACCTTTTCTTTCTTCTGCTTCGTCAATCATTTCTTGTTCTTTTCTAAGCTTTCTGACTGTTCCTTTCCATTTAAACATTTCTCCTGGCTTTATTACTTCTGATAAATACATATAATTAAAGTTAATGATTAAGTGATAGTTTCCTAGTGGGGAAAGGCAAGAACTTACAGGTCTATCTAATTTAATAGGTTACACCCCTCGCACTGCCTGTATCCATTGTGGAGGGTATTCTTCTACACTTTCCCCCATTAAGAAACTATCTTGATAACTCTCTAAGCCTTGGGGAATAACAAACCATTCTATTTGTTCTTTGTAGGCACAACATTTACCCCAAGGTTTAAAGAATTATCTTGTAAGTGTATTGGGTAAAGGATATGATTATCTTTGTGTAGTTAGAGGGCAGATTAAGATTAAGCATTGCCATCCTGATCTACCCTCTTTACCACTTGTTAACATTTTAACTTGTTAACTTACAGACTTATAGTACCATATTTTATTTACTTTGTCAATGGGCGTAGCGTTGCTTATTTTAGGCTCAACGAAGCATCGCAAAAAAGTTATCCACTTTGGCATTTTTAAAAGGTAGACAAACGTTTATAAAATTGGTATAATTTAAACAGGAATAATTCTAATTTTAAACGTATGCAAGTGCTTAACGCATTACACAAAAAAATTAAAGAAAATCCAAAAGCTCACACTATAAAAGTGTCGGGCAAAATTGCTAAAGAGTATTACAAATATTTAAACGATTACCATCTTAACCCTGTGCCTGATTTTTCAGAACTTAAAGGGAAGATGGTTTTTTTAGGTCGCAAATTAGAAATATATGAGGCAAGTCCAAAAAAAAATTAAACCAGAAGAAGAAACACCATCACCTTTAGAAGTAGTTATTCGAGGAATGGATGGCGGAGAGCTGAAAGTTCTTTTTAACAAATCACGTAAACATTTTGCTTATGATGTAATACAGATGGAGATTTTTGGCAAAAAGATTGATATTGTTCGGGATGAGTTGGCTTCTGCTATTATCAGAGGTTATAAAATCTCTACACCTGATAAAACAGAGACGGATATTGGCAAAATTATGAGATCTAACCTTTGATGAGGGCGTATTAGCCCAGATATGATTTTCTCTTTCTGGGGTTGAGGGTTGCCCACCGGCTTATGTCGGCTAACAAACCCTCATTAGTGGTTAGAATTGGGGTTATATAGTTGGGGTAGCTTACTCTGCTCCGCAAGCATGGCTATATAACCGCTGATTTTATTCATTAATAGGCAGGCTTATGTCTAAATTATTTAATCTTGAAAAAACAAGACACGAAAGAGAGTTGCAAAAAGTAGCAAAAGAAGCCCACGAGATAGCAGATATAATGTTTGTTGAAATGGGTAGGCGTGCATGGACAGTAAAACAGGCTAATATATTTGCTAATAGTATTTTATCTGTAATAATAAAAGAGATAGTCGGTGGAGATGTTGAGAAAGCTATTGAGAAAAATGATAAAAGGCATATCACTGAGCTTGTAAACTTACGCAACGCTGAAGATAATAAATAAGTTCTTTAAAATTAACCTGTTGGCATTTCATCTTATTGATGAATGTTCTTTCAAATCTACCTTTTTTATTTGGATGAGGTATTTATTACCGCTTCGGCTTTAATTAGCTGAGGTGCTAACAGGTTATATGGTGGGATAGGGTAACGGAAACCCGCCTGTTTCATACGCAGGAGAAAGTCGGTTCGACTCCGACTCCCGCAACTAATATAATGATATGGAAGATAATACAATACAGGGAATAAAACCTAAAGAGAAAGTAAAGAAAAGAAATAACCCCAATGGAGCAAATCAGTATAAGGTTGATCCAAGACAGGCACTATTTCTTTCATATTATTTAGATAGAAAAAGCAAGACATTCGCTAACTGTCAGCAAAGTGCATTAAAAGCTGGATTTAGCTCAGAATACGCAAAAGTTCTAGTGGCTCAAATGCCTACATGGCTATCAGATAAGCTAAGTACGGATGAATTGGTGAGAACAGCAGAAAAAAATGTTAAAGAGATAATGAATTTAGATATAATAGAAGATAAGATTGGAGCCTTTGGACCTATAATTGATAAGAAGACAAAGAAAAGAGTTAAGTGTGTAAATACTGGAGTGCTAAAAGTAAAAGCTAATATGACACAGTTTGCTTTAAAAGGTTTGTCTAAAGAGAAATGGAGTGAAAGAGTTGAGCATACTGGTAAAGATGGCGGAGAGATAACTGCGAGGATAATTCAAACACCTAAACCATATGATATTGGACCAGATGGATATTCAAAGCCCGGAGAAATCACAGACCACAGAGGTGCTGGAATGGAAACCGAACGAAGGACGACAGACTCTGGCCCTATCGATTAGAGCGTTTGAGTTATTATATGGTGGAAGTCGTGGTGGTGGAAAGACTGACGCTGGTATAGTTTGGCTTATAGATGATCATTACATTGACAATCCAAAGTTTAGAGGTCTAGTTGTTAGGCGTAATGGTGATGACTTATCTGATTGGATTGATAGAGCTGAACAAAAGTATATCAAGTTTGGGGCGAGAAAAGTTGGCAAACCAGTTGTGTTCGAGTTCCCTAGTGGTGCTAAAATAAGAACTGGGCATTTAAAAGACAAAGATGCCTATACAAAGTATCAAGGACACGAATACCACAGAATGCTAATTGAGGAAATTACCCAGATACCTGATGAGGATCGCTACAATCGTTTGATAGCGTCTTGCAGGTCTACTGTTCCGGGTCTTAAACCCTCTATATTTGCTACTACTAACCCAACAGGCAAGGGACATGCGTGGGTTAAGCGTAGATTTGTTAAGGGTGATGGCGTACCAAAGTCCTTGACTATCTGGATACCAGAGCAGACAGGGCGAACAAGGGTGTTTATTCCGGCTACTATCTTTGATAATCCTGTACTTATTGATAATGATCCTGATTATGTTAAGTATTTAAAAGGTTTACCCTCTGCATTGCGTGAGGCTTGGCTTCATGGTAATTGGGATGTGGGTGCTGGTCAGTTCTTTGAAGAATGGAAACAAGAGGTTCACGTTTGTGCTTCGTTCCCTATTCCTGACAATTGGGAGAAGTTCATTTGTGGAGATTATGGGTTTGCTAAACCCTCTGCTATCTATTGGAATGCTATTGACCCGGCTACTCGCAAGGTCTATACCTATCGAGAACTCTATGTTACTAAGCACACAGGCGAAATGCTGGCCAAATCTATTGTTAGAATGACCCCTACGGATGAAACTATTGACTGGATGGTGTTCGATAACTCCATATCATCTGCTGGTAAAGAGGCAGGAAGGTCTGTATTAGAGCAAATGGATGATGTATTCTTGCTTAATGAATGGTCCGTACCTATCAGGATGGCCAAAAAAGGGGCAGGAAGTCGTGTAAATGGATGGAATTTGATGAGAGGATACATGAAAGTTAAGCTAGATGTTGATGGAAAACCTGAAACTCGTTGGCAAGTATTCAAGAATTGTCCACAATTGATACGAGTTATGCCTGACCAGATGTATGATGAAAGGGCAAATTACTGCGAGGATCTAGACACTGATGGCGAGGATCACGCACCTGACTCTATCCGCTATGGTTTAACTGCTATGGATGAGCCATTTGAAATAAAGAAAAGAATACCAGAACCACGCATGACAAAAACATTAACAAACGAAGAACTATTTTATAAAATAAACGGGCAACAATAAACATATGGAAGAAGAACAATCTATTGAACAATTATATTCTGATGGTGATATTGATAAATTGGCCGAGCCCATTGATTGGTCTAAGGATAAAGACACAATGATTATCAACAAGATTAAAGCACGTTCTGATGACTCTAAGTTGTTGTACGAAAAGAAAAAGAAAGAATGCAGGGTTGGTGATGCTTATTTTGATGGAGAGCCTGAAAGAGTTAAAGGTGAGCCTTGTATTTATAATGTGTTGTTTTCTATTATCCGTAATATGTCTGGTTTGCTTACTGATCCACGCCCTAACCCAGCTGTCAGAGTGGCTGGTCTTAAAAAAGATATGCCCAAAGAGGAGAAGATGAAGAAGCTACAGGTTGCTAAAGAGCTTGGGGATAGCCTTGAAGAGCTATGGGATGACATACAAGGTCAGTCAAAGTTCCAAAGGATTGTTCTTGGTATGCAAACTTACTCTGATATGTTCGTTATGCCTTTCTTTAACACCAAGACTGATGATGCTGACTTCGAGATGTTATCGCCTGTTCGTGTGAAGATTGACCCTAACGCTGAGAGTATTGAGACTGCTGATTATACCATCGCTGTATTCTATCGTTCAAAGACTTATATGTATTCTAAATGGGGCAAGAAAGAAACTAAAGATGTTAAGTATTTTGATTATACTGAAGCTCAAACACAGGATATGAATGATGGCGAAGATCCTAGTGAGCATAAAAACTTAAAGAATGTTGCTAAGGTTGAACTTTATATGGAGAGAGAATGGTTTGTTTATCGTTCCGGTAATATCTTGCTTGAGAAAAAACGTAATCCTTTATGGGCCAATGATGAAGAGAGCCAGAAAACTGACATAAAAAATAAAGTAATGTCTAAGTATAAAAAGGATGGCATTGCTGGTGTAGGTCAAAAGGTAGCTGATACTGCCAAAGGTATTGTTGGTATGGAGACCACTGATGACAAGATGGCTGGCGAGGTTGAAGCTACAATGGCTAATTTTAAACCACAAAAAAACTATTTTAAATATCCAAAGATACCCTTGATACAATTTGATACCTATAGGTTTGCAGGCGAACAGTATTCTCGCTCATTGCTTAAACAGTCTGTTAAGGTACTTGATGACATTAATTCTAGAAGAACAGCTATCACAGAGAATACGAACGCTATGGGTAAGCCTAATACTTATGTTGATGGTAATATAATGGATGAAAAACAGGCCAATAGGATTGAGTCTGGTAAGGCTAAGGGTGAAGTTGTCAGATTAAAGACTTCTAGTGGCAAATCTATTCGTGAAAGTGTCTATATAAGTCAGGGCGTTGCTATGTCTAGTGAAGCTTTTAATTCTATTGGGGATGATAAGCGTGAGTTAGATAATATGTGGGGGCATCATGAGGTTTCAAAAGGTGGTTCTGACCCGGCTAATAAAACTAAGGGTGGAATACTTGCTTTGCAGGAAGCTGACCAAACTCCTATCCGTTTCTTAACACGTAATATCGAGGATTCAATGCAAGAGTTATTTCAATGGTTTGTTCAGATACGTAAGATGTATAAAGCTGATGAGCCTATAACTTTGGGTGATGGTGCTGGAGAAATTCTTTACTCTGATATTGATGCTAATAATAAAGTTTATATTAAGTCTGGATCTATGATGCCTGTATCTGGTATACAGCAAAGAGACGAGGCTATGGAGCTTTGGAAGAGCCAAGCACTTGATCCTCTTACTTTATTTGAAAGATTAAATGACCCTGAACCTAAGAAAACAGCAAAGAGATTAGAGGCTTGGTTGCGTGAAAAGAAAGTTTTGGATGAGGGAGACAATGAGCAAGAGCAGAGAGTATTGCAAAAAATCAAGTTAATACAGGCCAATCAATTCGAACAGGTCCAAGTATTGCCTGATGATGACCCTAGAGTTCATCACGATATGCTCTTAATGGCTCTACAGAATGGAGAATTTACCCCTGAACAGGAGGAAATAATAGCTCAATTGATTGATAAATATGCTAAGATGGTTGAGGGTAGTTCAGAAGAAGGACAGGGTGGTGATGTAATGCAAGATTATGCCGAAGAAACTACATAAAAAACTAGCCCAAGAGGCTAAACAAAAAGGATATACCGGTGATAGATACGATGCCTTTGTCTATGGTTCTATGAGGAATATTCAAGCTAAGGCACAGAAAAAGAAACGAAGCCCATACTCAGGGCATAGAATAAGTTAATTTATTAAACCGCTCATCTGAGCAGAGAAGTCGCAAGGCTCACTCATGCAAGGGAAGTGGATATAAAATATAGGTTATGGAAGAATATAAAACTGACGAACTCTCCATTCACGATGCTTTCCAGTCTGGGTTAGATGAACCCGGCGAAGCAGGCGATGGCAGTTCTGATGAAAAAGGTGACTCCACGCCTGAAGGTGGAGAAAGTCCAGAAGATAAACCTGATGAGACTCCTGTTGAGACTCCTGAAGGTGGAGATGATGGCAAGCCTAAAGATGGTGAGCCTAACAGCAAGCCAGATGAAGGCAAGGGTGGAGATGGTAAAGATCCTACTATTAACCCCGATGAGGGAAAGTACGAGGGTGAATATACCAAAGAAAGGTTTGATGGCTTAATGAGTCAATGGCAAAAGGATAGGTCTGATATCTCTGAATTAAAAACTCAGGTAAAAGAACTGTCCACTCCCAAAGACACACCTAAGTCTAATGAACCTGAACTTCCACCTGAACTCGCTAATGCGGATGAGGACACACGAAAGGGATTTGATATTTTCATGAAAAGTGTAGAGGACAGAATATCCTCTAGAGATAAATCCTTACTTGATAAGGTTCAAGAGGTTCTGACTGCTCCGGCTCGTAAAGAAGCGGAGACAGCTACTAAGGTGCAACAGGAAGTTGAATTGCTATCTGCTGAACTTGGTCCAGACTTTAAAGCCAATGCACAAGATATTGTGACTTATGCTGGAAAGAATGGACATCAGCTTGGAAGTTTGAGGCAAGCCTTTACTGCTTATATGCAGAATAAGGAAATTCAAACTCTCAAAGACAAGTTAGGTGGTGGTAAAAAGACTGCTGAAGAATTGGCTAATGATAAAAAGAAAGATGCTGATATACCTAGTGGTGATACTAATCGTGCTAATATCGTTCCAAAGTATGATCCTAGTAAGGATGGCGAAAAATCTCTATCAGATCTTTATTCCGAAGGTCTTGATGAGAAATCTTAAATGCAGGGAGTGCATAAATTAAACAAATATGAGCGTAACAGATTGGGGTAGACTTACATCTATCACCCGTTCAAAGGTTATGCCTGCTGTGGTTCATCAGCTTAAAAAAGAAATGCCATTTTTTGGTAGAATGCTTGATAAAGCTAAAAAGAAAACAGTCGGTGGAACTTATATTGAACAACCAGTTACTTACAAATACAAAACTGCTGGTGGTTCTTACTCTGGGTTAGAGGTATTGAACACAAATTTGGAAGATAGCAGAACTCGTGCTAAATACGATTGGAAATCAGTATATGAACCGATTGTTATTGATAACATGGAGTTATTTAAAAATGGTGGTTCACGTGGTGGCGAGGAAACAGTTATTAACTTGTTAGCACAAGAAATGGAAGAAGCCAAAGAGTCAATGAAGAATAACCTATCTACAATGGTATTCGGAGATGGCACTGGCAATGGAAGTAAAGATTTGTTAGGTTTAAAAGCCTTAGTTGATGATGGTACTGATGTTACTAGTTTAGGTGGTATTACTTTCGGTTCTTACGCTTGGTGGCAAGCTCAGGTGTCTAGTGCAGTTGGCTCTTTAACATTGGCACACATGGCATCTCAATATAGTAATGCTAGTTCTGGTCGTGGTGTTGATAGTATAGATTTGATTGTTACCACAGAGACTTTGTGGGATGCTTTCGAATCATTGCTTACACCTGCTGTTCGTTATAACGACCCAGCAAAGGGCAAAAGGATTGAAGCAGTTCCCGGTGGCGGTGGCGGATTATATTTCAGAGGTGCTGAAGTATTGGCCGATGAATATTGTACAGCTGGCGAAATGTATTTCTTGAATACTCGCTATCTAGAAATGTGTGTTGGTGATCATCCTCAACATGCTACTGATAAGAATGGATTTACTGTAACTCCGATGACTTCCCCTCACGATCAAGATGGTCAAGTTGGTTTCATCCTTATGTATGGTCAATTGATAAACAAAAGACCTAGCAGAATGGCAAAATCTCAAGGCTTAACTGCCTAATCTCAGTTCTGAATAAATCATTAAATTAGTATTATGAGTCAGAAAGATCAAGCACAATACAATCCTAGTCTTCGTCATGACACGTTGACTGAGGAAACTTGGGCTTCTGGCAATACTAAAACCATAACTGACGCTCATGTCAGGGCTGGTAGTTTGATAGTTTTAATGCCTACTTCTTTACCTGCTGGTAGATGGTATATCACAGTAAGTGCCGGAAGTTTCATTATTACTTCATCAGACGCAGAGTCAAACGCTACTTTTAAATATCGTATAATGTAAACCTATGAATAATAAAAACAAAATCATAGCTTTGGTTGCGGTGCTTACAGTAGTTTCTATGGCTTCTGTAGGTGTTGTCAAAGCTAAAAGTGGAGGCTTTTGGGATAAGGTGATTGATAAAGTCGCCATTGTCCTTGCAGGAAGTGTAGAAGCTCCTGATGTAAATTACGCAGGAGAATTGTTAGGTGGTGCAGGTGATACTTACCAAACTGCTAAAGTTTATAGCAAAGTCATTACTACAGGTGCTACCACAACCGCTTCTATAAGTTGTAATAATTGGTTAATAACTGGAATTGACTATTATGTCACTCCGGGTGCTGGCAATACTGCCACTACATCGATTGATATTGGCGTTTCTACTGATGGTTCAACTGTTGGTACTTCGCTTGCAACCGATACATTTTCAACTACTACAGCTGTATATCAAACTTACGTTCAGGCCGATGGTGGCGGACAGTTATGTACTTCAACTGAGTATATAATCGCTAACTTTGGTTCTCCTGCTACTACTACAAATGGAGTTTTGAATGTTGAGTATTTGATATACCAATAAAGGTCTAATGGGAGGCTATAGTTTAATTAAGTAAATTCAAAATTATGCCAGAATTACAAAATGATATAAATACACTTGGCGGTGTATTGGGTGCTATCAAGAATGATGGAAATCGTAGATTTATCTACGCTTATGTATCTGCAGATGTTTCCGCTGGTCAAGTTGGTGTTATTTCCTTTGATGGAGATGAACTAAACAACCCAACTTTCGGAACTCCAGCAACTTTAGCTGTCTATCAATACATTGCTGTTGCTCCTAAAGCTCTTGATGTGTCAGAAGATGGCTACTACATGTGGTTTCAGATCAAAGGTGATGCAGAAGCTCTTGTTGAAGGTACGACTGACGTTGCCAAAGATGATTTCTTAGAAGTGTTAAATGGTGAAACATCTTTCAAGAAAGATCATGCAACTCGTTCTATCAACTCAGTTTGTATTGCTCAAGAAGCCCAAGCTAGCAATGCAGATGTTCTTACTAACGTTTATTTGTTAGGAGAACGTGTTCAAGTTGCTTCTTCTTAAGTCGCTTTTTAACTCCCCTGATTAGTTCGGGGGAGCTATAAAGGTCATATAGTTAATTTAATGTTAAAACAAAATTATGCGTAAAACAATTGATATATCACAAGTTCCTAAAGATTTTGATGAGTCTGAGGTTCTCGGTGTAAGAAATCCGTTAGAAGAAGATTTCACACATAAGTTTGGCGGGATAGATTTTATTGTTCCAGCTAAATCACAAGTTCTTTATCCATCTCCAGTTGCTAATCATTTGGCAAAACATTTGGCTCAACGTATTTGTCAGACTGAACTTTATGGGTTCTTAAAGCAAGAATTTGAAGGGTTTACAGAGACAGGTCTTGAAAAATGGCGTGTTGAAGATAAATACAAACTTACTAAAGAGGATATATTCGAAGTTAAGAAAGTATTACTTTTTAGCCCCAACAAAGGAGAAAAGGCAAGCGAAGTAGTACCTGAAGGTAAAATGGGCAAACTTAAAAAACAAGCTAAGAAAGCTAGGGAAGCAAAAGAAGAAGCAAAGGCTGAAGCCAGAGCTGACGCAAAAACTGAGTTAAAAAAACCAGAGGCTAAATAATAGCCCTCTGGTGGGGGTAAATGAGAAATAGTTGAGTTTTTTAAGCCTCCCGGCTCAACCTCATTTCACCCCATTAAGTGGTTATTATATAATTATGAATTTCACAACAACATTAGAAGATTACAAAAAAGCAATTAAACGTAAATTGCATATTCCTGAGGATCAAGATAATGATGAATGGTCAAATGATTTGATTATTGATGCTGTAGCTGAAGCTCGCCAAGAGTTATGGGACAGGATTAATTATGCTATGCGTGATGGTCAGGTTAACATTGATACTGTTATTGATCAGGAAGAATATGATTTAAGTAATTTAAATATTAAAAGGATTGATAGTGTCCGTTATAATGATGGGACTTCTGCTGAACCTATGTTTTATGCTCCTTTGCAGGATTATTTGAGACTTACTGAAACTGAAGAGTCTGGCCAACCTTACCGCTGGACCTTACAAAAAGCTACCCTTAAAGTTTATCCTAGCCCTGATGCAGTTCACGTTGATGGATTGGAGATATTTTGCTCTAAGACGCTTTCAGAGTTGTCAGTTGATGCAGATATCGACTATGACATAGAAAACGCCTACAAGCGTCTTGTGGTGCGATATTCGTTGGGTGTGTTGTGGCTTGGTGCTGAACAAAACTCTAAAGCCAATGCAGAGTTAGCTTTATTTGAAAAACAACTTGAAGGATGTGCTTTTGATATGAATAGCGAGACTTTGATTGAGAACAATCCAGCCGGTGATGGAGTTTGGATAGACGAGACAGACGAGAGGCATTATACTCGGCCAATTGGCAGTTAATATGATGATCATAGGCAAACAATTTAATGGCGGTGTTAATCTCGAGGATTTTCCCGGTGATTTGCTTGATAATGAAGTCAGGAGGGCAATTAATGCTGTTTTAACAAAAAAAGGCTCTTTGAAAAAACGAGAGGGTTCTTCTGAATATGGCACTGATGCTGACACTGCTCTTATTTATGCCATAAAGGGATATTCTGATAGCTCAGGTAATTATTACAGATTTAAACAAAAAGACACCTCTGTTGTTGAATATCACGCCGGTGCTTGGAATACTAGTATTAAAACAGGTTTAACTACTGGTCTTTATCTTAAAATGAGTAATATTAAAGTTCCTGTGGTCGCTAGTGTAAAGACTGGCACTGCTTCTGATGGTGCTGAATATTCTCTTACTGATTCTGGTATTGCTTGGACTGTTAATGCCTATCGTGATTATGTGGTTAAAATTACTGCTGGGACTGGTATTGGACAGGTCAAAACCATACTTGAAAATACAGCCGAGATACTTTATGTTGATGGTCGTTGGGATATAAACCCTGATGCTACTTCTGAATATTCTATCCATCTTAAAGTTGAGGGCGTGATTAGTAATAATGGGACTGATAGTGCTTTTAAAATAATAGGTTCTACTGCCACTGACTTGTCTGCTGTGCCTAAGTTTACTGATCAGGTTGTTCACAACAGTCGCTTATGGGGCATTCTAGGCTCTAAAATCTATTGGTCTGGGCTTGCTAATGGTGAACAATGGGATGATTATGCCTATATTGACACTGGAGAGGAATTAACAGGAATAGGAAGAACAAAAAACTTTATTGCTATTTATAGTAAAAACAAAAACGGGGTTATTTTAGGAGATAATCCTGATAATCTATCGCTTAGATGGCGTGAGAATACACATGGTTGCTTCTCAAAACTCTCTATTGCTTTTTGGAATGGTTATTCTATTGCTATGGCCCAGAGTGGAATATATGCTTTTGATGGTAATAGGGATTATCTTATCTCAAGAAAAATCACACCTGCTATTAATGATATGAATGTCGGGTTGAAAGATGAAGCTTTTGGGTTAGTATTCAATGATAAATATTACCTTTTACATGCACAAGATAGTTCAAGCACTGTGAAAGATACTATGTTTGTTATGGACCTTATCTGGTCTAGGATCTCCGAGAGTTATGGTGTTTGGACCACATTCGAGGGTATAAACTGTAATGTTATTGGGGTTTACAAGGATAGTGACGGCTTAAATCAGTTATATATTGGTAAATCTGACAGTTCTAAGGTGGTATTGCTCTTTGATGATACCTACAATGATGAAACTTCTAGCATAAAATTTGATATTGTTAGCAAAGAATATGATAAAGGTGCTGTGTCTGTGTTCGGTAAGTTGGGCTGGTTCTTTTATGAGGGTGCTACTCAATCTACTGTATCTGATTTACAGGTGTATAAAAATCTAGATGGTAAAGGATTTGAGCTATTTGGAACTGTTGAACATATACAAACTGGTGGATTATGGGATGTCGCAATATTTGATGTTGCTACCTTTGGTGGATCTGAAAGAAAGATACAAAGATATAGGCCCGGTGGTCGTGGGCGTACTATCCAATATCAGCTTTATAATAATATGGCTGATCAAGCCATTGAGATGTTCAAATTTGAACAGCAAGTTGATTTATATAATTTACATTAATATGCCAAAATTACACGAACATCCAGATGTCGAGATAGATGATGAATTCGAGAATGTCTACTCACAACTTGGACTTTATATAGTTGATACACAAACGCCACGACAGCCAAAGACTGGAATGCAATGGTTTAATCCATCTACTGGCAAATTACAAATATTTAAAAACACCCAATCTGGGTGGGAGTCAATAAATTAAAACTATGAAACAAATCAAATTCTATTCGTTCATCGTTCCACTTATAATCGGACTTATCGCTCTGGCTAGTTTAGGCGTTACTGTTAATGAAAAATTACAAGGTGAAGCACCGGCCAAGTTTGCTGAAGGTCAAGGAGAATTAATGCTTGGTGGTTTAATTTCAAAACCTTATACTTTCTCTCCTAATACAGTTATCCGTTCATCTGAGATAAATTCTAATTATGATACACTTTATACTTTGGTTAATGGGAATATTGATAATGATAACATAGATGCTTCGGCTGAGATTGCTTATACAAAGATTTCAGGCAGTGCTATTCTGGCCAATCCTGTGGCTTCTCAAACGATTACTCCGGGTGGGGCTACTTATCAATTCATAGTCAAAGGAGCTTCGTCACAAAGCGTTGATATTTTTGATATACAAAATTCTTCTGCTGTTTCTCAATTATCAGTTGATTCAAGCGGATACACAAATATTGATTCTGATTATCTTTATTTCTCTACTTCTACTGAAAGGATACAAAGCACAGGCTCAGGTGATATGACTTTTACTGATACTAATTCTGGTGCTACTTGGACATTGACTCAACTTGCTAATGCTTCAGCTTTAACTGAGGGTGATGGTGTTGATATTTCTGCTAATGTAATTTCTGTTATTCCATCGACTACTCTTGGCTATACTTTTGATACCGGTGGTTATCTTTACAGACCTGTTGACTCGACGTTAACTGCTACAAGTACAGGGCTTTCAGTTAATACTTCAACAGTTGTTAGTCAAATTGCAACCTCAACCCCAACAGCTGATAAAATTCCTATTGCTGATGGGAGTAATAAATTAGATGAAGGTTGGCTTGACACAAGATTTGGAGGAGATGGAACTGATGGAGCTTTAACTTTAGCTGATACAACTACGACTATTGATTTAACAAATTCTGATATAGTTATTAAAAATTATACCTCAATCTCAATAGATGCTAGTTCTACATTAAATTTTTCAAATGCTTCTACAACTGGCTCTTATATAGTTCTTCGTTCACAAGGAGATTGTACTATTGCTGGTACTATTGATGGAAGAAATACTGGAGCAGATGGTGGTGCTTCTGTAACAGCTTACTCAGGGATAGTTGATGGAAATACAGGTTCTGATGGGGACGGACTCTTTAGCTCAAATGCAGGAGTTAAGGGTTTAGGTGCTGGTGGAAATGGTGCAGGTGGCACCGCACCCAGCGCTGATGCTGAAAGAGTATTGTGGATACATAATATTTACCCAACAGTAATAATTGGTGCAGGTGGTGGTTCTGGCGGAGCAAATAGAAACGATGCTTCTGGTTCTGCTACATCTGGAAAAGGTGGAGATGGTTCTGGATTTTTAGTTATAGAATGTGCTGGTTCACTTAATTTTACAGGAACAGTCAATCACAATGGTTCAAATGGAGGAGATGCAACAACTATTGATGCAAATTATGCAGGTGGTGGTGGAGGTGGTGCAAGTGGTTATTTTGGAATATTTTACAATGAATTAACTATAAACACAGGTTCAATAACTGTATCTGGTGGGAGTGGTGGTAATTATATAACATCAGCGGATAGAGCAGGTGGTGGTGGTGGTGGTTATTCAGCTGGTATCGCTGGTTCTAGTGGATATGGTGGTAATGGTTCATCTGGTAGATATATAATACAAAAAAACAATTATCATTATTAAAAATTCACTCCACATCTAAGAAGTTGTAAATTAAATCCAAATCTTATTAACCCTGAACTACTCGGGGTTAGAATAACTAACATTTTTCCTTCCTACTTTAACTTTAGAGTAGGGAGATAAAAATATTAAATAATATAAAAACTATGAATTTACAAAAATTCGCAATACTAACCACTATACTATTTGGAGTATCTCTAGTTTCAAATTTAGTATTAGGTTACAAACTAGTTGGACACGAACAAGTTCTAGGGAATACAAGCTACGGGAATATCTGCTACTACTCTGCTTCTGGAATGTCGATCACAGATGGAGAAGGGACAGCGTTGGCTTGTGATGAAAATGGTCATTTAATAATAACTAATTAACATATGAGAAAAAAACTATTATATACATTGGGGGCTTCTTTAATCTGTTTACTTGGGATTGCTTCAGTTTCAATGGCTATATTCCCAGAACAAACTAGTGGGGCATTTTCTAAATACGGATTGCCCGGTATTTATAATTCTACTGATTTTACTTTAGATGATGGTCAGGGCAGTGCTATTGCGGTTGATTCTTCCGGTGCTGTGATGATTTCTCCATCCTCTAGTCTATCAACTTTAACAGTAGATACTTTAACAGCCACCTCTGCAACCATAGGAACTCTTAACGTTTCTTTAGCAGGTTCTGCTTTAGAACAACTAGAAATATATAACGCAGGGCGTACAGCTACAACTTCTATAGGGACTGTAAGTTCTTCTTTTTCAGGAGATTTATATGTCAGTAAGATTAAGACAGCAAGTGGAGATTTAATATTTGAACCAGTATCTTATATAAGAAATATAAATCCAACTACATTTAGTCAAAGAGCTATAATGTATAGGGATACTTATTTGTCGAATGAAAATGCTGAAACTTCTATTATTCACGCAAATTCTATAAATAAAAATGTTGTATGGGCTGTTGGTACACAATATAATCAACAACTTATATTAGCACCTCTTAATTTTTCTGTAGGTGGTAGTTCATCTTTAAATAAAAATTTTGACCACGCAGATTTAGGTACACCAGTTTTCTATGTTCATAATTCTACAAATCCTGATTATAGTAATAATATTTGGGGTGGAATGTACCACGATAATAATAATTTTATTTTATCTACAGGTGTAGAAACAGGGGCAGGTACAAACCCTTTAACTATTGATAATGACATTATCATAGCCCCTAGAGGGATTACAAGCACTATATTTAAAAGTGATGGTACTATTGTTCATAATGATTTAATCAAAAATGAAAGTAGTGAAAGCGTAGCAGATGATGGAACTATTACTCTTGCAACAGGTGTATTTGGAATGTTAGAAGTTTGGACTGATGCTGAATATATGAAAGTTTATGTTTTAGCAGATGGTACTATTACCTCTGTCTATGGTTCAACAAATACAGCAATAGCAGATACAGATGCAAACCTATGTGTATATGATGATGGTACTGGAGCAGTAATTAAAAATAGATTAGGTGCTATAAAAACAGTTAAATATATTTATAATTATTAATTATATGGGATAAATATACGGTAATAAAAATCTTAAAGTTTCTAATTGGTCAAGCACAAGCAATCCAGATATTCTTTCTGTAAATGTAGTATTAAACAAAATAAGTTATTAAATATGAAATATCCACAAGGAAACAAAACAATCACAACCTTAGTAATAGCGATTATCAGTTTATTAATATTTGGTAGCTTAGGGTTTGTAGTTTATAAAGCTTGGAACAACAACGCTCAAACTTATAATAATTATTTTGGAGCTGATAAAATTTACAAGTTAAAGAATGTAGAATATACAAAGGCAGGATGGAAAATTATGCGTGATGAAAAGACTGCTAAAATGGATTCTATAATTGGTAGGCAGAAAGGTTTACTTGGTGCTGAAGAAGTATATACTGATGATAGTTTGATGATAGCTGATATAGAGGCTTGGTTTGAGCTTGCCAACGCAGAAGGTTGTATGGATAATATAGATGAAAATCTTGCTAGTTGGGATTGGATTGAAGCAGTTAATAACAAACTAACTAACGAACAGTGTAGTAAAAGTATTGTTCAAATAGATATTAAATCTAATATATCTAATATAAAATAAATATGGGGGAAGAAAAACCAACAATAGAATTACTTAACTATAAACTAGACCAACTTTGTAGGACAGTTGAGGATGGCTTTAAGGGTGTTCACGCCAGACAAGATAAAACAAGTGATAATGTGAAACGTAATACAGAGTGGCGTTTGAAGAATACTCAATTACCAAAATTAGTTTATGGTGTAGTTGGTATGGTACTGGTAGCTGTTGGTGCTGCTGTTATTAATTTAGTAGTTAATTAGTATGAAAGAAAGAATATTTTATATGCTCTTAGGAGGGTTAGTATGTGTACTATTGTTCGTTATAGCAAATTTTATAGCTCAAATAATTGATAATCAACATAAGATGATAAATCTTATGCAAGAACCAGTTACATTAATTATTGAAGAATAAATATGAAAAGATATACAATTAAAATGAATAGAGGTCAAGCAAAAATGCGTAAAAAATTTACTGTTAAGAAAAAATCAACAGCCAAACCTCAACGAAGACATAAATATTATAAAAGATACCCAGGGAGTACTAAAAGTAGAACAGCATAAAATAAAAAATATATGAAATCAACAACAGGACTAATTTTAAAAAGACCATCGTTTAAAACGTGGCAATTTAAAAGAAAATTTAGAAAACACAGAAGTATTGGTTCAAGTCCTATTAATCCTAGTGGTGATTGGACAAATTTTTTACCTAAGAATGAGTATCAATTACATAGAAAATTTGATGACTATGGGTGCGTAACTCATTCTGCTCAAAATCTTTTAGAAACATTGCTTTATTTTAAAATGAAAGCATTAGATAGAAATGATATTACTCAAACTCTTGCTAGTTTAGGGATGCTAGACGATACAGGTAGACCTAATTTTGATGATTGGTTTACAGTGTTAATGTCAGGTACTACACCTGGTCGTGGAAATTCTCAAGAGAGAGTATGGGATAATATTAGAACTTTGGGTCTTATAGGACAATTACCTTTTGATGAGAATATGTCCCAAGCAGAATATTATAACAAAAATAATACTAAACCAGAGATGTTATCTAAAGCAAAGAAATTCTTAGAGCATTTTAAAATTAATTCTGAATATTTAAAAACTGTTGGCTTGCCTATATGGGCTGGTGGGACAAAATCAGCTTTAGGAGAAATAAAAGAAGGGCTAACTCATTCACCTTTGCAAACAGTTGTGAATAATGGCACTCATTGTGAAATGACTTATAACGAAGATAGTGGAGAAGAACTTTCTCTAAACTCTTATAAAGGTAGAGAATTACTAAGAAGAAATTATGGTTATCATCAATTTCATATAAAAGCAGATTGTGAATTAATTAAACCTCTGGCTATGCCACAACTATATAAAAAAGCAGGAACTAAAGCTATATATTTTCTTAATCTTGATGATATGAAACTAGTGCCTTATGCAGATGGGATAGTATCAGGTGGAAGTATGTTTAAAACAACTGGCTTAGTTTATTCAATGGCTGAAAGAGTAGAGGAATTGCCTTACGAAATAGCTGATTATTCAATGACAACAATTAAAAACATAGATCTAATTAAACTTAATTCTTAAGTATATGAGTATTATAAGAAAACATAAATTTCTAGGTTCAAGCCAAAACCCAAACAAATTGGCTTTACGTATTCAAACTATATTAGTTGGTCTTATCCCGCTATTCTCTATTTTATCTGGATTAGCTGGTCATGATATAGGCCCAGAAGCATGGCATAATTTAATTGAAATACTAGTAGATATCATCACTTACGGAACAGCTTTATACGTTGGAGTTGGTCATGTTTGGGGTTGGGTCAGAGCTTATATAAGATAAATATTTTTATTCCCTATCACTCGTTGGTAGGGAGTGATAAATATTAATTATAAAACTATGGCATTAAAAGACGGACAATTAGGGTTTTGGGCAAAAAGAACACAGGATGCAAATCCTCAATTTATTTCATTACCTCCGGGAGATACTGATGTTGAAAAATGGAAGAATGAATGGCGTGATAGAGAAAATACCCAGTGGGTAGGTGATACTCCTGATGATTTTTATAATTTTTACGAGCCAAGTTCCAAATTCACAGAAGAGGGAGCTGATGTTGTAGACGATACCTATTTTGATGTATTATTAAAAGATATAGAGAGCGAGTATTCTGCACAACGTGGTCAGGCTGAACAAAGCTATCAAACGCTTAGTAGCCAAATGAAAGAAAGCAGAACTCTTTTTGATAAAGGGATGGAACGTGATTATGGAAATTTGCTCGAAGATGTCAATATTTCTGCCTATGGTAGAGGTACTGGAGAAAGTGGAATTAAAGGGCGTGATATTACTGAAACTACTGAGGAAAAAGATTATGTCACAGAACAAAGGGATTTACTTGAAGAACAAAAGCAAGAAATTGCCAGCCAAGAAAGAGCAGACAGGCTTTCTTCAATATCTAGGTCTGAGTCTAGAGCTAGGTCAAATCTTCAATCTTCAAGGGATAGTTCACCTTACTCCGACTATTCAGTATTATAAATATAAATTTTAAAAACTATGGAAAATCCATATTCAGTAGCGACTAGGGTTGAGCCTACAAAAGAAAAACAGATACTCACGTCATTACGTTCAAACCCAAAAGAACTACAAAAGCTTGGCCTTGCTTCTAACGAGGATTTTACTGTTTTGAAAAATAACCCGGCCAAATATAATAAAGTGATGTCTTATGTCAAATCACAAGCCTATGGTGGCCCTGCCTATG
>Ga0222697_1000219_pt1 | contig 27874 bp, 49 predicted proteins | sample AntAcemetage1402_FD_179835 | JGI IMG/M metagenome (GOLD analysis project Ga0222697, IMG submission 179835) | Saline water microbial communities from Ace Lake, Antarctica - #1402 | ecosystem: Environmental > Aquatic > Non-marine Saline and Alkaline > Saline | place: Antarctica: Ace Lake... | reverse complement strand
AGATTAAAGATAGTAAAAAATAAAGTAGGTTCACCTCATGGAAAAGTGGAATTTGATATCATGTACAACGAAGGAATTTCAAAGTCAGGAGATGTCATGGATGCTGGAATAAAAAAAGGGATAATAAAAAAGACAGCTAGTACATACAGTTTTGGAGAAATAAAACTAGGAGTTGGCAGAGAAAATGTTAAAACATTTTTAAAAGAGAATGAAAATATTTTAAAAGAAATAAAAACTAAAATAATATGCTAATTACATCTCCTTTATTTGTACACCTGCCAAGAAAAACAAAAGAAGATAAAAAAATATTATTGAATTTAAATGTATATAGAAATTTACATTACATTTCAAGCAATCAAGCCAAAGTTATTTACAAAGAACAAATGAAAAAACAACTGAAAGGGAAAAAATTAAAAACTCCAATAGATATAAAGTTTGTGCTTTGGAAAAAAACAAAAAGAAAAGTTGATAGAGCAAACATTTTATCAATAGTAGAAAAATATTTTTGTGATGCTTTGTTAGAACTTGGATGTATTCCTGATGACAATGACGAATACATAAAATCCACACACTACTACACAGGAGGAATAGACAAAGAAAATCCACGAGTAGACATCCAAATTAAAAGTAAAAATTAAATATGACTTTTGGAGAATTTAAAAAAGAAGATAATTGGTTTTCAAATTATTTATTGAAACTTTGGGGAGAAAATAAAATACCATTATTTCCAGCAATAGAATTATACGAAAAAAAAATGGAGGAACTAATGAAAAAACCAAGACAATTAAACCTATTATAAGTTATCCACAGTTCAAGTATGGACTTTATGCTAACGATAGCATATAATACATAATGTAAGGTTAGAGAGGGAAAATGGGATAAGCTGGTCAAGACTGGCAAACTCCCCAGCCTCTCAATAAATAATTTATAATTAATTTATAATATATGTCACATGAATATAACACACTAGACGAGACAGCAGACTTACATGAAGTCGCTGGACTTGCACCAGCAGGGAAAGACGAGGATGGATTAGACAGCTGGGTAGGAACTAAGCAAGATTGGGCTAACTACGAGAGGTTAGCAAACGAGGAGGCAGAAAAAGAACAGCAAGGAAGTGAAGATATGAATTACGAATTGCTGGAAGAAAAATTTTTTTAAAAAATAATAATTAAATATGGACACACTAAACAAAATTCAGAAAGAACTGAAAGCACCGAAAGGGCAAACAAATAATTTTGGAAAATATAAATACAGAAGTTGCGAGGATATACTAGAGGCAGTAAAAACTTTACTAGGAACATCCACTCTGACTCTTTCAGACGAGCTTGTAATGATAGGAGATAGATACTACATAAAAGCAACAGCCTGTATAAAAGACAAAGATGATATGGAAACAGTAACAGCATACGCAAGAGAAAGTCTAGAAAAGAAAGGAATGGATAAAGCACAAATTACTGGCTCAGCTAGTTCTTATGCTAGAAAATATGCTTTGAATGGTTTATTTTTAATAGATGATACAAAGGATGCAGACACAATGGATAATCGACCTGAAACTAATAAAATAAAAGTAGAAAATGAAGCTGTAAAAATTGTTTTAAATAGATGTAAAACAATGGCAGAACTAGTAGAGGCTTGGGAAAAATTGACACCAGCAGAACAGGTTTTAAATAAAGAACAAAAAGAAATTTTAAAAGAAAAATTAAAAGAAAAATAAAGAACTATGATAATTCATAATTTCAAACAACTGTCTCCTGAATGGTTTAAAATTAGAGAATGTAAAGTCACAGCTTCACATGCAGGGGCAATAGCATCGCAAGGAGCTGGGCTGGATAGCTACATTTATAAAATGATGGCAGAACATTATTTAGAAATAGAAATAAAACATTTTGAAAATGAACACACAAAAAGAGGGATAAAATTAGAAGGAGTAGCGAGGAGATTATATGAATTAGACTATGGTGTCAAAGTGGATGAAACTGGATTTATAGAATACAATGAATTTGTAGGATGTTCCCCTGATGGACTTATAGGAAAAGACGAGGGGGCAGAAATTAAATGCCCTTGTAATAAAAACTATAAAAAAATACTTGAAACTGGAAAAGTGGATAACAACTGGATATGGCAATGCCAAATGAATTTACTTATAACAGGGAGAAAAAAATGGAATTTAATTATATTCAATCCGAACTTTGACAAAGCAATGACAGTAATGGAAATATTGCCTGACAAAGAAAAATTTAATAAACTTTTAGTTGGGTTTATCATAGCCGAACAAAAAATATTATCTATTAAGGATAAACATAATAAATAAATATGAAAATTACAAAAGACCAAATCTTGGAAAATTTAGAGCTAGTAAAACAATATTTAGAAGAAGGAAAAAAAGAAACTCCAAGTTCAGAAGTAGCAATAAAAAGTTATAAATATATGTGTGATATAAATTGGGATGAAAAAGAAGAAATTTTAATTAAAGACAAACCTGAAAAAATGATTTTTGTTAATCAAAAGTTTGCTGATAATTCAGAATTTGGAGATAATTGTGTTTTTATAAAGTGTAAATTTGGAAGTTGGTGTGAATTTGGAAGTAGGTGTTATTTTGGAAGTGGTTGTAAATTTAGAAGTGGTTGTGAATTTGGAAGTGGGTGTGAATTTGGAAGTAGTTGTTATTTTGGAAGTGGTTGTAAATTTGGAAGTTATTGTAAATTTGGAAGTTGGTGTTATTTTGGAAGTGGTTGTAAATTTGGAAGTTGGTGTGAATTTGGAAATTATTGTGAATTTGGAAGTTGGTGTGAATTTGGAAGTAGTTGTTATTTTGGAAGTGGTTGTAAAAAACAATTCCCTTATTGGGATGAAAATGGAAAACAAAATAATTAATTTAAATAAATAAATATGGATCAAGAAATGGAAACACAAATAAGTAATATCGCAAAATTTGATATTACAAAAGCCGAGTTAGAAAAAGAAGTAGAGGCAACAAAAAAAATAGATTTAGAAGATTTAGAAGATAAAAATCAATTAGAATTAGTAGGAATTGCTAAAAATGATTTAAGAACTATTGAAATAGAAATAGAAAAAACAGGAAAATCTTTTCGTGATGTATTTACTAAAATGAATAAGGGAATAATGGCGAAACAAAAAGAATTATTAGCTATTACAAATCCTGAAGTTGAAAGACTAAAAGGATTATTAGACGAGGCAAAAGAATACGAGGACAAACAAAGCAGAATAAAATTACTTCCTTATAGAAAAGAAAAATTAGCAGAAATAAATGTAAGTAGAACTGAGGACTTTTTACTTAAATTAAATGATAAAGATTTTGCTGATTTTCTAATGTCTGAAACTGTGCTGTTTAATCAAAATGAAATTTCAAAAAAAGAGATTATTATAGCTGAAAGAGAAAAAGAAGTTGAATTAGAGAGAGCTAAAATTCAAGCAGTTGAAGGAGAAAGACAAAGACTAGAAGATGACTTAGCTGAAATAAAACAAGCCGAAGAAATTAGCAAAAAATTAGAAGAAGAAGATAAAGACTACCAAGCATTTTTATCTGATAATAACTATGACGAAAAAGAGCATAGACTTATTAGAGAAAATGGAACAGTAAAAATTTATAAGGTAATAGCAATTTATAAATATGAAGTAAAAAATAAAATATGAAAATAACAAAAGAAGAAATCTTGGAAAATTTAGACCAAGTAAAAAAATATATAAGTGAAATAGATAATAAACCAAAAACAGAAGAAAGAACAAAATATTGGTTTATAGATGAAGTAAATAAAAAACAACTAAGTCTATGGGAAAATGATAATATTGATAATAAAAGACTACAAAACCACAACCTCTATCTAATTGTAGAAGATTGCGATAAACAAATAGCTAAAAACGAAGCACTAAACAAAATCAAAACTTTCATAAAAGATAATTTTGACACATTTGTACCTGATTGGGAAGTTGAAGATGAAAATAAATATAGTATATATTATGATTATAAAGATGAAGAATGGGGAATAGAATATAATTATTATTGTAGAAAATTACATTTACTACCTTACCTAAAATCAATAGAACAAGCAGAACAACTTATAAAAGACTGCGAAAAAGAATTAGATATTTTAATTAAATAAATATGTACAACAAATTAAAAAAACTTATACAAAAAGCAGTGCCAGAGATTATGGAATTGAAGTTTGGGTGTGAGGTAAATACAAATTTAAAAACAAGTTTAAAACATAATAAAAGTTTTAAAGTATCAAAATCAAAAATAGTAGGCAAAGGAGAATGTAAAAATTTTCATATAGGAATATGGGAATGTATATGGTTAGAAGTACCACAAAATACATTAAAAATACTCGGTCGCCCTATTACTCTTGCAGATGTTTTAATTGCTCTTAATAAAAAAAAAGATGATGATTATTGGTATTCTTGTACAACAGAAGGAGAGATTAGAAAAGAATGGAATATAATTGGAAGGGAACATCACGGTATTGAAAGTTGTGGTTGGAATTTAAAAGAAGATTTAGATAATCAATCAGATGAAGTAATAGAATTTTTATACAGTTTAATCAAATAATTATGCCAATAAAAAAACTACAAAAAGCTAACCATTTAGCAATTTAATAATTAAATAAAATAAGGATATGGAAAATAAAACAAAAAGCGAATACCTAAAAGGACTATTTTTTAATGAGCCACACGAAAAAGCACCTGATTTTGTACTAGGTAGTATAGCAATAAAAAGATTAGAACTAATTGAAACATTACAAAACAGAACAGAAGAAAATATCAGATTAGATTGTAAGTTAGGCAGAGAAGGAAAAGGATATGCTACTATAAATAATTATAAAAATGAAGTAGGAAAAGCACAAAACATAGAAAACAATAGTAATATGGAAGGTGCAACTAATGATACTAAAGTAGAAGACATATCATTTTAATATGAAGTATTTTAATAAAACAAAAGAAGAAATTAGAGGTTTTTATTTCAAAGGAAAACTAAATAAATTTTTAGATGAAATTTCAGCAGAAAAAAATTCAGATCCGAAAGAACTTATAGAACTTGCTAAATTTCTTGATACATTGAAAGAAGAAAAAATGAGGAATAAAATATTGTCTGAAAAATATGATGGAAGTTTAGAACCTCCAAAGGTTGGAGAATTACTTAGGATGACTGAACCACAAAAAGAAGAATTAAAAAAGTGGTTAAAAACTACTGAAGGAACTATACATACGATCAAAGAGATAATGAATGAGATGAGATTGGCAATACAAAACAGAAATAGGCCTAAAAGGGATGAAATGCTTGATACAGCCATGTCTGTGATTTGTTTAATGTTTAGCTTAGACCAGTATGAAATCGTCAATGAACAGCTTTACAGAGCCGAACTTACAAAACTAATGGATAATTTTAGTATGAGTAGAGCAGAGGCAGAAGGCAGAGCAAAACTTACTCCTGAATATAGAGAATATAAAAAAGCTAGAAGATTAAAAGAACAAGTTTTAGAATTTGAAATGATGGCTAAAAAAATAGCAGATTATGAATAATACAGACAGAAAAAAACATGACAGATTATTTCAAGAACACTTGATAGAAAAAAATCCAGTATCAATTTTAGGTGGAAAAACAGAAGTAATACACCATTTTATACCAAAAGCAAAAGGCTGGTCAATAAGGTGGTATGTTCCGAATGGAATACCACTCACGAATAAACAGCATGGAGAGATACATGGAAAAAGGAGAGCAGAATTAGAAGGACATATAATAAGAATAATGGAAAAGAGAGAAAAAGGTTGGAGAGATAAAATAAGAAATCAGCAAAGAAGAACAGCTAAAGATTTAAATAACTTTTTAATATTAAATCACATCTATGGAGAAATAGATAATTATATAAAATATGAAAGATAAAAATGCAGTAAATTTAGGTAAACTAAGCTGGGAAAAAAGAAAAAAAACAATGAACAAAAAAGAGAGGTCAGAATACATGAGTAAAATGGCAAAAACAAAATGGGATAAAATTAAAAAAAATGAAGGACTTTTGATAAACATAGTTGAAGAAAGAAAGCTAGTATCAAGCAATATGTGTGGAAGTAGTGATGAATTTTTTCAAGCAATAGGACTTGCTTTATATTTAGCTAATAATAAACAGGCTCTTTTAATCAGAAATACTTTTAAATCAGACTGGAGTATATTTTTAAACTTACAAGTATGAAAAACTACATCTACCTAGACGGTAAAAAAATAGAGATTTCAGATGAAACTGCTGAAAATCTTACAAAACAATTTAATAAACCAAAAACAGAAGAAAGAACAAAATATTGGTTTATAGATGAAGTAAATAAAAAACAACTAAGTCTATGGGAAAATGATAATATTGATAATAAAAGACTAAAAAATCATAATGTCTACCTAACCGAAGCAGAATGCGACAAACAAATAGCTAAAAACAAAGCATTAAACAAAATCAAAACTTACATAAAAGATAATTTTGAAGAGTTTGTGCCTAATTGGAGAAATATAAATGAACATAAATATAGTTTATATTATGATTATGTAGATAAAGAGTGGAATATTTGTGATAATTATTCTTATAGAGAATTAAATTTACTACCCTTCCTAAAATCAGAAAAACAAGCAGAACAAATTATAAAAGACTGCAAAAAAGAATTAGATATTTTAATTAAATAAAAAATCCAGCAATTAAGCTGGGGTAAAAATAAATATATGGAAAAAAAATTAGTAAGAGTTTACACAAAAATTACAGTAAACCAAATTAATGTATTTGAATCAACTAAAACTGAATATCAAAATACAAACGAAAAAGACGAAAAAGGTAATGATATTTGGAGTGACGTAGAAATTCCAAATCAAATAACTTTAAATGAAACAGAAGAAAAATTGTATGAACAGAAATTTGAAGAAGGAGATTTAAATGTAAAAGAACTTACATTGTGGGCTAATCGTGTTAAATAACCCAACCCATTATAATTTGGGGGAGGCGAGGGTGTGTAAGAAGATTAACAACTTGGCAACTAATTAAATTACTTTTAAAAAGCTAATATGAACAACAAAATAATTAAAAAACAATTAAATTAGAATATGGAAAATCTTAAAAAAATATATAATACATTTCCTTTAAATACTTACAGAGGACAAGAATTAGAAAATTTAAAAACTTTATGTGATATAGCTTATTATGAAGGTCAAAAAAGTATTTTAGATGAAATAAAAGTAGATAAAGAAAAATTACTCAAAGGTTTTGCTTATAAAGATAATAAATAAATATGAAAATAAAATTTGCTAAAGAAGACCACCCTATTATCTATCTTTTACCAGAAATAGAATTATGGTGTACTCAAAAACAGCCAAAACTTTATATTGGTTGGTTAAAATGGATGATAGTAATAAATTTTAATTAAATAATAATATGGAAAGAAAACCACATAGACAAATATGTTCAGTATGTCAAAGAGAATATGCACTAGATTATAGTGTACCAAATAAAATATGGGAATTAGCAACTCATCACAGTCAGAGAGAAAATCTTATTTGTTTTGATTGCTTTGTTAGAATGGCTGACACTAGATTTGTAGATTGGGATAAAGATATAGAGTTTAAACCAACAAGTCTTATCAGTCATATAAAAAATTGTAAATTAACTTTTTAAATAATATGCCAATTAAAAAACTACAAGAAGAGGTTGAGAATACCTTACAAATGATTTTATCAGGAGTTTATATGTGTGCTTATTTACGGGGAGATTTAAAACAAGAAGTAAATATGAAAGTTATTTTTAAATCAATAAAAAGAATAAATAAATTTTTAGATAAAGCCTATAAATTAGGGAGAAAGGAAGAAAGGGAAGAATGTATCAGATATATGAGAAGTGGAAATATTAGCGGTTCATTTTCAACAGGTTGCGATTGTGAAGATTGTAATAAGTATGAAAAGAAAGTTAGAAAAGACCTCTCCGACCATTCGGAAGGTAAAAAATAAAATAAGGATATGATAATATACTTAATTGGAACAATACAACTAATAACAAGTGTAATTCAAATTATTTATTATGATAATTTTGAATTTGGAATTTACTTTTTAGTATTAGGACTTGGGTCTTTAATATTAGGAGTTTTAATAGAAATCAGAGATGAAATAAAGTAAAGCTAACCATTTAGCAATTTAATATAATAAGAGAGTATGAAAAATAGAACAACAGCAAGTTTACTTGCATTTGTATTTGGAGGATTTGGAATACATAAATTTTATTTAGGACAAACAGTTCAAGGGATATTTTATCTATTATTCTTTTGGACTTTTATACCTGCTTTTATAGCATTTATAGAATTTATAATTTATATAACAATGAGTGATCAAGAATTTGATAGAAGATTTAATTTGACAAAGTAAAGTAAAAATGTTATTATTAGTATGTAGTGGAAAGTGTGGTACATATTTGGAGTCTATTTAGCGACAAGCATGTAGGCTCTAAAATAGTTATCATTCCATCAATCGTAAGATTGGTTCTTATAGGGTATCCACTAACTTTATTGTTGGTGGAATAATAATTACAATCAGATTTATGCTTGAATTTGATTTGACAAGAATAAATAAATGTGTTTAAAAACACTAATTTTTTAATATGGAAATGATAAACATAGATTTAATAAAACCTTATGAAATGAATGCAAAAAAACATTCAAGAAAACAAATTAAACAAGTGGCCAAAAGCATAAAAGAGTTTGGTTTTAATCAGCCCATAGTAATCGATAAAGACAATATAATAATAGTAGGGCATGGGAGATACGAAGCAAGTAAACTTTTAAAATTAAAAGAAGTACCAATCCTAAAATTAGATTTGACAAAAGAACAAGCCAAAGGTATGGGAAGATTTAAGAAAAGTAAAGACAGAATATAAAGATGGATATACAACGATAAAATTTCAAGGATATAAAGTGAGAATAAAAGGAAAAGTAGAAAAGGGAGAGGTAGTAAAGAAAAGACAAAGAACCGATATATGGAGACACGATAAACCAGTAAGGTCAGCAGAACATCCAACAATGAAACCAGTATCATTATGTACAGAAGCAATAATAAACAGCTCCAAGAAAGGAGAGATAGTATTAGATTTATTTTTAGGAAGCGGAAGCACACTGATAGCTTGCGAGAAAGTAGATAGAACTTGCTATGGAATGGAGCTAGACCCGAAATATATCGATGTAATTATAAAAAGATGGGAAAAGTTTTCAGATGAGAAAGCCACCAAATTAAACAGGTAATAAATGGAAATATGCCAAGAGAAGATACACAATTTAAAAAAGGGCAAATAGCCAATCCAAAAGGAAGGCCAAAAGGAAGTGGGCTAAATTTGACATCCCTATTAAAAGCAAAGCTAGATGAAGTACCTGAAGGGAAAAAACTAGCATATAAGGACTTATTTATAAAATCACTAATTCACAAAGCACTCGTGGAAAAGGATATGCAGAGCTACAAACTGATAATGAATTATGTAGATGGTTTACCAAAGCAAGAAATAAAAGTAGAAGGAGATATGAAAGTAATAGGATTTAATTTTATCAAACCAAATGATACCGATAACACCGACAATAAAACCGACAATAAAACAGAATGAAGCATGGGAAAAACTGTTAGATAGAACAACAGAATTTGTTTATTTTGGTGGTGGAAAAGGTGGAGGGAAATCATGGCTAGGATGTGAGTGGTTGGTAACGAACTGTTACAAGTACCCTAGCAGTAGATGGTATTTAGGCAGAAGGGAATTAAAAAGACTAATGGCGACAACATTTCAAACCTTTTTAAAAGTCTGTAAATATCATAATATACCAGCAAGTGATTGGAACCTTAATGGAAGTTTAAATTACATAGAATTTATAAATGGCAGTAGAATAGATTTATTAGATGTAGCATACCAGCCAAGAGATCCTGATTATGAAAGATTTGGATCATTAGAAACAACAGGAGGCTGGATAGATGAGGCAGGAGAGGTAGATGAGAAGGCTAAAGAGAACTTACAGGCATCAGTAGGCAGACACATGAACACAGAGTACGACCTGCCACCAAAGAACCTATACACAATGAATCCAAACAAGGGATGGATTTATAAGATTTATAAGCAATGGAAAAGTGAAATATTACCTGATGACACAGCATTCATACAAAGTTTATATAAAGACAATAGTTATAGAAATAAAAACTATGGAAAGACACTAGAGAAGATTAAGAACAAAGCAACTAGAGAAAGATTGATGTATGGAAATTGGGAATATGATGACGATAAGAGTGCATTATTTCAATACGACAATATCTTAGACATGTTTAGTAATAGAGCAGATGAAAGTGAAGATAAATTTTTGTCAGGAGATGTTTCAAGAAAAGGTAGAGATAAAATGCCGATAGGTTTATGGAGAGGATTAAAACTATATAAGATAATAACGATACCTGATAACATAAGAGAAAACACAGTAAAGAGTAGTGATTTTATAAAAGCATTGATAAGAAAAGAACAGATCCAAAAAAGTCAGTCTGTATTAGATGAAGATGGATTAGGTGGTGGTGTAGTGGATCAAGTAGATTGCAAAGGATTTGTAAATGGTAGTAAGCCAGTATTATCAATTCAAGATGAGGAGGAAAGAAAAGAAGGGGAGTATTTTGAAAACTATGGAAACCTGAAAGCACAATGTTATTTTAAATTAGCTGAATTAGTAGAGAGAGGAAAGATAGAGATAGATGTAAATGGAGATGAAGATTTAAAACAAAAAATTATAGAAGAATTAGGGATGATAAAACAAAGAGATATAGACAAGGATGAAAAAAGAATTTATATCATAAGCAAAGATGAGATAAAAAAGAACTTAGGCAGGAGTCCTGATTATGCAGATATGATAATGATGAGAATGTATTTTTTAGTAAAAAAACCATTAAATAAAATAACTGATTTTGTATTATGAAAATAACAATAAGAATTAAAAATCTATTTAGAAGAAAAGGAAGAAAGGAAATCATTACAAATGAAACTCAGGAAAAACTGAACCAACTAGGAGATAACATAATAAAAAAACAAAACAAAACTTTAAAAGAGATAAATAATTTTAGATAGTATGATAACAAAAAAATACATAGAGAGAACAATAGAGTTTTCAATAAAAGATTTTAAAAAAAATGGTATGACTGTTTTTTTATATGTCTGTGCAATTCCTATTGGGGTTGATTGGGATCAGAAAGAAAAGAAAATTGATATCATGCACAGAAAAGAAATACCAATGAATAAATTAAAGAAATTCAAATCACTAATAGGAAATACAGTAAGATTAGATGAAGCAATAAAAATAGAAAAAAAAATGACAAAAGAGTTAGTAGATGATTTTGTTAAATATATAAATTCAGTAAATAGCTTACCTGATAGAATTACAGGAAAGCCAATAAATTTTAATAAAGTATATGAACTTAAAGGGAGTTCCGAGATTTAGATGTCCTTCATGTGGATATCTTTTTAATGTTTGGAGTGGAAGTAAAAAAACTCCTAAAAGAAATCCAAAAATAAAACAAGTAGAAAAGTGGCTATTGAAAGCTAGATGTCCAAAATGTGGTATTTTAATAAATGCACATAAAATTGACACGAGGGGTCTAAGAGAAAATATATGTTAGGTTAGCCAAGAAAAAGGGCTGTATTTTATTTTTATTTTCAGAAGTGCTATACTATTATAATAACTAAAAACTATGTTTAAAATATTTAAAAGACTAAAAAAGAAATCTATAACAGGAAGTGGAGTAGATGCATTCATTACAAATGCAATGAATGGAAATTTGGGAGATAGATATCAAAGATGGGTTTATGCATGTATAACTACAATTGCAAAAAGCATAGCACAGGTAGATTGGGAGTTAGCACAGATAAGCAAAAAGACAGTAAACAAAATAGAAAGCCATGAGTTGCTTAGTTTGTTATATAAATTTAATCCAAAAACAACTAAGTTTAATAGCATGTTTTTGACAATGGTTTATTTTTTAAAAGATGGAGATGTAGCTTGGATTTTAGATGTACCAAAAGGAAGAAAAAAACCACAAGCAATTATAGTCGTTCCAACAAGTAAATTAGAAGTAACAAAAAAAGATGAGTTAGGTTATCCATCAATGTATAAAATATCAGTAGATGGAAAGAAAATGACAATAGATGCAAAGTTAGTAAAAATATTTAGAAATCCTGATCCAGCAGATCCACAAAAAGGAAAGAGTGTAATATCAGCAATAAAAGATGTAGTAGATAACGATACCAAAATGGTAAAATGGAATGTAGGATTATTAAATAGAGGTGCAGTACCAAGTGGTGCAATAGAAATAAAAGGAAGCCTAGATCCAAAAGATGCTAAACTATTAAAGAAACAATTTCAAGAAGTTTATGGAGGTTATGAAAATGTAGGTAGCACAATGATTTTACAAAATGGAACTAGCTGGAAACCTTTTAGCATACCACCAAAAGACATGGAGTATATTGAAGGTAGAAAAATGAATAGAGATGAGATACTTGCAATATTTGGAGTGCCAAAGATTTTATTAGGATTAGAAGGAACTTATAATAGATCTACATCTGAAACAGCAGAAAGAATGTTTAACAAAAATACACTACAACCACTAATGACAATGATCGTAGAACAAATCAATATTTATATCACTCCATTATTTGGTCAAGGACTTTGGCTAGATTTTACACAGCTAGATATTCAAGATAGAGAACAACAATTAGCAGAACACACAGCAGGATGGAATAAATGGCTTACTACAAATGAAATTAGAGAAGCACTAGACAAAGCACCTGTAAAAGGTGGAGATGATATTTACTTGCCAATCAATTTAATACCAGTAATAGGTGGAGAACAAAAGTCAATTAAATTAAAAGCTGAAAGAAGAATTTATAGTTTAAAAAAAGAAAACTATATAAAAAGAAAAATAAAAAATAGAGATTTTGAAATAGAAAAAAAGAATGAAAGTTTAGGAGATAGTATTTTCAAAGCACTTACAAAGAAAAATAAAAACCTAGTTTTAAAAATAGGTAAAAAAAAAAGCTTTCAAGAACAAAATGAAAACTTAAGATTAGAGATAGAAAGATTATTTATAAAAAAGTTAGAAGGATTATTTGAAAAACAAAAGGAAACAGTATTAGAAAATTTAGATATAAGTGAAAAAGGTTTAGATGCTAATCCATTTAATAAAGATGATGAGATAAAGTCAATGGTATCAATAATAGAACCAACTTATTACGAGGCTATGACTAAAGGAGCAAAATTAGCTTCAAAAATAGCAAGTGTAGAATATATAGATATAACAACTTTACCTGAAACAGTAAAATGGGTAAAAAAGATTAGTAAAAAATATGCTACAGATATAACAGAACTTACTTATGAGAAAACTATAGATGTAATACAAGAAGGAATATTAGATGGAATAGGAACTGAAAAATTAGCCAAGAATATAACAGAACTCTATGATCAGATGGCAGATACAAGAAGCCGAGTTATAGCAAGGACAGAGAGTGCTAGATCATTAACAGCAGGACAGTCAAGAGAATGGGGAGAAGCTGGTATAGATAAGTTTGAATGGCTTACAGCAGGAGATAGTAATGTAAGTGCTATATGCCAAGAAAACTCAATGAAAGAATGGAGTTTAAAAGAAACAAATATGGGAACTGTAGAATACAGTCATCCAAATTGTAGATGTATGTTTTTACCAAAATAATTTATTTAATATAACAAAATATGAGTTATAAAAAAACAACATCCTGATAGTGCTTCACTTATTATAAAAAGAATAGAATAATATGAATGAACTAATAAAATATTTACCAACAATAATTCAAGTAATATCAACAGTAGTAGTGCTTACTTTATTTTTTGCTAGAATAGATAAGAAATTATGTTTACAAAAACAAACTCTTGATAATATTGAAAAACACTTAAAAGAAACAAATGGAAAGGTAGCTGAAGTTGTAAAATGGAAATTAAAAAATCAAGATTTTGTAGAAGAATTAAAAGATAATAGAAATAAAATATTTAATAACGTTCTTTAAAAGGAGAGGGAAATGATGAAAATGATAGTAATTGCTAAAGTAAAAAAACTTCCCTATGAAGCAAATCAAGTTGGAACTGTTTATTGTTTATGTAATGGTTGTGGTTATAAAATCAAACATAAAATATTTATGACACTTAAAAAAACATTTATCGTTTGCCCAATATGTAAGTTAAGATGGGAAGTTACATTTTACGATGCTAAGGGATCGGCATAAAGATCCCTAAATTTTAAAAATATGAATATAAAAAAAACAATGGCAGGATTAGGAATAGGAATAACACTTTTATCAAGTGGTTATGTTGGCACACACGAAAGAATAAATGGAAGCTGGATGACTAATGATGATTATAAAGAACTTAAAACAACACTTATAGAAAAACAAGAGAAAAATGATTTTATAACTATTCAGGAGTACCAATTATTGATTTTGATTTATGATAAAGAAGCAAAGAGAGGAATTGGAAAATTAGAACTACAAGAAATAACTAATGATAATTTTATATCAAAATTAAATAATAAATTTAAATAATATGGAAAATAAAATGATACAAAGAGTTTTTAAATGCAAACTTGTAGAAAAAAAAGCTGATGATGAGAAAGGGATCATTGAAGCTTATGTTTCTATTTTTGGAAACGAGGATAGTTATGGAGATATAATTCAAAAGGGTGCTTTTCTTGATAGTTTGAAAAGAAAATTGCCAGTTGGAGTTTGGTCACATAATTGGGATCAGCCAATTGCAAAAACTTTAGAAGCAAAAGAAGATAGTCATGGCCTATATATAAAAGGCAAGTTGGTAATGGGTGTTCAAAAGGCAAAAGAAGCATACGAACTCATGAGAGAAGGAGTGATAGATGAATTTTCAATAGGATTTTTTATTGAAGAATATGAATGGGATGAAATAAATGAAATCAGAACAATTAAGAAAATAAAATTAGTTGAATGGAGTCCAGTTGTAGCAGGTGCAAATCCTGATACAAGTTTAATAAGTGTAAAGAGTAAAGAAAACAAAAAAGAGGATGACGAAGGTAAAAACGAAGCCCAAAATGACGATATAAGCGACGAAAAAGAAAAAGTGGCAGTAGATACCAAGAAAGAAGTAAAAGAGCCTGAAAAGGCAGTAAAGCATGTTAAAACAATGAAAGAATTAGTTATTAAAGATAACGAAGTGAGAATTAAGTATAAAAATAATACATTAAGCGAAAAGTTTATAATTTCAAAAGAATTGAAAGATTTGCTACAAGAAAAAGCAGGAAAAGTATTAAGTAGTAAAAATAGAGGATTAGTAGAGTCAGTAATTACAGGAATTGAAGAATTGAACGATAACACAAAACAAATATTAGCTCCATTAAAAAGTCTGTTGGAAGCAACAGATGAAAAGAGCAAAAAGGTCGAAGCTCCAAAGTCAGCAGATAGAAAAAATATGCTGATATTAAAAGCAAATTCAAAAAAGGTTGATAAGATAAACGAAGTCAGCCTAAAGATATTAAAAAACATAAAGTAAAGAATATGGATGATAAAGAAAAAAAAGAAAGTAAAGTTGAAGAAACTATGACTGAAGAACAACTAAAAGAAGTAATTGAAGGTGCTATAAAAAGTAGCGACTTGTCAAAAGATATGGAAGTATTAAAAACTGATTTAGTTGATTTGAAAAAAGTAGAAAAAACAGTTGAAAATGACTGTAATGCTACAAAGAAATTTGTAACAAACCTTTTCACAGATAATAAAGCAGAGTTGAAAACTATTACTACAGATGATGCTTCAATGGGGTATTCAGTACCAACAGAATTGGCAAAAGCAATTCACGAAGCAAAAGATAAAATCTCTAAAATTAGAACTAGAGCTTTTACATTTAGAATGGCAGGTAAATTCGATTTACCAATAGAAGGCACAGCTTGTACAGCTTATTGGGTTACAACTGAAGCAGATACAAATATAACAGAGTCAGCACCAACACTTGGTAAAAGATCACTTGATGATTATTACTTAGCTGTAAGAGTGAGAGTTCCTTATAAATTGATCAGTACTTCAGGAGTAAATATACAAAGTTATATTGCAAGTTTGTCAGCAAGGACAATCGTTTCTACAGAAGAAACAGCTTTTGTAGGTGGTAGTGGTTCAGATGAGCCAACAGGTTTTAGAGAAGCAAGTGTAGATAGCATTGCTCAAGATGGAGATGATTTAGCTTATGATGATGTTATTGATTTAATATTTTCATTAGAAGAACAATATAGAAATGGTTCTGTTATTATGACAAGCACATTAGGTATCAAAGCATTATTGAAAATTAAAGATGATCAAGGCATTCCAATTTTCAAATATGGTGGAAAACTATTTGATAAATACGAAGTGGTTGAAGTAACAGATATCCCTGAAAATCTAGGTACATCAGCAAATACTACAGAAATGTGGATAGCTGATCTTAAAGAATACTGGATTAAAGATGGCGAAGGTATGATGTCAGAAATTAGAAAAGTAGAAGGCAGATTACAAGTAGATATGTATTTATACGAAGCTACAGACGGGGTAGTAGTAAATACAGATGGATTTAAGAAAATGACAGGAGTAAAATAGAATGATTAAATTGCTCCCCAGCAATGGGGGGTAATAGTAATTATTTTAATATGATTATCAAATTTAAAAGAGGATACAAGAGCTATGTTGTAGGAGATATAGCTGGTTTTAGTTGTAAAGAGTCAGAGGCTTTTGTTAAAAAAGGTTATGCTGATTATTTAGGCGAGGTAGAAAGAGAAGGCGTAGAAGAAACTCAAAGCATTCCAAATGGAAGTTTTGATTTTAAAAAAAAAGTTCCTAGAATAGAAGGGATAATTTGTGCTATATGTGGAAAAACATTTTTAACAAAAAAAGAATTAACAGATCATTTATGGAAAAAACACAAAATAAAATAATCTACATTGGAAACTTCAGACCTTCATTCAGCACAGAAAATGATGTAAAGAGTGCTTTTGAAAAATTAGGATGGCAAGTTTATCCAGTTCAAGAAGATGAAATGAACGAAGGCACTATAGATGAAATATGTAAAATAGAAAAAGATTATAAGTTTATTTTATACACTAGAACATGGGCTAGAACTGATAGTTTATATAGAATGCTTTTAAAAAGAACTAATAAACCAACTGTAAGTTTTCATTTGGATTTATATTTAGGATTAGGCAGAGGATTAGAACTAAATAAAGATAGTTTTTTTATGAGTGACTTTGTGTTTTCAGCAGATTGTGGAAACCAAGAAGAATTTAAAAGATTAGGAATAAATCATATTGGAGTACCACCAGCAATAAATGAAGATGGATGTTTTCTAGGAAAAAAAGAGAATAAATATGATGTAATATTTGTAGGTAGTGAAAAATACCATACAGAATGGAGTTATAGACCATATTTAATCAGATGGCTTAGAGAAAATTATGGAGAAAGATTTAAAATGTTACCTGATGGAAAAGCAATTAGAGGAAAAGATTTAAATGATTTATATAATAGTGCAAAGGTTGTAATTGGAGATGCGACTTACAGTTCAAATTATTGGAGTGACAGAGTACCTGAAACATTAGGTAGAGGTGGATTTTTAATACATCCATATATAGAAGGAATTGAAAAAGAGTTTAAATTATGGAAAGATTTTGTACCTTATAATTATGGGGATATGGTTCAATTAAAAATGTTGATAGATTACTATTTAGAAAATCCAAAGGAAAGAAATAAAATTAGATTACATGGAATGAAAACTGTAAAAGCAAAACATACTTATACTCACAGAGTAAAATTTATTTTAAAATATTTAGGATATGCCAAAAATTAGTTTATGTGCAATTAGTTATAACGAAGCCGAACATCTTGAAAAGTGGTATGAAATGCACAAGGATTTTGCTGATGAAATAATATTAGTAGATACTGGAAGTTATGATGGAACACAAGAGATAGCAAAAAAATTAGGAATAAAATTTTATGAGATGAAGTGGGGGCATAGTTTTGCCGAAGCTAAGAATTTTGCTATTAGATGTTGTAAGCACGAGTGGATAATAAACCAAAACCCAGACCTGTGGATAAATCCGATGAATTACGATATTATAAAATCTTATATGAAAAAAGGAGTAAAAGGTATATCGATGCCAACACTAGCTGATAAAGAATTTGGAAATTTAGATTTACCTTTAGGGATTACAAAAGAAATAAAAGAAAAAGATTTAATGAGATTGACTAATTGCTGTATTTTTAGAAACGACCCGAATATACATTATAGACAACGAGTACATGAAAATATAAATGAGAGCATAATAGAGAACTATGGAAAAGAGGCTATAATATTTATACCTGAATACAGATACCACCACACTCCAAAAAGAGTTTATAAAAACAAAGCCAAAGTCAGATACTATAATTTTTTAGAGGACTATGGAGCAATGGAAAGAAAATATTGGGAACATGCTCAAATATTAAGAAAAACAGCTTATGATTATGAATTATCAAAATAGATATTTAGAACACCAAGAAAATAAAAAAGAAATTTTTAAAAAAGAAAGTGAAATTTTAGAATTAGTAGAAAAAACTAATTTTGATGAAGTGATTACTAGTCGAAGAAGTACAAGAAAATTCTTTGGAAAAATGATAAATAAAGAAATTAAATCAGTTATAGATTATGCTAAATTTTGTCCGACAAGTTGCAATAGACAAGCTATTTGGATGAAGATAGTAAAAAGTAAAAAAGAAAAAGATTTATTAGAAGAATTATTAGTTGGTGGAAAAAATTGGATAAATAAAGCTGGAATTATTGTTTTATTATTTGCTGATATGGATGCTTATAAAAGTCCGAACGAAGTTACTTACATGCCATATTTAGATGCTGGAGTATTATCAATGACATTAAGTTTAGGAGCTGAAAAATTAGGATATGGAAGTTGTATAGTAAATCCAAACATAAGACAGAAAGATTTAAATAAATTTAATAATATTTTTAATAAAAAAGGATATAAATTTTGTATATCTTTAGCAGTAGGTAAAAAAGGAATACAACTTGATCCAAGACAAAATAATTTAAATATATGTTAGGATTTATAGCAAGAATTGACAATGGTGGATTAGGAGTAGAGAGCATAGAGTTTGTAGAGAATATGAAACCTGATAAAATAATGGCAATAAAAATAGGCGACATGAAGCAATTTGAAGATAGATTTGATGCAACGATTATAGAAGGAGTACCAAGCGATAATGACATTAAAAAGTTCTTAGTGGGGTTAGATACCATCTTTAGCATAGAAACCTTTTATAGCCCCAATTTCTTGCGAATAGCGAAGGATATGGGAGTGAGGACAGTAATGAGAATAAATTATGAATGGTGGGATGGAAGCAGACCTGATTTAATTATAAGTCCGACACTTTGGAACTTTGAAAAAATACCTGATCCAAAAATATATTTACCATACCCTATAAACAGAAGCAAATTACCTTTCAAAGAAAGAAAGATAGCAAAAACATTTTTACACATAGCAGGAAATATGAGAGCAGGGTATGATAGGAATGGAACTGAAACATTTTTAAAAGCAATACCACTAATTAAAAACCAAGATATAAAAATAAAAATAAAAAGCCAAGTACCACTAAATTGTAAAGACCCTAGAGTAACAGTAATAATAAAAGACCACAAAGAATATTGGGAAAACTGGCAAGATGATGGAGATGTACTTGTAAGTCCAAGAAGATATGCAGGACAGAGCCTTCCATTGAACGAAGCAATGAGTAGGGGGGTAGTACCAATAATGCCTGAAATTATGCCACAGTTAGCCTTTTTACCCAGTGCCTTATTGATAAAAGTTGCAAAAACAGATATAATTAAAATAAAGACAGACATAGAAATTGCTACAATTTTACCAATAGATATTGCAAAGAAAATAGATGAATTAGCAAATACAGATATAACAATTTTATCAAATCTTTCAAATCACATAGCAGAGGCATGGAGTTGGGAGAAATTATTACCAAAATATAAAGAAATACTATGTTAGGAACAAAGGAACAATTAAAATTACATTTAGGAATATCAAGCACAACTTATGATGATGTTTTAACACAAATACTTACACAAGTTGATAAATTTATAAAAACAGATTTAAAAAGAGAGATAGAAGCATACGAATACATAGATGATATTTATGATGGAGATATTAAATTTATAAAATTAAAAGACTTCCCATTATCAGAGGATGATTTTACTTTTGAATATAATAAGGGAGATAGTGAAACACCTGATTGGGAAACTGTACCAAGAACAGATTATGAATTATATTTTGAACAAGGAATAATTTGTATGAACTCAATTTATTATGGAAAAAGAATTTTTAGAATAAATTATACAGCAGGAGATGATACTATACCTGAAGATTTAGAAATGTTAGTAATTAGATTATCATCTAAAATTTATAACAAAAGAAAAAGCGAAGGAACTTCAAATGAAAGTTTAGAAAATGTTAGTTTTGGATGGCAATCATTATTAAGTGTAGAAGATAAAATGACAATGGATAACTACAGATTAAAATATTTTATATGAAAATTTTCTTTAATAAATCATATACACAAAAAAGATTAACAGATGCTAGTGATAAAGAGAGTTATACAGAATTAGGAAGTATAGAAGGTGGAATATTTAGCATGACACCTGATGACATAATGCTCACAGATGGAGATCCAGCGACAGGTGGAGTATTTTATGCAGATGAAGATGCCGACATTAAAGTAGGAGATAAAATAGTAGATGGAAGTGATGAGTGGATAGTAAAATCAATAAAAACACCAAATAATGTTATGGGATATGGATACAAAAGATGTGTAATAAATTTAAATAATAGTTAGTATGATATCTATAAAAATAAATGGATTGAAAGAACTAATGAAGAAATTTGAACAGTCACCAAAAATAGTTGAAAGTGTAAGTAGAGAAAGATTAACAGAAGCAGGAAAAATTATAGTTAGAGCAGAGGCAAAAGAAGCACCTATAAGAACAGGAAATTTAAGAAGGCATATACAATTTAAATATAAGCCGATACAAGTTATTATAAATCCGAATGCTAAATACAGTAAATTTGTACATGGTGGAACAGGTATTTATGCAGGAAAAGGTATGATAAGACCTAAAAATGCAAAAGTTTTAGCTTGGAGAGATGGTGGAAAATGGAGATTTGCAAAAGCAGTAAAAGGTCAAAAAGCAAACCCATTTGTAGATAGAGCATGGAAAAATACAAAATCAAAAGTAAAAGGTATTTTAGATAAAATTTTAAAAGAAGTAACAGAAAAATTATGAGTACACAATATACAACAATTAAAGCTAAAATAAAAACAGAACTTGAAACCATAACAGATTTTAAAAAAGTTTATGATTATAAAAAAGGAGATTTGGATGGTTACCCAGTTGCTTGTATAGAGGAAATGGCAGGTAGTACCGAAGAAATGAGTCGTTGTACTACTAAAAGAGAATTTAACTGGACTATAAGAGTTTATCAAGAAATGGAAAAAGACAATGTAGGACATGTAGAAGCTGAAAGTAGAATAACAGCTATTATAGATAAACTGTGGAACTTATTTGATAAAGGATGGCAAATGGATTGCCAAGTAGATAATGCTTATATAACGAACATATCGACAGGTTATGAGGAAAGAGAAATGAGTTTAAGAATAATAGAAATAAATTTAGTCACAATTAAAACATACGATATATGCTAAAAAATTTTGAAGATAAAAGTTTAAAACCAAGTCGCAAAAGTAGGAAAGGAAAAGTGGTTTTAAAAAGGTGGCACTTTCATGGAGAGGGAAAATATAAGCCACAAAATGTCATGGCTTTGACATTAAAAGAAGCTACAATATTATTTAATAAAACTAAAAAAACAATATGGGAAGTAAAGGAATAGGCAGACTAATCCAATTTGGAATAGCAAAGGAAACAACTAGAGGAACATCAGAAAGTTCTGCTAGTTATTGGTTAGATACAATGGACTTAGATATTGATGAAAAATTTAATATCGTAACAGAAGAACAAACAGAAGGTGTTATAGAAGATAGCACAGGATCACAAATTACTCAAAAATGGTTAGAGGGTAGTTTTTCAGCTTACATTGATGATATAAGTATAGCACTTATACTTTACTCATTATTTGGTACATTAGCTACAACTGATCATTCAGGGGAAACAGCAGTCTATGATCATACTATTACAGTTGAACAAACAGCACAGCACCAAGCATTAAGTTTATTTGAAAATGATCCACTATCAGGGGCAGATTATAAACATGCACTTGGTACAATTTCAAGTTTAGAATTAGCTTTTGAACATGGAAAGATTTTAGATTATACAGCTAATTTCTCATCAAAGAAAGGTGCTACAGTTACAAACACTCCAGCAAATACAACTATCAAAAGATTTTTACCAAAACATTGTGCAATTAAAATTGCAGATGCTTTAGCAGATTTAGATGGAGAAGATGCAATGAATATAAATGTAGCTAATTTGACAATAGATCAAAATTCAGAACCTAGTTTTGTATTAGGTAGTGAAGAACCAGCAGACTTCTATAATAAACAATTTACAATAGAGGGTGACCTTGAAATAAATTGGGATGCTGAAACTTATAGAGATTTAGTAAAAAATGGAACTTATCAAGCATTACAATTTGATTTAGTACATACAGATACTATTGGATCAGCTTCAAATCCTGAAGTAAGAATAAGATTAGCTAGATGTAGTTTTACAGAATTAGCTAGAGATATGTCACAAAATGAAATAGTAAAACAAACATTAACTTTCAAGGCTCATTATTCAGCTACAGATAGCAAAATGGTAGATGCATTAGTTGTGAATGAAATAGCTAGTTATTAGTAAAAAATTAAGGAGGGAATTTAATAAGGACAAAATAAAAATTAGTTTATATGGAAAGATTAACAAAAAAATTTAATTTACCTATTTCAAAACAAGAAGTAGAGATTATTACTTATTTAACTTGGGGAGAAAAAGAAAAGATACAAGATGTTATGATAAGTGGTGCTAAAATTGAGGACGCACAAAGTGGAAAAGTTGGTTTTGATACAGGGGCTATGCTTAAAAGCAAATATGCTTTATTTGAAGTAGCAGTAAAAAATATAGGTGGAAAAATTTATACAAGAGAATTGATGGATAATTTACCAGCAGATGATGGAGATTTAATAGTGAAAGAATTAGAAAACATACAAAAAAAAAGCTAGAAAAATCAAGTTGGATGATGGAATTGAAAGGGAAAAAGAGCTTAAGTAACGAAACAGTATTTTTCCTATTATCAGATAGGTTTGGCTGGACACCTTCCCAAATAAGAAATATGAGTATTATAGATATACAAAACTATTTAGAAATGATTTCAATCAAAAATAATTTAGATAACAAAAAATATGGCAGAAAGTAGAGAGTTACAAATACTCTTAACAATGAAGGATAAAGTTAGTTCTGAATTAAATAAATTTCAAGGTAAATTAAAAAATTTAGCACCAACTTTTAGAAAAATGGCATTTATAGGAACTGCTTCTTTTAGTGCTATTAGTTTAGCTACAGGTACTTCTATAAAAAGTTTTTCAGATTTTAATGATGCTATGACTAAAAGCATTTCTATAATGGGGGATGTTTCAAATAACGTACTTAAAAAAATGGAAAAAGCTGCTTTGGATGTTTCTAAGGTTACAGTGTTTTCTGCAAAACAAGCTGCGGATGCTTATTTTTTTCTTGCCTCTGCTGGTTTAAATGCAGAAGAATCAATAGCTACATTGCCTAAAGTTGCTGAATTTGCACAAGCGGGGGCGTTTGACTTAGCTATTGCAACTGATTTATTAACTGATGCACAGTCTGCTCTTGGTTTGGTAATAAAAGATGATGTTACAAAGAATATGGAGAATATGGTAAAAGTTTCAGATGTTCTTGTAAAAGCTAATACATTATCAAATGCTTCAGTTCAACAATTTTCAGAAGCTTTAACTAATGAGGCTGGAGCTTCTTTAAAAAGTTTTAATATTGATATGGAAGAAGGTATTGCTGTTTTAGCCGCTTTTGCAGACCAAGGAGTAAAAGGACAAGTTGCTGGTAGTGGATTAGGTCGTATTATTAGATTAATAACTACAGCTGCAACTCAGAATAAAACTGAAATGGAAAAGTTAGGAATAACAGTGTTTGATACTCAAGGAAAAATTAGAAACTTAGCAGATATTATTAGTGATTTAGAAATTGGACTTGAAGGTATGTCTGATGAACAAAGGGTTGTAGCTTTAGAATCTATTGGTTTTACTGCAAGAATACAAGGAATGATTTTACCTTTATTAGGAACCTCTGGTGCTATTAGAGAATATGAAGCAAGTTTAAGAGAAGCAGGTGGTGTTACAAAAGAGGTCTCTGATAAACAATTAGAATCATTTAAATCACAAATGACGATATTAAAAAATAAAATTTCTGCAACATCTATAATAATAGGTGGAACATTAGCCCCTACACTTATTGATTTAATTAATAAAATATCTCCTGTAGTAGAAAAAATTAGTAATTGGGTTGAAACTAATCCAAAACTTACTAAAGTTATTATTTTATCTTCTCTTGCTATAACAGGATTATTAGCAGTAGTAGGAACTTTAGGTTTAATTTTACCAACAATAATAACAGGTTTTAGTTTATTAATTGGAACAGGGACAACATTAGTCGGAGTAATTGGAGCTCTTTCACTTCCTGTTATTATAGTGATTGGTGCTGTTGCAGCTTTAATTGCAATAGGAGTTTTATTATGGAAAAATTGGGATACTATAATATTAAAATTAAAATTATTTGGGGCATTATTTAAATCAGGAATGCAAGAAATAGCAGAATTTTTCAAAGGTTTATGGAAAGGAGTAGCAGACTTTTTTATAGGAATTTGGGATGGAATAAAAAATGGAATAGTAACAGGATTGAATTGGGTAATAGATAAATTAAATGTTTTTGTAAGAATGTACAATAAAATATTAACTGGATTAAATAAAATACCAACTGTCAATTTAGAAATGATGGGAGAAATACCACATCTAGCAGAAGGTGGAGTGGTAACAGAACCAACAACAGCACTAATAGGAGAAAGTGGTGCAGAAGCAATAGTACCATTAAATAAAATGAATGGAATGGGAACTACAGTAAATATAACAGTAAATGGAGATGTAGATGGTCAAGATTTATTAGATAAAATAAAAGATAGTTTAATGACAGATTTAAAATTTAATAATAGATTAACTGTAGGGGTTTAATATGAGTATTACAGTCAATAAAAATTTAGTAGATATTACAAACAAAATAGATCCAAACAGTTTAAGAGTGGATCAAAATTTAACAAGTCAAGTTGATAGATGCTCTTTTAAAATTAAAAAATCTTCCACAGTAGAAGTAGGAGATGATATAGAAGTTTTAGATGGAGCAGTAAAAGTTTTTGCTGGAGAAGTTATAAATATACAAAAGGTAAATTTATCAGTTCCTGATGGACTTATTTATACAGTTCAAGCAGTAGATTATAGTTTTGCATTACAAAATATTTTAATATCAGAAAGCTATACAGATGAAACAATAGAAGATATTATAAAAGATATTTTTGACACTTATGTAAGTGGTTTTACTTATACAAATGTAGATTGTAATTTTGAAATAGAAAAGATAGTATTTAATAATATCAATGTAATACAAGCACTAAAAAGATTAGTAGAAATAGTAAAATATGAATTTTATGTAGATGCAGATAAAGATTTACATTTCTTTCAAAAATTTACAAATACATCTCCTTTTAGTTTAACAGATACAGATACCGATAGTATAAAAGGAACTTTAGATTTTAAAACAGATGGTTCACAAATAGCAAATGCTGTAAAAGTTAGAGGTGGAGAATATGATGGAACTGTTTTTGAAGAAGTATTAACAGCAGGTGCAGGACAAAAATCTTTCAAGACAAAAAATAAGATGGCAGATTTAACAGTAGAATTAAATACAGGTGGAGGATATGTAAGTAAAACAGTAGGAGTAGAGTTTATAAATGATTTTACAAGTTATGATGTTTTATATAATTATCAAGATCAGTCATTTAGATTTGAAAATGGATTAAGTGCTGGAGATTTAATAAAATATACAGGAAAGCCAAAGATTAGAGTTTTAGTAGAAAGTGAAGACCCTGCAAGTATTTCAACTTATGGTAGAAGGGAAAAATTGATACAAGATACAAGCATAGAAGATAATGCTACTGCAAGGCAAAGAGCAAGTGCAGAGTTAGGGGCTTATAAAGAGCCTAATATAGAAGCAAAATTTAGTACTTATACAGCAGGATTAAGAGCAGGACAAGTAATAAATATAAAGAATACAAAATTTGGAATTGATGCAGATTTCATAATTAAAAAAATGAGTTTTAAATCTTATACAAATGACACTTATATTTATGAAGCGAGTTTAACAACTACAAGACAATATGAATTAGTAGAAATATTAAGTTTAATATTACAGGCAGATAATGTAAAAGCAGATGAAAGTGAACAAGCAGAGAAATTAAAGAAAGTAGAAGCTACAATAAGTGTAGGAGAGAGTATAACAAGGATTACAGGAGAGCTAGATCAAGCAACTATAGAAATAACCGAAAACATACAGAAAGACCCCTTAGGAGCGAATACAGAGCCAGACTGGGTATTAGCACCATACTTTCCAAAACAAAATTTAGCTTTAAATAGTGATTTTGAAGAAATACCAGCATCTATTGTCAATCAAACTTCAAGTGGTTATATAGATGGAACTGCAAATGGAAATCCTACTCCAACAGATTATGGTTGGTATGCAACTGTTCAAGCAGGTTCTTATTGTAAATTTGATGAAACTGTTAAAAGAAACAATAAAAATACTATGAAAGGGCATATTGATGGTAGTTATTTTGAAATTCACTCAAATAATGCTAATTTTTCTTGGGGTTATAATACAGATAAGCAATTTGAGATAATACCAAGTCACACTTATAAATTTTCTGGATGGATGAAAATAGAAAATATTTCAGGTGATAGTGGTCATGGATTTGGAGTTGCTATTCTTTTATCAAAATTAAATGGGGATGCTTCAGAATCTAAAAATCCAATTCCATATACAAAAATAAATCAAGATTGGGTTTATTACGAAGAAGAATTTACAGCAGGAGCAAATTCAGTAGCTGGGCATATAAGATTAACAGGATATGGTCATACAGGTGCAGGAACATTAAAAGGAGATGTTTGGTGGAGTGAAATAAAACTTATAGATACAACAAGTTCAAAAAGAGTAGGACTATTAGACAAATCATTACAAGTTTATTAAATAAAATATAATATGATAAAGAAAAAACAGCAAGACATTAATTTAAAAGCAAATTTTACCTTTGCTAATATAGCTGGAACTTTAGAAAAAGGCTCAGTAGAATTTAAAAGAGTAATGGATTGGCTACACGAAACTAATTTAGAAACAAAATTAGAATTAGCAGATAGTTTAATTAAAGATAAAATTTTACTTAAATATAAAACAGACCACAATTTAGTTGCGACAACAGGATTAAATGTTTTGAGTAGATTATTAGCAGGAGATGACACTTATACAGGAGAGATAAATTATGGAGCAGTAGGAATAGGAGCTAGTCCGACTATTGCTTTAGGAAATACAGAATTAACAGATGAACAATTTAGAACAACAATATCAAGTCAATCAGAAAGTGGTACAATGGCTTATATAGATTTTGTTTTTGGAGCTGGAGATTTTGACACAACAAGTATAGGACAAA
>Ga0222697_1000216_pt1 | contig 27963 bp, 26 predicted proteins | sample AntAcemetage1402_FD_179835 | JGI IMG/M metagenome (GOLD analysis project Ga0222697, IMG submission 179835) | Saline water microbial communities from Ace Lake, Antarctica - #1402 | ecosystem: Environmental > Aquatic > Non-marine Saline and Alkaline > Saline | place: Antarctica: Ace Lake... | reverse complement strand
ATCATGGGTTGTAAATGTATCTCCATTTCTTACATAAATTTTTGAGGGAATTGTATCATCTGCTGCCTTCATTGATACGCGTTTATCCCAACCTGGATTATTATCTAAAAATACTGCAGTTGTCATAAGCTTGGTTAAGCTTGCAATGGGCCTTATAACAGAACTTTCTCTTTCAACAAGAATTTCTCCTGTTTTAATATCAGCAATAAGCATTGAAGGAGAATTAATTTTTTCTTTTAAATATTCACTTTTATCCAAATGATCCGCGAACACAGCAATAAATCCACTTGCCCAATTTGTGCTTGTAGTTAATGTCTGATTCGCAAGCGTGATATTGCCAGGAAGATTTGTCCATTCGGAAAGCTCGCCATTGTAGATGTATATTTCTCTATAACGAGTTTCGTTTAAAGGATATTTAAATGTAATAGAGATGTCTTCCCATAGTTTATTGTTTGTGGTTGGCAATATTGAGTAGTAGTAAACATTTGATATACGTGTTTTATCTAAAGGCACTGATGGATAGAATTCTGGTTTGATTAGTTCGGTAAAAATGGAGCGGTTAAGTGAATTTGGCGCTATTTTAATTTCCAAATCTTGATTTGGGGATATAATAGAATATCCTTGGTTAAGAGTTGATTTTGTTATTATCTCGGAAACAAGAATAGTGGATTGCGCATTAATAAACGATGGTATTGCAAGCAAAATTACAGCCAAAAAATAGGTTGTTATTATTGATATGTTCGTGTTTGTTATTTTTTTGATTTTTATATTTATCATTGTGTTGCATTATACCATAAACCTAGCAATATCGAGTATTTTGTGATAATCTTCGAGTATGATTACAGAACAAATTCAAGGAATAATCAATAAAGCGTTTCAGTCTGCTTTTGGTTTTCAGCCAGAAGAGATTGAGATAACAAATCCAGAACCTCAGTTTGGTGATTTTGCTATTGCTTGCCATTCTTTTGCAAAAGAATTAAAAATGTCGCCTCAAGATATTGCCTCTAAACTATTAGACGTTATTGATGACAGTCTTATTACTAAATCTGAAGCAGTTGCGGGGTATCTTAATGTATTCGTGGATTCAAGCGTGTTGGCCGAAGAAGTTTTGTCTGAGATTAACAAGAAAGAGTCGTGGCTGGAGAGGTTTCGGACAAAGGCCGACCAGCCTCTGGCTGGCAAAAAGGGAAAAGAGAAAATCGTATTGGAATATTCTTCGCCGAACACTAATAAGCCGTTGCATTTGGGTCATGTCCGAAACAATGTTCTTGGTATGTCTTTGGCTAATATTTTAGAAACTCAAAATTCTAATGTAGAAAAGGTTCAGCTTATAAATGATCGTGGTATTCATATAATGAAATCTTTAGTTGCGTATCAAAAATTAGGCAAAGGAAAAACTCCAGAATCCGAAAATACTAAAGGTGATCATTTTGTTGGTGAATATTATGTTAAGTTTGATGATGAAAAAATGATGGAAGATGCTCAAGAGGCTTTGCGAGAGTGGGAAGCAGGCGATAAAGAAATTAAAGATTTATGGAAGAAAATGAATAAATGGGTTTCAAATGGTTTTGAGGATACATATAAATTATTGGGTTCAGAGTTTGATAAAACTTATTATGAAAGCGAGATTTATGAATCAGGAAAAAAGATCATAGAACAAGGATTAGAAAAAGGTATATTTAAACAAGAAGATGATGGATCTGTTTCCGTTGATTTAGAAGATATTGGTTTAGATAAAAAGATTTTACAGCGAAGTGATGGAACAAGTATTTATGTGACCCAAGATTTGGCTTTGGCAGTTAAAAGACAAGAAGAGTATGGTGCTGATTCTTTAGTTTATGTAGTTGGGCACGAACAAGAGTATCATTTTAAAGTATTGTTTGAAATTTTAAAGAGACTAGGATATGGATGGTCTAAAAATCTTTATCATCTTTCCTATGGTTTAGTGTTTTTACCTGAAGGCAAAATGAAATCCAGAGAAGGAAAGGTTGTTGATGCTGATGATATCATCAAAGAAGTAAAAGATTTGGCATCTAAAGAAATTAAAAAAAGATTTCCAGAGATTTCCAAAGACGAAACCAAGGATCGCGCAAGAATTATTGGTATGGGTGCTTTGAAGTTTTTGTTGCTTCGTGTTACGCCATCCCAGTCAATTCATTACGATCCAAAGCAAGCTATTGCATTTGAGGGCTCAACTGGGCCATACATACAATACGCGCATGCTAGAATCTCGAGTATTTTAGAAAAAGAATCTGCACCTAAGAAAGTTAAATTTGAACTTTTGAAATCCACAGAAGAAAAAGAAGTTATATTAAAATTGATGCAATATAAGGATATGCTTAAGGATTCCGCAGATAATTATAATCCAAGTACAGTGTGTAATTATCTTTTGGAATTATCCCAAGTGTTTAACGCTTTTTATCATAAGAATAAAGTTCTAAAAGCAGAATCAGAAGATTTAAAAAATGCCAGACTATTGTTGATTAAGTCAGTTCAAATTGTTTTAAAGGATGGATTGGGGTTGTTGGGGATTGAGGCGCCAGATAAGATGTAATTTTTATATAAGCATAACTTAACAAGAGGGTTAAAAGTCAAGCCAATTGCGGTAGATTATTTAAGTATTTTTTGATATAATACCTACATTGTTATCCATAACTACTAAAACAAATGCCTTTCACAAGCAAAGAAAAACAAAGAGAATATCAAAGATCTTATCAAAGAAGAAGACGAAAAAAAATTAGACAAGAAGATGGCGATGAAGTTACTGATAGCAGAATTTCACCAGAAGTAAAAATTTCTATTATTATAACAATTCTTCTTGCTCTTGCTTTTTTGTCAATTCTTTCATTTTTTGATTTAGCTGGCCCTTTTGGTGTGTATAGCAAAGCAGTGCTTGAGCTTGCTTTTGGATGGGGATCTTATGGGTTCCCTATACTTTTATTTATATTAGGTTTTTTGCTTTTTAAAAGAGTTAGATATAGCCCAAATAAATCACAGCTTGTTGGAGTAGTTGTTTTGTTTGTTTCATTGTTGGGTGCATTGCATCATGCTCCTACATTTTTAAATAGTGTTGAGGCAGTTTCTAATGGGCAAGGTGGAGGATATATTGGGTTAGCATTATCTGCGCCATTTGTGTCTTTGGCTGGATATTGGGGCGCATGGATATTTTTAGGAGTTTTAATGATAGTTGGAGTATTGCTCACACTAAGCAATATTATTTTTGGTACAGACGAAGAGGAAGAAGAAGATTTTGAAGAAGAAGAGGAAGAAGAAAATTTAGACCAAAATCGAACGCTTTTAGAGCGTTTAGCTGAAAAATTAAGAATTTGGAAATATCGCAGGGAATATAACGAAGAAGAAGATGGAGAAGAAAATCAAGATTCTGAAGAAGACCAAGAATTAGAAGAAGATCAATCAGATGAAGAAGAAGTTGAAGAGTCATCTGATGATGATTCAGAAGCAGAGCCAATAACAACAGAAAAGAAAAAAAGAAGAAAAATAAAAATCCCAATTGATTTATTGGAAGGATGCAATGAAAAGCCAAGCGCAGATGATATTGATACAATAAAAGATAAAATTATAAAAACTCTTGGGACTTTTGGAATTCCAATTGAAATGGATGAAGTAAATGTTGGGCCAACAGTTACACAATATACTCTTAAACCACCAGAAGGAGTAAAACTTTCTCGTTTAACAGGTTTAGCCAATGAATTATCTTTAGCGTTAGCTGCTCATCCTCTGCGAATGGAAGCACCTATTCCTGGCAAATCTTTAGTTGGGATTGAAATTCCAAATAAATCAGCTGTTGCTGTTAAGCTTAAGGATATTATTACTTCATCAAGCTTTAGAAAGCAGGAATCTAACTTAACAATTTGTCTTGGAAAAGATGTTTCAGGAAAGCCATGGGTAGATGATTTAGCAAAAATGCCCCATCTTTTAATTGCTGGTTCAACTGGAAGTGGTAAATCTGTTGCAATAAATTCTCTTATTATAAGTCTTTTATATCAAAATTCCCCAGATGATTTAAAACTTGTTTTGGTTGACCCTAAAAAAGTTGAACTCACAGGATATAATGATATTCCATATCTTCTTACGCCTGTTATTACAGATTCAAAAAAGACAGTAAACGCTCTTAAATGGGTTGTTTCGGAAATGGAGCGCAGATACCAACTTTTATCAAATAGAGGAAAAAGAAATATAGCAGCATATAACGCAGCTAACAAAAAAGAAACATTGCCTTATATTGTATTTATAATAGATGAACTTGCAGACCTTATGACATCCTCTGCTAATGATGTTGAAGCAGCAATTGTGCGTTTGGCTCAAATGTCGCGTGCAGTTGGAATACATCTTGTTTTGGCAACTCAGCGTCCATCTGTAAATGTTATTACTGGTCTTATTAAGGCAAATGTTCCAGCAAGAATGGCTTTTGTTGTTCCTTCTCAAATTGACTCAAGAACTATTTTAGATTCAACTGGCGCAGAAAAACTTCTTGGTCGCGGTGACATGCTTTGGCTTTCTCCTGAATTAAATAAACCACGCAGACTGCAGGGGGCTTTTCTTTCTGATGAAGAAATAGAAAGAGTTACAAATTTTCTTAAAGAACAAGGAGAGGCAGAGTATCATGATGAAGTTACTGATCAGCCAGTTAAAGAAGAATCTTCTGCAAGTGGAATTAATGATAACTATTCTTCAGAAGATGATTTATATGGCGATGCCAAAGAAGAGGTTCTTAAAGCTGGTAAAGCTTCGGCTTCTCTTTTGCAGAGAAGATTAAGAATTGGTTATGCCAGAGCCGCTAGATTACTTGATATACTTGAGTCAGAAGGAGTTGTTGGTCCAGCTGATGGAGCAAGGCCAAGGGTAATTTTGGAAGGCGAAGAAGAGGAGCCTACCAATGAAGAGTACCAAGAAGAGGGGGGAGTTCAAGAAGAAGAAAAGGAGGAGGATATAAGAGTGTAATATGAATTCTTTTGTTAGTAAATCAATTTTAACATCACAAACAATTGGAGAGAGGTTGTGTAAAGCAAGGCAAGGATGGGGACTTTCTTTGAATGAGGTTGCAAGTAAGATTAGTGTTAAATGTTCTTATTTAGCTGCAATTGAATCTGGGCAATATCAAGATTTACCTGGTGATGTATATACATTAGAGTATATAAAAAAGTATGCTAGGTTTTTGCATATGGATTCCAAGAAGTCTGTTGTGTCGTATTTATCTGAGAGATCTGTGTTTTTTCACGAAAAAAAGAAGCCAAACATATATTTAGAGAATAGAAGTTTTAAAAAAGTATTTCAAACATTTTTTAAGATAAATACAAAATTAGTTTTTCGCGGAGTTGTTTTAGTTGTTGCGATAGTTGTGTTTTTTTATTCTGCTAGTTTTGTGCATTTAATATTTTCTGCTCCAGTTTTGGAAATTATGTCACCTAATGAGCATCAGAATTTTAAAGATTCAAATGTTGTTTTTCAGGGCAGGGCTCACAGAGCAAAAGAAGTATTTATAAATAACGAAGCAATCGCAATAACTGAATTTGGGGATTTTAGAGAATCTTTTTATCTTCCAAAAGGTATTAATTTGCTTTTTATAACAGCAAGAAATAAATTTGGAAGAGAAACTACAAAATATTTTACAATAGTTAATTAATAAATAAAATTATATGACCAAAAAGGATGAACAAAAGGAGGGAACGCAAGAAGGTAAGGGTCTTGTGATTGAAGAGGCAGTAAAACAAATAAAAGATAGGTTTGGAGAGGGAGTTATTATGCGGTTTGGAGAGACAACAAATATGGATGTTGAGGCAATTTCAACAGGGTGCCTTAGCGTTGATATTGCTCTTGGGGTTGGCGGGGTTCCTCGCGGAAGAGTTGTCGAAATTTTTGGACCAGAGGCCTCAGGAAAAACAACTCTTGCTCAACATATTGTTGCAGAGGCGCAAAAACTAGGGGGTGTGGCAGCTTTTGTAGATGCAGAGCATGCACTAGACCCAGATTACGCGCGCAAGATTGGAGTTAATGTTGACGAACTTTTAATCTCGCAGCCAGATTCGGGTGAACAAGCATTAGATATTGTTGAAACATTAGTTCGCTCGAATGCGATTGATATAATTGTTATAGATAGTGTGGCTGCTTTAACTCCAAGAGCAGAAATTGAAGGAGATATGGGGCAGTCGCATATGGGTTTGCAAGCGCGTTTAATGAGCCAAGCCCTTCGCAAACTAACAGGCATAGTTTCGAAAAGTAATACAATTGTAATATTTATTAATCAGATTCGCATAAAGATTGGTGTTATGTTCGGCAATCCTGAAACAACACCAGGTGGAAATGCTCTTAAGTTTTACTCATCTGTACGAATAGAGGTTCGTAGGGCTGCCATGATTAAACAGGCAGAAAAAATTATAGGCAACAGGGTAAAATGCAAAATTGTAAAAAATAAAGTTGCAGCTCCGTTCCAGACAACTGAATTTGATATTATGTATAATCAAGGAATTTCCAAAGAAGGGGATTTAATAGATCAGGCTGTTTTACGTGAGGTTATTACAAAATCAGGGCATTCATATTCTTATGGCGAGGAGAAATTAGGCCTTGGTAGAGAAAAAGCAAAATCATATTTACGTGAGAATCCTAAATTATATGAAAAGATAAGAAAGCAGGTTTGGGATATGTTTAAACAGGAAAAGGATATGTAGACGCGGAAAGATGCGGAAAAAGAAATCAAAAATACCTAGTTTTAGCTAAAACTAGGTATTTTTAGGTTTAAATTCTGCGTTTATCCGCTTCTATTCTACAACAAAAGGCATAAAGCCCATGACGCGGGATTGTTTGATTGCGCGGATAACTATGCGCTGGTGCTTTGTGCAAGCTCCGCTTCTTTTCTTTGGCATAATCTTGCCATATGCGCTAGTAAAACGTTTTAAGATTTCGACATCTTTGTAGTCAACATCTTTAACATTATTTTTGCATATAAAGCATGATTTGTCTTTGTCGTTATTATTATTCTTGTTATTATTATGTATTGGCATAGGTATGGTTATCGGTAAATGGTTACTGGTTTAAAATGGTATATCTTCGACTTTTATTTCTTCTTCGGTAGATTGTTCGCTCATTGGTTCGTTCATTGGAGCGGGAGCAGGTGATTCCTCTTCTCTTTGTGCTGGGCTTGGGGTAGATGATTGTGGTCCTGCGTCTGATTTTCTATCAAGCATAATCATATTATCTGCAATAACTTCTGTTTTGTATTTTTTAACTCCGCTTTGGTCTTCCCAAGAGCTTGTTTGCAATCTTCCTTCTAAATAAATTTTTGAACCTTTGTGTAAATATTGTCCCATAATTTCAGCGAGGCGTCTCCAAGCAACAATATTATGAAATTCTACTTTTTCTTGTTTTTGCCCTGACTGATCATTCCAAATTAAATTTGTTGCTAAACCAAAACTTGTAACAGAAACTCCACTTGGTGTTGTTCTTACCTCTGGGTCTTGAGTGATATTTCCTATAAGCATTACTTTATTTAAATCCATATATTTTTTTATTAATGGTTAATTAAGTTTACTTTTATATTTTATCACTCTCTAGTAATTCATCAAGTTTTTCATCCAACTGATCTAAGCTGACTTTTGGTTCTTTTGAAGAAGGCTTCTTTTCTTCTTTTTCTTTTTTATCTTCTACCTCTTCCTTTTTTTTGTCTGTGGAATCTGCGCGATCAGCGTAATCTGTGGTAGGCTTTTTCTCTTTCTTATCAGTGTCATCTGCGTAATCATCTGATTTATCCGCCGAAGAGGTGGAATCTGCGGTTGGTTTTTTTTCATTTTTAATTTTAGCAACTCTATCTTCTATAGTGGTATTTTCGAATTTAGTTATAAGATGCCTAATTACAAACTGCGAAAGACGAAGTTTTTCATTAAGTTCTGGAATATTTTCTGAGTCAGCACAAAATAGCCAGCAACGGTATTCGCCATGTGCTTGACCTTTGATTTTATAAGCCATCTTTTTTCGGCCTAAACTGTGATTAAATTTTACTTCGGCGCTAGCATCTGCAAGAAGTTTATCAACTTGTTTTGCAAGTTCGTCGATTTCATCTTGAGTTTGCTTGCCAGAGAATATAACACAAAGCTCGTATTCATTCATATTGTTATCCTTTGCCCCTTTTAGGATAATTGGCTCTGCTGACTAAGCAGAAAAGAGGCTATTAATGTAAGTCACAGTTTAGTATATGCAAGGTTTTTTGTCAACAATGGTATAATTTAATAAATTATGTTAGTTTAATTTATTATATGAATCAATCATTTTTAATTTTAGGAAATAGCCCAAGTTTGGCTTTTGCGGAGATTTATCAGTCTGTAGGTGCGGATGGGGTTATTGCGCATAGTCCTTCTGCTGTTGTTGTAAAAGATAATAAAATTGGCAAAATTGCGCCTGTTGTTTTTGGTGGTGTGCCAAAATCTGGAATTATTATTGATGAGATGGTCGATGTTGACCCTCCTAAAATCGCATCAATTTTACAGAAGCATATTAAAGAAGGACAAAAGTTTCATTTTGGATTAAGTTCCTATGTATTAGATTCTAAGGAAAGTATTAGCCAGCAAAAATTAAAAGCAATTGGACTAGAGATAAAAAAGATATTAAAACAATCTAAAGCATCTGTTCGCTTGGTTGAATCTAAAAGCGGGAATTTGTCATCTGTTGATGTTGCTAAAAACAAACTTCTTGATAAAGGAGTTGAACTTTGTTTGCTAATTACTAAAGATAATATTTTAATTGGAAAAACAGAAGCGGTTCAGCCATTTGAAGAATATTCAGAGCGCGATTATGGTAGGCCATCCAGAGACATGAAGCGCGGAATGCTACCTCCTAAGGTTGCAAAGGCAATGATAAATTTATCTAAGGTGGAATCTGATGGTTTAATTTTAGATCCTTTTTGCGGAGTTGGAACTGTTCTTCAAGAAGCAATGCTTTTGGGATATAAAGTTATTGGAACTGATATTGATGAAAAAGCGATTAAGCAGACAAAAGATAATATTGAATGGCTTTTAAAACAAAACAAAAAAGAATTACCAGAATACAAAATTGATACAATGGATGTCCGCAAGCTTGATGAAACCATTACAGAAAAATCTGTTGATGCAATTGTAACTGAATTTGATTTAGGCCCACCTCTTCAAGCTGATACCTCTGAAACAAAAGTTGATTCAATTGAAAGATCTTTAAGTGGTTTTTACGAGGAAGCTCTTGGATTGCTTCTTTATGTATTAAAAGACGAATCGCGTGCTGTTGTTGCTTGGCCACATTTTACCAAGCATAATATTTCCTTGTCTGTATTTGATAAATTGTTGGATTTAGGATGGGAAGTTGTGGCGCCATTCCCTGAAGAATATGAAGACACCTATTCTTTGTCTGACAGGAAGACGCTACTATACGGCAGGGATGATCAGAATGTTTTTAGAGAAATTATTATATTAGAAAAGAAATAAAAAAGAATGGGGTCAGTCCTCGGACTGGCCCCATTTTTTGACATTTTTCTACTTAACCTGCAAGGTCAAATAGATCGCTAGGTTCACGCCACTGCATTGAGCCGTCATGTGGCGCCCAGAGGGGTACCTATGCAGGCCCCTCAACAGACCTATATTGTTCAGGCCTGCTTTTGCGAAGATATTGGCTGGGCGCGTGTTTCCCCAGCCAATAGATCACCCCCTCTCTGTGTGAGGACGAATAGAATCCCTCAACGCAAAGAGGGGGTGATGGCTTGTGTAACCTTTCTTCCGCTATTTCTGGTCGTTTTTCGGATTTTCATGGCAAATCCTCTTGGTTATTTGGCGGTCTATCTGCGCCGATAGTTGGCTTGAATCCAATTCAGCTTGTAAGCCAAAACCCGTGACCACCAATGTGGATGGTTAACATAGGAATCTTTACGTCTCAATCTCCACCTCCCAGTTTACTTGTGCACAAAAAAGGGCAAATATTCCTGCCCTCCATGGATTGTTACCTTTATTATATTGTTTTTTATTGAAGACCGAAAGTGGACAACTGTATTAGTTATGCAAGAAATGACAAATATCGCCATCTTGCATTATATAGTTTTTGCCTTCTAATCGCACTACGCCTGCTTCTTTTGCGCCTAGCTCTCCATCATATTTTATAAAATCATCATAGCCAATAACTTCTGCGCGTATAAATCCTTGTTCAAAGTCTGTATGAATTACGCCAGCTGCTTGAGGCGCTAAAGCACCATTCTCTATGGTCCATGCGCGAGTTTCTTCGGGGCCTGTTGTTAAAAAAGTAATTAAATTCAATAATCTGTAAGATGCAGTAATTAATCTATCAAGCCCTGATTGACCTAATCCTAATTCTTTTAGCATTGATTTAGCGTCCTCATCTGAGAGCTCTGAAAGTTCGGATTCTATTTTTGCTGAAATTATAATCTCATCTTCGTGTTTAGGTTCGCGTTTGGCATCATCTTCAGAAACATTTATTACATTTAAAATAGGTTTTTGAGTTATAAGCTGAAGATCTTTTATTGCAAGTTGTTCGTCATCTGATAAATTTGCATCGCGTGCTGGTTTTTCGTCATTTAATTTTTCTTTTATTTTTTCAAGAGCGCTAAGAGCAAGTTTAGCATCCTTGTCTCCGCTTCGGGCTTGTGGCTCGACATCTTTAAAACGTTTTTCTAATGTAGATAAATCAGCCATAATCAATTCAATCATAATAATTTGTTTATCATCCTCGGCATTGATTCTATTTTCTACATGTTGAATATCGTCATTTTCAAAATCGCGTACAACATGCGCAATAGCATCTACTTCACGAATATGAGAGAGAAATTTATTTCCTAGGCCTTCGCCTTTATGTGCACCCTTAACTAATCCTGCAATATCAACAAACTCAATTGCTGTTGGAATTGTTTTTTCTGATTTAGAAATTAGAGTTAGTTTGTCCAATCTTTCATCCGGTACAACAACCACACCCACATTGGGGTCTATTGTACAAAAAGGAAAATTTTCAGCAGGAACTTGTTTTTTGGTTAAAGCACGAAAAAGAGTTGATTTACCTACGTTTGGCAGTCCTACTATACCGATTGAGAATGACATAGATTGAGTTTCGAATTACGAGTTAAGAATTACGAGAGTAGTATAGCGCTGTTTCTACTATATGGAAAGGGTGGTTTGGAATTTGAGAATTTTGGAATTTGGGTTTTGGTGTTGATATGTATTACTAAAGTTGGTATAGTTTTATTATAATTAATTAATACAAAATATGATTACAAAAGCGTTTATAAAGAAGCTAAAAGACCAGATTGAGAGATCGGACAATATAAGAGGAAGGATAATCCGCGAAACACATCCAATGATACGTGAGGCAAAACACGCAATTTTTAAGGTACATAGGGGTGAAATTAAAGAAGCGGAAAAATCATTGCAAGCGCTTGAGAAAAAAATTAAATCAATTGTTAAAGAAGCCGAACAAGCTAATTCTCGCAACGAAGGAACTTTGCATGCAGCAGTAGAAGAATATCTTGAGGCATTATATTTTCTTAATGTTATCCAAAAGAAATCAATCCCGCAGAAACTTTCATTTTCCATTACTGCAGATGAACAGCTTGGTGCCTTATCTGATCTCACTGGTGAACTAGTTAGGGCAGCAACTTTGGAAGCAACAAAAGGGCATTTCCGATGTATTCAGCAATACAGAAACGCAACTGAAGAATTATTTGGAGTATTGTTGCAAATGAATCTTCGTGGTGCGCTTCGACAAAAAAGAGACGATGCTAGACGAAATTTAAAGCGTTTAGAAGATATTTTGTACGATGTTTCTCTAAAATCCTAATTACATGAACAAAGAACTTCATATAACTATTATTGGGCGCGTTCAAGGCGTTAATTTTAGGAACGAGGTTGCCAAAATTGCGCAGAATAATAAAATAGCAGGATATGTTGAACACACACAGGATGGTGATATGTTGATTGTTGCCCAGGCTGAAACAATAATATTAGAAAAATTTTTAAATTGGTGCCAAAAAGGAATTTTTCCAGCGAAAGTAAAAGGCATGAGCTATGAATGGAAAAATTTAGATAAGCAATTTGATAAATTTAGAATAAAAAGAAAAGCTTCTTTTATTGAGGATGAGGTTTCTAGTTTAAAGAATCTTGGAAAATCGATGCTTGGGTTGCATGATGAAATAAAAGTACCTAAACATGTTGTAATTATTCCAGATGGAAATCGAAGATGGGCGCGAGAAAAGGGATGGCATCCATGGGTTGGGCATAGGCGCGCTATTGCAAAAGGTCGCTTAGAATCGATATTTAAAGAATGCCAGAAACTTGATATAGAATATTTAAGTATGTGGGGTTTTTCTACGGAAAATTGGGATAGGGATAAAAAAGAGATAAAATATTTATTTGATATTTTCCGTAAATTCGTTTCAGACCTTGAAGAAAGTTTTCATAAAGACAAAATTAGGTTTCGATTATTTGGTAGGCGTGATAGATTTCCAGAAGATATAGTTTTAATGTGCGAAAAACTTGAGAAAGAGACAAAAGATTATTCTAATTTTAATTTTCAGCTTTGTCTTGATTCTGGTGGGCGCGATGATTTAGTTCGCGCGTTTAATAAAATGATTAAGAACGGAGTTAAAGAAGTTGATGAAAAAATGATATCAAAGAATCTTGATTCTAGTGAAACACCTGACCCTGATTTTATTATTCGCACATCTGGAGAACAAAGAACAAGTGGAATTATGGCATTTCAATCTGTTTATGCGGAATTGTATTTTTCTAAAGCATGTTTTCCTGATTTTGATGCAATGCACTTTAGGCGCGCTATTTTAGATTTTTCCGCCAGAACACGTAGATTCGGCGGAACTGCTAAAGCTGATTTGCAATGTGTTAATGCTCACACATTAATTGATCCAGACATGATAAATAAATAGTATGGTAAATAAAGATAATTTATTTGGCCAATTCAAAAATTCACAAAATAATCCTTATATATTTTCTAATCACAGTATTGAAGAAGAATCAGAAGAAAAGAAACAAGAAAAATATGAATTGTCGGATAAGGAGCGTGAAGTTGTTCGTGAGCAACAGCTTACGATTTTTGAGAATGACGAAACAATGCAAAAAATGTTTCAAGAAGATTTTGAGGAATATTTCAGGGCAGTTGAAGACCCTGATTTAATGGAAAAAAAATATAGAGAGCGAATGCAGAATCTGCACACGAGCGATGACGCACCAAAAATTGAAATAGATGATTTGAGTGACATTATGCCAACAGGAGACAGTGAAGATTTTTTGGATTCTATGGATGATTTTGGTGAATTTGATATGATTAGCGAAGAACAAGAATATAGTGTTACCGAAAAAAGAGACAAGATGTACGAAAAAGCATTTCAGTGGTCAGTTGACATAACCAAGCTTTGCCAGAAGATTTATGATAAAGGGAATCGCAAGGATGCTGATCTTTTTAGGGTGATGATTAACTCAACAATGGTTTCGGCGAAAATCGCGTACGCATCTGATGATAATGATTCGTTTTTTGATGACATGGAAAAGGATGAAGATTTTGAAGCATTTGATGTTCAGTTAAGTTTAAAAGGGTATAGTTTATCTGTAATATTTTTGCAACGCACTCGAGATTCTTTAAAAAAGCTTATCCAAAAAAAATTTCCTCCCACAACTCAATGGCAGGAGTTTCTTAAAATTGCAGATGAATTAGTTTTGGAAATTCAAAGCAAGATGGTGGATCTAGCTAAAAAATTACACCCACCACGAAACTAAATAATATAAACCAATATATCTAACAAATTTTCCAATAATTACATAGATGCTAAATTTGGTAAAATTATATCTAACGAATCCTGGAATAAATGTTAAAGGGTCTCCAATAATTGGCACCCAAGAAAGAAGAAGAATAGGTGGACCAAATTTTTCAAACATTTTGCGAGAGCGTTTTAGACGCTCTTTTTTAACTTTAAAATATTTTGCAAGAAGCCAATTACCTCCTGTATAGCCAATATAATAATTAATCACTGTTCCAAAATAGTTGCCAATTGTAAGTATTGTAATGGTATAAAAAGCAGGCATGCCTAGTTTCCACACTAAAACAGCAGCTGCTTCTGGGGCGCCTGGTAATATTGTTGTTGTTAGGGCGCTATAAAAGAACAACCCAAGATATCCTCCTGGCCCGACAAGAAATCCTAGTATTAAATTTTGTATAGTTTCGAACATGAGAAGAAGTGTGTTCAGAATTTGTGAATTTGAGAATTTGGGTGAAAGAAAGACACATCAATTTATATATTTTTTACATTCGTAATAATACCATAAAACTCTATATTCGTAACGTTGTTTTTTGGTGTGATTGCGGTAGAATATATGTATGCCTAAAGAATCTAAAAAATTTGTTATCATAGATGGAAACGCAATGCTTCATAGGGCATGGCATGCTCTTCCACCTCTTACTACAAAAGACGGCAAGCTTGTTAATGCTGTTTTTGGGTTTGCGTCAATCATGCTCAACATCATCAAAGAATTAAAGCCAGATTATGGTATTGTTGCTTTTGATCCAAAAGGGAAAACTTTCCGTCATGAACAATATAAAGAATATAAAGCAACTCGCCAAAAACAGCCAGATGAGTTATACGATCAAATTCCAATGGTAAAAGAAGTTGCAAAAGATTTTGGATTTTCTATCGAAGAAAAAAAGGGATTTGAAGCAGATGATGTTATTGGCACATTATCTAAAAAAGCAAAAAAATATAATCTTGAAACAATTATCGTCACAGGTGACATGGATGCCTTACAGCTCGTTGATAAAGATACTGTTGTATATACAATAAAGCGTGGAATTAACGATACTATTACTTATGATATTAAGGGAGTAATAGAAAAACATGGGTTTGGCCCGGAGAAGGTTATAGAGTATAAGGCATTAGCAGGAGATCCGTCCGACAATATTCCAGGGGTAGCAGGGGTGGGTGATAAGACTGCTAAAGACCTTCTTGCTGACTTTGATACTGTTGAGGATATTTATTCCTACATCAAAAGCCGGACCGCAGATTTAGCTGATTTCACAGATGACGCAGATAGAGACAGAGATAAGAGAGGGAAGAAGAAAGAAAAAAAGAGAGAAGAGAAGATAAAAGAAACTGTTGTGAAGAAATTAATTGCGAATAGAGATAATGCGTTTTTGTCGCATGATTTGGCAACTATTAGATGCGACATGGATATTGATTTTAATCTTAAAGATTTAGAAGTAAAGCCAGCACAGCAGGACGACCTTTTGGAATTATTTAGAAAGTTTGAGTTTCGTTCTTTAATTTCAAAAGCTCAAAATGTATTTGGTAGATATGATGCTCAAGAAAAAGCAGGTCAGAGCTCATTATTTTCTGGTGGAGAATCTAAAGATGAAAATTTTGAGATTCGTGATGGGTATGAGTTCATTGATACAAAAGCAAAGGCAAGAGGCCTGGTCAGTAAACTGAAATCAGTAAAAGCTCTTGCAGTTGATACTGAAACAGATTCTTTAGGTGCTTTAACATCAAACATGCTTGGGTTTTCTTTGTCGTGGAAAAAAGGAGAAGCATATTATATATTAGTTGATTTTGTTCAAGAGTTTAAAAATGTTTTAGAAGATGAGAAAATAAAAAAATTTGGACACAATATAAAATATGAGATAGGCGTATTTCAAAAGAAAGGAATTAATCTTGCTCCTATATCTTTTGATTCAATGATTGCATCCTACATATTACATCCAACCGGCAGAAGCCATTCATTAGACAATCTTTCGTTTATAGAATTGCGACATCAAATGGTTCCAATAATAGATCTTATTGGCCCAAAAGGTAAAAAACAGTTATCACTTAAAGACATCAAATTAGATAAAGTTGCTGATTATGCAGCAGAAGATGCTGATTATACCTTGCAATTAACACAAAAATTAGCAAAAGAAATTGAAACAGAAGGATTTTTGCAACTTATGCGGGATATTGAAATGCCTTTAGTAGAAGTTTTGGCTACAATGGAGCGCAATGGAGTTAAGATTGATGCAAAATTTTTATTGGATATGTCCAAAAAAGTTGGTGCAGATATTATTAAATTAGAAAAAAATATTTTTAAACATGCTGGCGAGGAATTTAATGTTGCATCACCAAAACAACTCAAAGAAATTTTATTTGAAAAACTTGAGATTTCAACTAAAGGAATTGGAAAAACAAAAACAGGATTTTCAACTGCAGCTGGGCAATTAGAAAAGATGCTCGAAGCGCATCCTATTATCCCGTTTATAATGGAGCATCGTGAGTTATCTAAACTTAAAAATACATACTTAGATGCTTTGCCAGAATTAGTTAATCCAAAAACTGGGCGAGTACACACTAATTTTAACCAGACACGAACCTCAACAGGTAGGCTTTCTTCAAGCGACCCAAATTTGCAGAATATTCCAATGCGTACAGAACTTGGCAGGTCAATTAGAAAAGCTTTTATTCCAGAAAAGGGAAATATTTTAATTGCGGCTGATTATTCACAAATTGAATTGCGCGTTGTTGCTGATATATCAAATGATAAAAAATTGATTGAGATTTTTAAAGCAGGAAAAGATATTCATACATCAACAGCAAGCTTTGTACACAATATACCAGAGTCAAAAGTTACTCCTGAAATCCGAAGAACTGCAAAAGCAGTAAATTTTGGCGTGCTTTATGGAATGGGCGCGCGAGGACTCGCGCGAAGTACTGGCATGTCCTATTCAAAAGCAGAAGAATTTATTGATAAATATTTTGAATCATTTTCTGGGGTTGCGGAATTTATAGAAGAAAATACCGAACTTGCTCGAGCAACTGGATATGTTGAAACAAAATTTGGTAGAAAGCTTCAGTTGCCAGATATAAATTCTGGAATGCAACAAATTCGCTCAGCAGCAGAGAGATTGGCAACAAATATGCCTATTCAAGGAACTGCTGCAGATATTATGAAAATGGCCATGATAGCAATCCATAATGGATTAAATAAAGTCAGTGCCAATGCATTGATGTTGATGCAGGTGCATGATGAACTGGTTTTTGAGGTTCCTAAGGCGGACGAAGAAAAAGTTTCTAAATTTATCAAAGAAGAAATGGAATCAGTTGCTAAGTTAAAAGTTCCACTTATTGTAGAAGTGAGTAGCGGAAAGGATTGGGAGCAGGCGCACTAATTATGTTAATACTAATACACGGTGAAGATACGTTTTCATCAAAAGATTATCTTAATGGGATAATTGATCAATTTAAAGATAAATACGACCCTAGTGGAACCGCGGTTTCTGTTTTTGATTCAGATGAAAGTGCGTGGGAACAGATTCTTGAAGCGCTATCAAGCGATACTCTTTTTTCGAAAAAGAATCTTGTAATAGCCAAAGGAATGGTAAGCAATAAAGAAATGCGTGAATCACTTTCATCATTTTTGGACTCCCCTGGATTGTCCGAAACAACATCTTTAATAGTTTATGAAATAGGACAAATTGATAAGCGTACGAAATTAGTTAAAAAATTGGTAAAAGAAAAATATTCAAAAGAGTTTTCTGTTGCAGATTTACGCGCAATAGAAAATATAATGTTGTGGCGCGCAAAAGAGCTTAAAAAAACAATTGATCAAGATGCCTTACAACTTTTATCAAGCATTACTGGAACAGATGTTTGGCGCGCTAGATGTGAAGTTGATAAACTCTCTCATTTAGTTGCAGATAGAATCACGTCTGAAGATGTGCGCACTCATACACATGCATCTATCGAAGAAGAAATTTGGGAATTTTTAGATTCACTTGGAGGCTCAAATAAAAAAAGAGCTTTATCTCTTTTAGAACATCAGTTGTCGCAGGGCACTGAGCCAATGTATTTACTTTCAATGCTAATTCGACAAGTTCGTTTATTGATTGCTTTGTTTGGTGTTAATGGAGACGAATCTTTAATTGCTAAAAATCTTGGGTTGCATCCTTTTGTAGTAAAAAAAACCCGCCAGCAAGCGAGTAGGTTTTCTTTGGTTCAATTAAAAGTAATGTATCAAGCATTGTCTCGCTTAGATAGTGCCCTTAAGACAGGAAAAGGGGAGCCGAAGTTGTTGTTTACTGTATTGGTGGATAGTATTGTGAGGTAGACTTCATTGTCATTGCGAGCGAATGTATTCATGAGCGAAGCAATCCCGTCACTGACGCTCCAGCGTGATTCACGGGATTGCCGCGTCGACCTGAGTACAGGTCTCCTCGCAATGACAAATCAAAAAACCCGCCAAATGGCGGGTTTTTATATTATTTTTTCTTGGAAGTTGCTTTACTAATTGCTTTGTACATTCTTTTTTTCTTTCGTGATGCAGTGTTTTTGTGCACTATATTTCTTTTTGCTGCTTTATCGAGCATTTTTACAACTTCTTTGGCAAGTTTTTTTGCTTCATCCACATTTTCGCTAACAATAGCTTTGTGGATTTTTTTAATAGTATCTTTAATATTTTTTTTACGTATAGAATTAAATGCAGCTAGTTTTTTGGATTTGCGTAGCTCTTTTTTCCCTGATTGTTTTATAGGCATAATTATTGGTGTGTATTAATAACAGATAGATACTAACTGTTTTGTGCTATTTTGTCAATCATTCCTTCTTTTTTTAGAATATTAAGAACTTCTTTAACAGCATTATCAAGTTTATCTTCTTTATTTTGAACAGTGTATTCAAATGTTTTTGAAGATCCTATCCATTCGTTTTTTGATTGCATTCTTTGAGCAATACTATCTGTTGCTTCATTTCTGTTGTTTACGCGATTTGCAAGTTCTTCGGGTGGAGCTGAAATTGCTATTGTAAGAATATTTGGATATTGATTTTTCATTACTATTGCGCCTTGTTCATCAATTGGCCAAATTCCGACTTTGTCTTTTAAGTTTTTTACTCTTTCTAGCTCTTTTTTTGTAACTCCATTTATTCTGCCATAAACACTAGCATGTTCAGCCATCTCGTCATTTTTTATCATTTCATTCATCTCATCCTCAGAAATAAAATAATACTCTTTTCCATGAGTTTCTTTGTCTCTTATTTGTCTGGTTGTTGAAGTGACTACTCTTTCTATAGGGATTCCTTTGGCAATTAATCCTTGTATAACTTTATCTTTGTCAGCGCCAGAAGGGCCAGAGATAATAACTAAATTTTCGCGTTCTTGTGTCATATTTTTATATAAATTCTTCTTTTTTCAAAATATCAATTACTTGGTCGATAGTTTTGTCTAGCTTTCCTTGCTCATTCATAACAGTATAGTCGTAATCATTGGCATGAGATAAAAATTCTTTTGTATATTTAGTTCTTTTTTTGATAGTCTCTTCATCGTCCCCACGTTTTTTTAATCTCTCAATCATGTCATCAATATTAGCTGTAATGAAAATAGATAAAATATCTGGATAGATTTTTTTGGCTGTATCTAATCCTTTGTAGTCAATTTTCCATATACCTATTTTATTTTTTTGATTTTGTACTCGCTGAATTTCTTTTTTTGTAACACCTCGTTGATCTCCGTATACAATTGCTTTTTCTACAAGTTCATTATTATCCTCTAGATTTTGAAATTCTTCATCAGAGATATAATAATACCCCTTTCCTTGGGTTTCTCCTTTTCTCATTTTTCGTGTAATACTAGTAACAACGTGTTCAATATTAATATCTCGCTTTCGCATACCTTCTATGACACTATCCTCGCCTGCGCCCGATGGTCCAGAGATTATTACTAGATTAGTTGATCGTTTCATAATGTTTTTAAAAAGTCATTTAATTCCTGTGGAATAGGTGATTTATATTTCTGTCTATTGCCATCTAAATCATCAAACGCGAGTTTAGATGCATGCAAGAATAACCGCCCAAGAGATGAGGCATGCTTTGTATTTACGCGTTTATTAGTATATAAAGCATCCCCAACAACAGGGTATTCTATTGAATTCAAGTGTACTCGTATTTGATGGGTTCGTCCAGTATGTATTGTTACTAGTAGTAGGGTATAATTTTTGATATTTTTCAAGACCTTATATTCAGTTTTAGCTTCTTTGTCTGAATCATAATCTGAAGTATGTGCTGCCATTTTGCCAGATTTTCTTTCTGAGCGACCAATTGGAGTATTAATTTCACCATCTTCATCTAAATTTCCATAAACCAAAGCTGTATATTGTTTTGTAATTTTTTTATCTTGAAATTGCTTTTTTAAATGATTAAACATTTTACTTGTCCGAGCAATTACCATAAGTCCGGAAACATTTTTATCTAATCTATGAACAATTCCAGGACGAAGTTTATCCTCACCAACATTAGATAATTCTGGATATTTGGATAACAGTCCATTAACCAAAGTTGGCTCGTGTATCCCTTCTGCAGGATGGACAATTAGTGCAGAAGGCTTGTCTATAATAATATAATTATCTGTTTCATCTACAATTTTATATTTAACATTTTTATCAGCAGATATATTTGGAACATCTTGCTCTGTTTTAGAAATATCAATTTTGTCACCAACTTTAGGAATATAACGAGCATTGATTTTTTCTTCATTAACAAGAACATTTCCTTCTCTTATTTGTTTTTGCACAAAAGACCGCGAAAGCGCGGGTAGCTTTTCGGTAAGAAATTTATCGATTCTTTCTATTTTGTCTGATTCTTTAACTGTAATTTTCATAAAGATTAATTAAATATTCTATTGCATCATTATGAGATTTTAATTTTCCAGAAAGTTGTTTTTGTCTTACATCTTCTAATGTTTCACCAACTTTTTCACCGCCATTAATTCGCAGTATTTTCATTACATCTTTTCCATTTACAAGCGGTTTTACAAGTTTTTGCCCATGGCTTCCTGTTATTTTTTTAATTTCATTAATTCTATTGCAAAGTTGTTCATATTTTTCAGTGAATCCTTTTCCGTGTTCGCCAATAGTAGAAATTCCATCAATAAACATAACTTTTATTAGATTTTTTGATGGCTTGTCTGGATTAAAAAAATATTTTTCAATGGTTTTAGGTTTTAATGTTTTTGGGTCACCATGAACAAGTAACATATGGTTCTCTATAATCCAAGCAACAGAATCTGGGTTTATGCCAATTTTTGGTGGGGCTGAAATTTTTATTCTTTCAAGAGCTTGTTTGGTTATGTTTGCGCCTACGGCATCATGGTCGTTAAATCTAACTCTGTCAACATTATCTTTTTCGGGAGTTTTTATTGTACAAGGCTTTCCAATGTCATGGAATAAAATTGCAACTATTAACTCAAGATCAATTTTTTCATTAGGAAATTCATTTTTAAACTCTTTTGAATAAAGTTTTTCTAATCCAAGGCGAGTATGGCTCCAAACATCTCCTTCGGTGTGCCATTTTTCTGGTTGAATGCAATCCTTCATTTTTAGAAGCTCTGGAAGGATTTGCGCAATTACACCGGTTTCATTCCAAAGATCAAGCGTTTTTACTGGATTAGCCAGAAGGGATTTTAATAATTCTTCTGATATAACTTCAAATGGCAGAACACGCTTGCTATCAATTTCATTATTAATGCTTGGAACCATTTCCTTTATTATGTTTAAAGTTTCTTTTTCGATATCAAAATTAAGTTTTAAAGAAAAGCGCAAAGCGCGTAGAATTCTAGAATAATCTTCTGTAAATCTTTCTTTTGGGTTTCCAACTGTTTTTACTATTTTATTTTTTAAGTCATTTTCTCCGCCGTGGATGTCTATAAGTTCTTCTGTTAATAAATTATAGGCCATTGCGTTTATTGTAAAATCACGGCGTTTTAAATCTTCCTCAATAGGTAGGCGTGGATTTGTTTGTATATCAAAATCTTGATATACGCCTTGTTTGTGCATGGAGAATTCTGTGCGAGGCAGAGCAATATCATATATTTCATTATTTGGTTTTCCTATTTCATTGAATTTCCAAACACCAAAATTCCTACCAGCAAAAATAACGCGTCCTTTTGAGGCCAAAAATTCCTCAAGTTCGTCTCCTTCAATATTTCTTACCAACATATCTATGTCAGTAATTTTTTTACCCAATAATAAATCCCTAACAGCTCCTCCAACTAAAAAGACTTCTGCTTTTGGGTATTCTTCTGTAAGAGCTAAAAGTACTGGAAAATCTGTTATTTTTGGGAAATTTACTTTCATAAAACACATTTTACTTTATTATAGCATAGCAAGCAAATTTTGATTTATTATGTTAATATTTTTCTGACAAGTTGATTTTTGCTCAATTTTGAGTTATTGTTTTTGTTAGGTAGGGGCCCGTAGCTCAGTTGGTCAGAGCGCCACTCTTATAAGGTGGATGTCGATGGTTCGAGTCCATCCGGGCCTACCATCCTTCGCTCGCGAATACGCGAGCTTCGGATGGCAAGCCACCCAAATTTATCCTGCCAAAATTTAGGTAACAATTTAAGGAAACGGCTCACTCGTGTGGGCCGTTTTTTTGGGTTTGATTTATTAGTGCAAAAAGTATATTCTAATAATAGTATGGGAGGGAAAAAGAAAAAACAATACAAAATAAAAGAGATGGCAGAGGAAAATCGTCCGCAGGAGCGTTTAATGGAGCAAGGTACAGATAGTCTTAAAAGTTCAGAACTGCTTGCTGTTATTATTCGTACAGGATATAAGGATGAAGATGTTTTGGAGCTTGCTTCGCGTATTCTCAAAGAATATGGCTCTAAGTCTATTATCAAAGAGCGTAATGTATATCGTTTGATGGCGGAGCTTGGTATTCCTAAGGTTAAGGCAAGTCAGATTGTTTCTTGTTTTGAGCTTGGCAGAAGGTTTCTTTTGGAAGATTCTGGCAGGATGCCAACTATTCGCGGTGCGGATGATGTATATGAATATTTAAAAGAATTGCGCAAAATGAAAAAAGAGGTGTTCCGCGGGCTGTATCTAAATACGCGCAATAAATTAATTCATGATGAAGTGATTTCTATTGGTACGTTGAATGCTAATCTTGTGCATCCGCGCGAGGTGTTTCAGCCAGCTGTTGAGTTTTCTGCTGCTGCTGTGATTGTGGCGCATAATCATCCATCAGGAGATGCAGGGCCATCTACAGAGGATAGGGAAGTAACTAAGCGTTTATCTGATGCTGGTAATTTGCTTGGTATTGAACTTTTGGATCATGTGATTATTACTAGGAATGGGTTTAAGAGTTGTAGGGATTAAGGATTTGCATATTTTATTGGTGTACGTTATTATGTACATGTATGAATACTAAAACTACTATTTCCACAACTCAGGCGCGAAAGGACATTTTTAATATTACTGATGATGTGCAAAGGCCTGGGCGTTTTTACACGCTTACGGAAAATGGCAAGCCTCGCGCCGTAATTATGTCTGCTGAGGAGTTTGAGTCCTGGGCCGAGACTTTGGAGGTGATGCGCGAGTTTCCTGATCTGGATAAAGATGTGGCTAAAACTGACAAGGTGGTTAAGAGCGGAAAATATAAAAAATGGGCAACGCTTGACGATCTTAAAAAAGATTGGGGTTTTGCGGTGGCGGATAAAGGAACAAAAAAATATGCAGTTCAGTCTACGCGTAGAACCAAGGGCGCAAAAAAACATAAATAAACTGCCGGAACAATACCGAGTGCGGATATTGAAAATTCTTGGCGAAATTGAGGCCAATCCTTTTTTGGGTAATAAGTTGCATGGCAAACGGAAGGATCAATATTCTTTTAGGGTTTGGCCATACCGGATTATTTATAAGATTTACAAAAATGATCTATTGGTTGTGGTGATTGAGTTTGGGCACAGGGGCGGGGTGTACTAGTTATTCCAAGTTAAGCCCTAAACTTGGAATAGTGAGGTTTGTTATTCCAAGTTAGTGTCTAAAGTTTGATTTAAGGTGTTTTTTTGTTGATTTTTAGATAGATTTAGAGTACGGTAAAGGGCATATGTTTGAAACAAAATTTAAAAGAATTGATGATATTTTACGCCTCGAAGATGGTACAAGTGGGGCTATGGATTATGTGGAGCAAACCTCTTGGATTTTATTTTTGAAGTATTTGGATGATTTGGATAAAAACAAAAAAATAACTTCAAATCTGGGTGATAAAAAACATGCTTCAATTATAAAGTCAGAGTTTCAGTGGCGCAATTGGGCTTCTCCCAAACTTGTGTCAGGCAAAGTGGATAGGAACAAGGCTTTATCAGGGGATGATTTAAGTGATTTTGTAAATAAGAAGCTGTTTCCATATTTGCGTAAGTTTAAGGCTATTTCTGATAATCCTAATACTATTGAATATAAAATTGGCGAAATTTTCTCGGAGATTAAGAACAAGATTCAGAATGGTCAGAATTTAAGAGAAATTATAGATATTATTGATGAGTTGCGGTTTCAAAGTAAGGATGAGCTACATGAGCTTTCGCATTTATATGAAGAGAAGATTAAAACTTTGGGTGGTGAGGGTAAGAGCGCTGGGGAATATCATACGCCAAGGCCTTTAATTAAGACTTTGGTTAGGGTTGTTGATCCTAAAATTGGTGAGACGATTTATGATGGCGCGTGCGGGAGCGCAGGTTTTTTGGTTGAGTCATATGAATATTTAAAACAAAATAAACTTTCTACTAAGGATTTAAAAATTTTACAGAGCAAAACTTTTTTTGGAAAAGAAAAAAAACCTTTGCCATATATTTTGGGTGTTATGAATATGATTTTGCATGGCATTGAGGCGCCGAATATTATTCGTACTAATACGTTGACTGAAAATGTTTTGGATATTCAAGAAAAGGATAGGTTTAATATTGTCTTGGCTAATCCTCCGTTTGGTGGCAAGGAGCGCAAGGAGGTTCAGCAGAATTTTCCTATTAAGACTCATGAAACCGCGTTTTTATTTCTCCAGCATTTTATGAAGATGCTTAAAGCAGGCGGTAGAGCTGGCATTATTATTAAAAATACGTTTCTTTCTAATACAGATAATGCGGCTGTTTCTCTGCGCAAGGAACTTTTAGAAAATTATAATCTTTATTCTATTCTTGATTTGCCTAATGGCGCGTTTAAGGCTTCTTCTAGCGCTGGGGTTAAGACTGTTGTGTTATTTTTTGAGAAGGGTTCTGCCACGCGGAAGATTTGGTATTATCAGTTGAATCTTGAGAGGAGTTTGGGTAAAACTAATCCTTTGAACGAAAAGGATTTGGCTGATTTTGTTGCTTTGCAAAAGGATAGTTCTGTTAGTGATAATTCGTGGATTACTGATATTGCTGATGTTGATAATTCTAGTTTTGATCTTTCTTTTAAGAATCCGAATAAAAAGGATGAGGATGTTTTAAGGGAGCCTAAGGAAATTTTAGAGGAGATTAAGGAGTTGGATGATGGGAATGTGGTGATTTTGGAGAGTATTAATAAACAAATTCAGTTAAAAAATTAATTTAAATAATATGAGTAAATTAGAAATAGCTATTTTTAACGTAGGCGCAGGACAGTCAATATTAGTATGTCCTAGTGGCCAAATTGATCACACCATGTTGGTAGACTGTGGAGGTGAAGAAGACGGTTTTTCACCTGTAGATTTTTTAGTTAAAAGAGATTTATTACCAAAGGATTCAAATAATATACCCATACTAGGAAATTTAGCAATTACAAATTATGACCATGATCACTTTTCTTGGTTACCTGACTTATGGAAAAAATTTGGTATTTGGACTGTTAGATTCCCTAAAAATATTACCAGCCAAGAACTAAAAAACCATAAAGAAGAGGAAACTGAGGCCTTAAAGCATGTTTGTCATATAAAAGATAAGTATACAGCGACGACTAATGTATTCAACCCTGTTTATACGGTTTATTCTGATCATCTTGAACAGAGTGATTTGGATGGAGATTTGAATACCAATCATCTTGGTCAAATTATATTTATAGAATATGCTAATTCTAAAATTTGTATTACAGGAGATTTAGAGCGAGTTGCATGGGAAAAAATATTAGCAAGAGAGAATGTAAAAAATCACTTAAAGTCAGTAAATGTTTTAGTGGCGCCACATCATGGGAGAGAGAATGGTTATCATGAAGATATTTTTAATCACTGCTCGCCAGAAGTTATTATTATATCGGATAAGGATATAATGCATGATACACAGGGTGGAATGGCTCAAAAATATTCAAACCACGTAGTAGGAGGTGGGGTTAGTTTTATAGGCTCAAGTAGGAAGATTTTGACCACAAGAAGCGACGGACACATACTTGTTAATTTTGAAGAGAACGGAGGACGTTCTTACACTCCATTAAATATTAATTAATATGAATTTTTTTTCAAAATATTCTTTAGAGGCTAGAGTTTTTCCTTCTGTACTTGGGCTACTTCCATTTTATATATTGCAATATTATTATTTGGGCGATCTGTTTGATTTTGATTTTTTTAAATTAGAAATTTTGAGCAGTATATCATTGTCACTAGTAATTTTATATTTTTTTGCAGAATTTCCTGTTCGGTATATAGGAAAATTATACGAAGATAAGATATTCAAAAATAAGTTAAACTTTCCAAGCGTTAATTTTTTAATGCACAGCAATAAGGAATATGGTGTTGACTTTAAAAAACAAATAAGGAAGAAAATTGAGAATGATTTTTCGCTAATCTTGGCCAGCGAAGAAGAAGAGATAGAAAATGAAAAAGAAGCTAGATTAAGAATTAAAGATGTTGTTGGTTTAATGATCAGTGAAGTAAGAGATGGTCATCTTTTGTTGAGGCAAAATATTGCTTATGGATTTGTTAGAAATTTGTGGGCAGTTTCTATTATTGGTGTGATGACGTCTTTGTTATTGGTTGGATTTTCTTTTAATAATAATAATTTTATTTTTTATACAGGAGTCGTCATGATTGTTCTATATGCTGCCTATTTGCTGTGTGGAAAAAAAGTAATTGATTATTTTAGTAAAAATTATGCCAGAAAATTGATTGAGGAATATTATAAAAATTAATTATGTCAAAAAAAATAAACAAAACCTACAATTGGCTTAGTTTTTCACAAAGCTATCTTCATTTAGCAATGCTGGGTTGTAAAGAAATGCTGGATTCGAAACACAAAAAAGAACAAACTGGAAAATTTGGTGTGACTTCTAAACTGACGTACAAAAAGCACGATATTTTTATCCCTACATTGTATAATGTTAAACATGGAATTGAGTCGTTTATCAAAACGCTAAAGTTGGTATTGGCAGAAAAGTTAAGTAAGGGTGATTTAAACCATAATGTATCGGAACTTTTTGATATGCTAAAGCAAGAAATTAAACGTCATAAGATAGTTGAAGTTATTAGAAAAAAGTACAAAGAGGACTCAGAGGATATCAATTTAGAAATTGCGTACAATAATAAAATAAAAATCCAAGATTTTTTAGATGATATAGAGAGATTAATTTTAAAATATTATCACTGTGAAATCTTGAAGGAAAAGTTAGGAAGCAGTTTTAGCATTGAAGATGTTGATAATACCGCCTTTAGATATCCTGACAATAATTTAAAAATAGATATAGACTATGAAAGTGTTTTGGGTCGCATTACTAATGAAGATATTGAAATAATGATGTCTGACATTGATACACTGCATAAAAATTTCAATGCATTGGGTTTCATTCTGGAAATTTATAAACAACATGCCAAAAAGAACACAACAAAATAATAGTTGGCAAGTAAAAAAGCTTGGCGAAGTTTGCGATATTTTTAATGGTAACAGTGTTAATGCAAATATTAAAAAAGAAAAATATCATGGACTAAAAATTGGATATCCTTTTATTGCTACAAAGGATGTTGATTTTGACAATAGTATTGATTATGAAAATGGTGTTAGAATTCCTGCCAGTGAGTCTAAGTTTAAAATTTCAAAGAAAAATTCAGTTTTAATTTGTTCTGAAGGTGGAAGTGCTGGTAGAAAAATTGGATTTACAGAAAAGGATGTGTGTTTTGGAAATAAATTGTTTTCAATTTATTCACATAAATATTCTAATAAATTTATTTATTATTTTTGTTTTACTGATTTT
>Ga0222697_1000213_pt1 | contig 28160 bp, 24 predicted proteins | sample AntAcemetage1402_FD_179835 | JGI IMG/M metagenome (GOLD analysis project Ga0222697, IMG submission 179835) | Saline water microbial communities from Ace Lake, Antarctica - #1402 | ecosystem: Environmental > Aquatic > Non-marine Saline and Alkaline > Saline | place: Antarctica: Ace Lake... | reverse complement strand
CGGACTAATTTATGTTATTAAATCATTTTTTGAAAGCGATAATCGAAGGCAACTAGCAATCAGGTTATTATCGTGTTTCTTAATAGTGTTATCTATAACCGGATGGTGGTATACAAAATGGTTAGGTCAAGTGATTAATTTGCGGATGACAGAGGTTGCAACTGGATCTTTGCAATTGTTCAACAACGCAAGTTATTTTTATAACTTTTTATGCAACTCGAGTATATATGCACCATTCTTTCTCTTGTTTATAATATCTATTCCTTTGTTACTTCTAAGGCCCACATTTGAAAAACTCATCATAATGATAGGAATATTTGTTCCTATAGTGATATTTCTTATAGCGCCTCACGCAAGCGGCTTCGATTCAAGCCGATATTTTGTACCAATACTACCCCTTATAGCATTAAGTATTGCTAATTTAATTTCTTTATCTCCTAATAAATTTTCACAATATCTTATATTTTTTACTTTAATCCTATTGTCCTGCGCACAATTTTTACTTGTTAATTTTGGTTTTGGAGATGTGTTAAGGCTTTCAGAAAATGAATTTAAAAATACTACCCAGGCTATAGTAGGGCAAGGTAAGATTGTGTCCTATGTATCAAAAGTTGATCCGAATGAAATTTTAGATCTATTGAATAGGAAAAAAACTCAAGAAGAAACAAGCATATTGTTTCTAGGGGATTTTACGTATATAGAATCTTGCTTGCGCACTGAACGAACTAGAAGCGCTAAGCATATAAAAATAATTGCTGAGGTAGGACCTATTATGGGAGGAGTGCCGCAAGATACGCTTGATAAAGCATGCTTGTTGGATTCAGTTGAATTTGTATTAGCTCTAGATGAAAGTTGCCTTAATAACGAAGAAGCTAATGCTATGTATCACACAAAATATCTTTCGGAAACCGTCCTAGCATTTAATATAAAAAGAGGCGCTTACCGCAAAATCGCTGTTTTTAAGGACGAATTTGACAATAAAATTGCATTGTTTCAAAGGATAATACGCTAAATTATGAAGATATTTTTATGTAATCCGCCCACAGGGTTTTTTATACGTGACGAAAGGTGCCAGATAGACGTAAAATCAAGGCTTGCAGAAAACATAAGAGAGCCTGTCCAGATTTTATATCTTGCAGGATTATTACAGAAACAAGGACATGATGTTTTTTTTCGTGATTACAGTGCTTCCCATTTAAGCATTAAGGACGTATTATTAGATACCAATTCTTTTATGCCTGATTTATTTTATCTGGAAACTACGCAAGGTACTTTTAGCAACGATTTAAGTTTTATCAAAAAAATAGATGAAAACAATAAGAACTTGGAATTTATCGTAAAAGCGCCATTCCTGGATTACGATTATCTTAAGAAGCGAATTGAGCATACTAATTTTAGCCCTCATAAAAAAATCTATTTTCTGACAAAAAATTTCGAGAATAGTATTATCAGCATACTTTCCGGCAACGTGCAAAAGGTTAATCATGCTTATATCTTATCAGATAACATAATAAGCAAACCAAACGAGAGTATGCCGGATGACGATTTTGATATGGATCGTTACATTTCTCCTCCACGTTATTTTCTTAATAAAACCGATTATATTTGTCCTGATACATGTGAGCCTATAGCCTATATTTATACCTCAAAGGGGTGCCCTTACGATTGCATATTCTGCGCCGCGCCTACTTATCTGGGCAAGAAAGTGCTGGTAAGAAGCGTAGCTAGCATTATTTCTGAAATAATAGAGTGCGTTCATAAATATCGTATAAACAATTTTTTCTTTAGGTCAGATACTTTTACATTTAACAAAAAATGGGTAATGGATTTTTGCAAATGCATAGAAAAAGAAAATTTAAAGATAAGATGGGGAACAAACAGCAGGGCAGACAAGGGCGACAAAGAGATGTTTGCCGCTATGAAAAGTGCAGGTTGTGATATCTTAGGCCTAGGCATTGAAAGTGGCAGCAGTAAAATTCTAAAGGCCATCAAAAAAGGCATAACAACAGATGATATAACCAATGTTAACAACCTTATAAAAGATTCGGGCATGCGCACTTTTTTTCATTGTATTATTGGATTTCCCTGGGACGATCATGATACGATCAGTGAAACTAGTAGGTTTATACAGAAGCTTGAACCCGATTTTGTGGAAATTAATGTCCCATATCCGCTAAAAGGTACTGAGCTATATGATATTGCCAGCAATAATAGCCTTTTTGTATCAAATGATTTGGAGGCGTATTCACACGTAAAGCCGATACTCCGCACATTCCATCTTAATGAAAAAGAGGTCGGGTCTCTGCGCAAAAAATTAATCGCTTCTTTTTATTTAAGACCGAAATACATAATAAAAAGCCTTAAGCGCACAAAAAATCCAAAGGTATTGTTTAATTATGTCAAATGGGGCTGTATGTTGATAAGAAAGGTTGTGTTCTAAAGATTTATGAAAAAGATTTTAATGGTAAACCCCCCCACCGGGATTTTTATAAGAGATGACCGCTGCCAAAGCAATGTAGAGGAATTCTTAGTATCCATAACAAGGCCTCCTCATGAGCTGCTTATTATGTCAACTATCCTGAAGAATGACGGCTGCAAGGTTGTGATTAATGATTATCCATCAGAAAAAAAGGCAATGATAGATTTTAAACAGGATGTAATCAAATTGGCCCCTGATATACTTGTAGTGAATGCGACGATACCTACTTTAATTGATGATTTAGCTTGTGTTAGGATTGCAAAACAAATAAATCAGAATACTCTTAGCGTATTACGTTGCGGAGCAATTGAGCAAATTGCAGAGAGCGTTATGAATTTGGAGCCCATGCTCGATCTTATCTTATATGGCGAGACTGATTTTACTTTATCAGAATTTCTTAAATCTAAAAACAAAGAAACCGTAAAAGGTGTTTTTTACAGGTACGAGGGAAAGATTATTGAGACTCAAAAAAGGCCTTTTCTTAAGGATTTGGATTCTTTGCCTATTGTGGATAGGAACATGATAAAGAGCAATCTTTATACAAGGCCGGATACCGAAGAGGCCGTTGGTTTAATAGAAGTAAGCAGAGGGTGTCCGTATAAATGCATTTTTTGCCTGGTACCGGTAGCTTATGGTAGTGTGCACAGAACGCGCTCCGTTGAAAATGTCATGCTTGAAATTAGAATCTGCGTAAAGAAATATGGGATAACGAATTTTCACTTTAAATCAGATCTTTTCTCTTTTAAGCGCGAATGGGTACTTGAATTGTGCAAAGAAATTATTAAAAACAAACTGAATATAAAGTGGTTCGCAAATAGCAGGGCAGATACCATAGATCAGGAATTGATCTTTCTTATGAAGAATAGCGGGTGTTTTGCACTAGCAATAGGTGTTGAGAGCGGTTCGCAAAAAATATTAGATAAAATAGGCAAGAAAACCAATCTTAATCAAATCAAGAACACGTTTAATCTTTGTAGAAGGGAGAAGATAAAGACATACGCTTACTTTATAATAGGCTTCCCCTGGGATACAGAGAATACTATAAGAGAGACTATTGATTTTTCAAAAAAAATCGATCCGGACTACATCGATTTCTTTTTTCCTTACGCCTTTCCAGGCACAAAGTTTTACGAGACAGCAAGGGAGCTTGGGCTAATAGATGTGTTTTCATTGGACAATATAATCAAGAATTCATATATTAATTCTCAATCTCCGACTTTAGCAATTAGTAAAAACAGGCTTGTTAAACTTAGGCAAAAAGCTTTAAAGGAATTCTATTTGAGGCCTGGGTATATACTAAGGACTTTTAAAAATTGTAAAAATTTTAATGAGGTATTACGGCTTTTAAAATATGGCATGGCTTCACTTAAAAAAATAACAGGATAGTTTACATGTGTGGAATTTACGGTTTTTACTCAAAAAATGCAGGTTCTAAATTAATAGACTCCTTGACATCAGTGCAAAAGCTTTTATCGCACCGTGGCCCTGATTCAAATGGCATTTTTCAAAAAGATGATAGCGGACTTGCGGTTCTTAGGTTAAGCATAGTTGATGTAGATGGGAGCCAACAACCACTATTTAATGAAGATAATAGTATAGTTACTATTTATAACGGAATGATTTATAATTATAAGGATTTACGCGCCGATCTCCAGAGTAAGGGGCATATATTCAAAACAGATGGTGACGGGGAGGTTATTCTTCATCTGTACGAGGATAGGGGGGTAGATTGCTTCAAATACCTAAGCGGTATGTTTGCGATAGCTCTATATGATTTGGATAAGAAAAAGTTATTATTGGCACGCGACCATATAGGGATAAAACCCCTATTTTTTTATAGGCACAATGATTCTATTGTGTTTTCATCGGAGATAAAGAGTTTTATAAAAACAGGTATAGCAGAGACTGATATAGATTGTGAAAGTTTAGGGCTATATCTTTCCAGTAATTATATCCCCGGCAGCAGGACTATTTACAAAGATATATATAAGTTATTGCCGGGACACTTTCTGGAAACAGGCGAAAACCTAAGACCTCGCGTAAAAAGGTTTTGGAGCTTAAATAATAAAGAAAAATTTTCTAAAAGTCTACTATCGTTTAATGCTATAGAAGAAGACCTGGATCGCTTGCTCAAAGACTCTATTGATAAGCACATGCAATCGGATGTTGAGGTAGGATGCTTCTTAAGTGGGGGGCTCGATTCCAGCTCTCTGGTTCATCTTTTATACGAAAAAGGGTATACAAATATTAAGACATTTTCAGTTGGGTATAATAATAAGTCGTACGATGAACTTAAATACGCACGCATTGTAGTGAAAAAATACGGTACAGATCACAGAGAGATAATATGCTCCCCCAAAGATGTAATAGATTTTTTGGAAAGCCTCAACGAAATAGGAGATTCGTTGATTGCAGATCAATCAAATGTTTCAACCTTTATGCTAAGTAAACTCGCTAGCGGGTTTGTGAAGGTCTGCCTTTCAGGCGAGGGAGCCGATGAGCTTTTTTTAGGATATCCTACTTATCAGGCGGATTTTTTATACCCTTTTTTGGCAAAATTGCCGTCAAGCTGCCTAAGCCTAGGAGAAAAGATGGTTTCATCTTTCCCTTCCTCAGATGAAAAATTAAGCTTTGATTATAAGGCGATACGTTTTTTGCAGGGATTAAGGCTAAAAGATCCTTTACGTGCCCATGCTTTATGGCGGGTTATATTCTCTGAAGAAGAGAAGAAGGATTTAATAAAAATTCCATATTTAGATTGTATTCGTAATGTTGATATTAAGGGCGCATATTTTGATGGTTTAAGTAATAATTATACCGCAGCTGAATTATGCGCAGATGCGGATTTAAGTACCTGGCTTTCGTGTAACAATCTTTTAAAAACAGATATTTTTAGCATGAGAAATTCCCTTGAAGTGAGAGTCCCGTTTTTATATCTTCCGCTTGTAGAGTATATACAAAAGCTACCATTCAAATACCGCTTTAGTATTTTAACAAGTAAGCACCTGCTTAAGAGAGTAATGAAAAACAGAATAAGTCCCGCTATTTTGAAGCGTAAGAAGCAGGGCTGGCACATGCCTCTCTCACCATGGCTTAAAAAAGACCTGTTTGATTATACTTATGATATATTTAATTCTAATCATAGGTTATTTGATTCTTTTTTAAGTCAAAGATATTGCATAGAAATGCTTTTACGACACAAAAATAAGCAGGAAAACAATTCATTCAAGATTTGGGGCATTCTTGTGTTATTGCGACAAATTAAGGGGTAGCGGTATGGATACAACATCGTTAAAACAAAAAATATCTTTAATTGTATTCGGATTGTTTTTATGCTTCTTTTTTCTGGAGATAGGATTAAGGATATGCGGATTTATGTTTTTATCTTTGCAAGAACATAGAAATCATTCTTCTTTGAAGCAAAAAGACACATATCGTATTTTATGTTTAGGAGAGTCTACTACCGCTGGAACCTGGCCTAACTATCTGGAGGATTATTTAAATCAGGCAAGCGCGAGTTTGCGGTTTAGCGTTATAGATAAAGGTATCCCAGGGGTTAGTTCAGGCACGCTAGTTTCTATGCTGGAAGACAATCTGGATAAGTATAACCCCCAAATGGTGATTACGATGATGGGAATAAATGATATGGATACTGTAGCCGCAGAGTATGGCATACCCGATACGACGACAATCCCATTTATTCAATCATTAAGAATATATAAAATAGTAAAAATGCTTTATACCCGAATCGTGCCAAAAATAGATAGTCCAAATCTCTGCGGACAATCGAATAAAGCACAGACCCAAGAAACGCTCCAAGAACGTAAAAAATTGCTTAAAAGAAATTTAGAGTCAGATTCACAAAATGAGCGAGGCTACATTGCGATAGGAGATTATTACAGAATTACAGGAGCATACAGCAAAGCAGAGGATATGTACAAAAAAGCCATTAAGATAAATCCGAGAAATGAGCATCCTTATCTTGCCTTAGGAGGCTGTTACTTTGATATAGGTCAGCATGATAGGGCTGTAGAAATGTTTAAAGAAGTTTTAAGAATAAATCCAAAAGAGCCAGATGCTTACCTTGGCTTAGGCCTTTGTTATCAGGAATTAAGATTATTGAATGAGGCAGAATATAATTTAAAAAAGGCAATAGAGTTAAAGCCTAAAGGTGAACTTTTATATTCTGTATTAGGACAATATTATATAGCTATAGGTTGTTTTGATAAAGCAGAAGAATGTTTTATTAAAGCGGTAGAGGTAAATCCAAAGAATGAGCACTGTTCTTTAGAGTTAGTAGGATACTATAAGAAAACAGAGCAGAATAACAAGGCTAAAGAGTTACTCAAAAAAGCTATTAAGATTAATCCGGAAAGTATCAGGCTAAACGCAGCATTGGCAGCAGCTAATAGAGAGACAGGTAAAAATAATTCCGCCCAAGTGTATCTAGCAAAAGCAAAAAGCTTAGAAATAGAGCATTATGGCTCAGTAACATGCTATAATTATCTAAGGCTCAAAGGTATTATAGAAAAAAGAGGGCTGGCCCTTATATGCGTACAATATCCTATGCGTAGTATGGCACCGCTTAAAAGAGTCTTTCAAGACAAAAGGAATATTCTCTTTGTGGATAATGAGAAGCTTTTTAAGAAAAGTGTGGCGCAAGAAGGTTATGATGAATATTTTACAGATATCTTTGCAGGTGATTTCGGGCATTGCACGAAAAAAGGCTATAAGCTTTTAGCAGAAAATATCGGAGATATTATATTAAAAGAGTATTTTTGATATTCATTGGTTTTTGTGATAGAATTAATAGAGTTTACAAAAATAAACTTAAAAAATAAAGGCTCAAAGATGAAATTATTTATTCAGATTCCTTGCTTGAACGAAGAGGTGACATTGCCATCTGTTGTAACAAGTCTCCCGCATACAATAGAGGGTATAGATGAGATATATACCCTGGTTATAGATGACGGGAGTACCGATAAGACAGTAGAAGTTGCCAAGTCTCTCGGGGTTGATTATATAATAAAGAATAACTGCAACTTAGGGCTAGCTACCTCCTTTTGCAAAGGGGTGGATGCTAGTTTGTCTCTTGGAGCTGATATCATAGTCAATATAGACGGTGACAATCAGTATAAAGCGGATAAGATAACTAATCTTGTACAGGTGATTCTTGAGAAGCGGGCAGATATTGTTGTTGGTTGTAGAGATCTTAACCATGACAGAGATTTTGGATTTTTAAAGAAAGTGCTTCAAAGAGTAGGCAGTAAAGTTGTGTGCCGGTTATCTGGGATCGATGTTCCGGACACAACCAGCGGATTTCGTGCATTCAATCGGATGACTGCGAGAAAAATCGTTATTAAATCAATATTTAGTTACACGCTTGAGATGTTGTGTCAAGCTAGAAGGATAGGGCTGCGGGTTGGTTGGGTGCCAATAGAGATAAATCCTAAGACCAGGGAATCAAGGCTATTTAAGTCTAACTTTGAATACGTTTTTCAACAGGCCAAGATTATAATAATGGTCCTGCTCGAATATTATCCGCTAGCTTTTTTTAGCTATTTTGCGTTTTTTATGTTTATAGTCTCGATGTTGACCGGATTAGGGAAAACGCTTTTTCTGTCGTGTTTTGCTTCAGAAAAATTTTATCTTGATTCCCTACCTTTGCTTTTCTTGTCAGCATCATGCCTGCTAGTGATAGCTGGTTTGATAGGGTCAGTACTGTCTAATTTGCACTTGCTATTAATAGATATTAGAAATCGCACTAGAATCATAAGCAATAAGAGCGAAACTATTTTTGAGGATTATGATGTTATAGTTTCCCCTAAATTTTTTAAATGGATGAAAGCAAGTGGATAAAGTTATAGCAAGACATCTGTTGTGAGCTAACAAGTAAGGTCAATTATATGAATTACAAAACAACGAAGTATCCGCAAAAAATAGCGGGTTATTGCAATCTTGACAAGAAATCTAATAAGCAGCTACAAAATATTCCTCAATTGCGAGACAACTTATTGTTAGATAGCGGTGCAGTTGTTTCTGACTATCCATTTACTAAGATACGAGGTTATAATATCTGTATTGCAGGAAAGATATTATCGGTATTAAATAATGATTATCAATTATCAGATTACGATGATAACCCCGCGGAATTAGTCGCGGAGCTTTTCCGTAAATACGGCCCCTCTTTCCAGCAGTTACTTGATGGCGTGTTTATAATTTTACTGCATGATGAGGAAAAAAAAGAATTCTTGATATTTAATAATCGATATCAGGCAACGAGCCTTTATTATTATCTGGATGATAACATATTTATATTTGCCAATTCCTTAAAGCTTCTTCTTAAGATTACACCTTTCAAGCCAGTTTTCGATAAAAGATCAATACCGTCATTTTTAAATACGGGTTTTTCGTGTACAGAGAAGACGCAGTTTAAGAACTTTTTTAGGCTCTTACCTACCTATAGATTGAGCGTCAGAGAAAAAGAGATAAATTTTGCGCATCATTGGGATAAGGAGTTTGTTTTTAACAGGAAGCCTTTTATAGACATAGAGAAGAAGCTAGATGAATATGAGGAGCTTTTTAGTACAAGCATTAAAAATTTTATAGATAAAAATAATCCTGAAGAACTAGGATGTTTTTTAAGCGGCGGCCACGATACAAGTTTTGTTTTTATTCAGGCGGCCAAGCTTTTTAAAAAGCCTATCCATACCTTTACTGCTTCTTTTAAGAATTTTGGCTTTGATGAATCTCCGAAAGCAAAATATCTAACAGATATGTTTAAAGGCATTCATCATAAGGTTTTAGTTGAGAATAAGCATCTTGATCTTATCCCAAAAATGACAAGGATGATCGAGGAGCCGGTTCCCGGAGGGGCTTTTCCGATTTTTGTATGTTGTCTCGAGGCTTCGAAATATGTCGACAGTCTACTGACAGGTGATGGAGGCGATAGTATGTGGGGTGAATATTACCCTGTTGCTCAGTGGCATAAGTATATTAAGCACCTACCCTTTTTTGCCAGAAATATGATTCATAAGATAAACAAGCAGGTCCTAAAATTCAACGACTGGGAGAGGTTTTGGGAGAGCGAACATGTATTTTCATTATTTGCTAAAAGAGATATGTATGAAAACTTTTTCAATCGATTGTCATCTTATAGGCATTTTAACGATGAATTTTTAGGGCGCATCTTAAACCGGAAAGCGTTTAGCGATACAGGTGTTAACAGAAGTATGCATGATATGAAATTTAACAAGGAGAATTTTTTTGACATGCTAGTTGAGGCTAAAATGTTTTACGGAGTTTACCAGTATATGATGCCCCCGACACAAAAGCCCCTGGATACCTTGGGTGTTAATTTTTTTACCCCTTATTTAAATTCTAAGGTACTTAATTTTATAAATTGTCTTCCAGAGAATTGGTTAAATGGCGGTAATGCGCTCAAGAAACTTACAAACGACGCGCATAAGAGAAAATTTCATAAGATGGCACTTTTACGCTATTTACCGAAAAGGTATGTTTATTCCGCTCAGCAGAGCTTGGATGTTCCCTTTCACTCCTTTTTAAACCTTCGCCATGCCATACTAGACAATCTGTTAAAGAGGCTAAAGAGAAGGGGTTGGTTTAATAATAATATATTGGATGATGTTTTCAATGAGTTTTTAAGGCAGAAACCAAAACCACATGAGATTATAGAGTTAAAGCACCACGGATACCGCATATTTTGCCTTTTGACCCTCGAAGTCTGGTGCATGGAATTCCTGGATAAGGATTTGAAGCAGCAAAGAGTGGTGAACGAGGATATCTCTCTTGAGGATTACCTTTCTCTCTAAAACGATAACTAAAAATTTTATTAGAGGTTCTTTATGATTATATTGCGTAAAACAGTAATAGGCATTGGAAAGATACTCTTATTTTTTATACTTTTTGTTCTTGCGTTAGAACTTGGCGTAAGGGCCATTGTATATATTGGCTATAAGGGCTATTTTAATAGGTACATAGCGGCTAAATATCAGAGTCCTCTTAAGGGCGTTGACGATATCTCGGAAAAATTCGATAATCAAGTAGTAATGGATCCTATATGTTATTATACGATGAAAGGCGGTTTTTTTCGTGGGCCGAAAGAACAATTTAATCCGATGGATAAGGGATTGGATGAAACTAGAATTATGTGTATTGGGGATTCAACTACATTTGGGATGTTTGTAGATTACAATTCAACCTATCCGGCGCTGCTTGAAGGGCTATTACGATCAAAATACCCAAGTAAGAAAATAGAGGTTTTAAACGCTGGTATCCCCGGAGCGTCATCGCGTCAGGCAAAGAGAGTATTCCAGGTATACCTTATTAATTATGAACCTGATATAGTGATCTGGCGAAAAGGTGCGAAATTGACTGATACGCATGATATTGCTTCTATACCAAAATACAGGATGTCGCTATGGAATTTTCTTTACCAGTCTAAATTGCTTAGAGTAATCTTTATTATTGCAGACAAAATATATCCTAAACTATCTCCTACATTCGAAAGGGGATACAATTGCATTATGGGCAACAGTAAAAGTAAAGTATCTCAGCGTGGCTTTAATTCAAATTTTGATATTGTTAAAAAGGTAGCGCTTGATAATGGGGCAAAGCATGTACTGGCTGTTGATTTTATCTATAATTTCACCGGCAAACAGATCGAGAGCGATTATAAATCCTATACAGAGAAGCGCATAAGCCCATTATTAATTACGTTTGATTCATTTAAAGAAGCCCTGCGTTCAAATGAAATAGATGAAATATTTATAGATGAATGCCATATGACAAAAATGGGAACAGCTATTATTGCTTCCGAAATTTTTAAATTTATTGTTAATAATGGATGGATCGATAATTAATATTAAGCCACATAATTTTATATTTATTACTCGAGAAGGCTGTAAAGATCCAGGCGCTAGAGTACGTTGTTATGGCTATGCTGAAAGGGTCAAAGCATTGGGCCTGGATGCCAGAGTTTTTTCTTTAGTGGATAATATCGGGGCAAAGTCAGGTATGGGTGATGCCAAATTTACTTTAGGAGAAAAATTAAACTGCTCATACAGAGCGCTTAGAATTTTGTCAAATGAAGAGAGGAGCTCGGTATTTATAGTAAACCGTTTTAATTATCACGCGATTCCGGCCTGGCTTGTCTCAATGGTTAAAAACATACCCTTTATATTCGATATGGATGACTGGGAGACAAGAGAGGGGCCTGGTTCAACAGCAGAGCACCTTACTAGGTTTTTTGCCAAAAAAAGCGTTTTCTGTATAGCGGGGAGTAGATATCTAAAAGAGTATCTTTTACAGTTCAACAAAAAGGTTTATTATATCCCCACAGCGGTCGATACAGATATATTCAAGCCATCACCGCATATAGAAAAAGAGGATTTTATATTCTCTTGGCATGGTTCGGTTAACAGGATAGAGATTATAGAATATCTGAAATTTATCATAGAGTGCTTCCTCTCGCTTTATGAAAAATGCCCTGTTATTAAACTCCATATTGCTGGAGACGGTATTTTTGGAAAAGAACTTATTCGGCTTATAGAAAACTATAAGTGCGATAAAATAATTTATAGCGGGTGGCTTGATTGTGATAGCATACCTTTGTATTTAGATAATGTAGATTGTGGACTTGTCCCGCTCCTGGATAAGACGCGTTTTAACCTGTCAAAAAGTCCTGTTAAGTTATTCGAGTATATGGCAAAAGAAAAGCCCGTAGTGGCTTCAAATGTTGGAGAAGCCGACTTTATAATTAAAGATGGATACAATGGTTTTTTAGCCGCAAGTAAAAATGAGTTTGTAGCGAAAATGGAGCAGATTGTAAAGAATAAGGTATTGGCAGCAGATATGGGAGTAAATGCCCGGAAAACGATAGAAAAAGAATATTCATTAAGTGCATTAAGTGAAAAAGTTGCTGACATATTACAGAATTTTTTTAGTTACAATGTGGATTTTTTAAAATAGGATTTTATCTAATATGATAGGTACGCAAATATGATGAAAAAGTTTTTTTTACTATAGTAATCATCATACTGGTAATGACTATCGCTGAAATCGCATTGAGGTTATTAGGTTTCGGATATACAGTATTTTATAAGGCAAATGATAAGATAAGATCGGGCTATAGAATTTTTTGCGTAGGTGAGTCTGCTACATGCGGAGTCGGCGCAAGTAACCCAGAAGAACAAAATTACCCCAGATAATTGGAGCTGATTCTACGGGAGCATTATGAAGATGATAATATACAATGCTTCTTCAATTTAGGTATAGGAGTTAATTCTTCAGAAATGCTGCTAAAAATGCCGGATTACATCAAGCGATACCGGCCTAGTCTAATTATTTTAATGGTAGGCGCTAATAATTGGTGGAACTTAGATAAAAGCAATATTATTTTATTCAATAAGAATCTACATATTTCCAATGCAGCTTTAAGATGTCTTATATTTATGGATAGGTTTAGATTGTGGAAGCTGTTTAAGTGGATTAGGATGTCTTTAGGATTGTATAGTGAGAGATGCTGGTTGCAACACGATACGAATAAGGATGAGGATTTAAGTGGGCAAAAACAGACTCTTTATAAGATGTTAGCAGAGCATGATATAGTCGAGATGGTAAAGATCTGTAAAGCAAGTGGAGTTGCTGTGATAATCTCCGGTTACCCGATGGAATCGGGAGGCCTACGTTTTATTGATCAGGAAATAGCCCAGACATTCGACATTCCTTTTGTAAACAATTTTGAGTTATTTAAGGCGCTACCTGACTTAGATTTATATATATTAAAGGATGGCTGGCACCCTAATGAAAGAGGATACCGATTGTTGGCATATAATATTTACCGCTGCATAATCAAAAATAAAATGATTAAGCTACAACCCTAATCAGGCGGATTTTGTTATGAAAAGAGATGAGATATGATTTCAATAATAATTATAACTTGCAATAGCCAAAAGTTTATAAGTCTTTGCCTTGATTCTATCAAAAAACAGGACTGTCGGGATTTTGAACTTATAATAGTAGATAACGGTTCCAATGACAAGACTATTGATATGATAAAGGGTAATGATGATAGCGTAATCCTTATTTTAAATAATGAAAATCTTGGTGCGAGCAAGGCAAGAAACCAGGGTATAGACATAGCTAAACATGAATGGATATTAACGCTAGATAATGATGTAGCGCTGGAAAAAGGTTTTTTATCTAGGATACAAGGCTTGATTAAGAGCTTACCCAAAGATATCGGTATAGTGCAGCCAAAGATATTATATCCTGATAAGAAAAAGATCTATTCCTGCGGACTTTATCTTTCATGGATGAGAAGATTTTATGATATCGGCAAGGGTAAAAAAGATGTCGGCCAATATAACAAAACAAAAGAGATCTTTGGTGCCTGTTCTGCCGCGGCGCTCTATAGGCGTGATATGCTTGACGACATAAGAGAGGGCACAGGATATTTTGATGAGAGATTCTTCTTTTTAGTAGAAGATGTTGACCTGGCATGGCGGGCACAGAAAAAAGCGTGGAAAGCTCAATTTTACCCAAAACTAACCTGCTATCATTCCGGCGATAGCTCTTTAACAAACGATAAGATGAGGCAGTATCTGTGTTTTCGGAACAGATACTTAATGATAGAAAAGAATGAGGGTTGGAAAAATTATACCTTGCGCATTTTCCCACTGTTGTTTTATGATTTTCCAAGGTGGGTTTATCTTTTTATAAGTAACCCTTATTGCAGAAGAGGCATTAATTTCAAGACCGGTTCTTAAAGCACAAGTACCCGTGCTTTAAGAACCGGTCTTGAAAATTTAGTGAGTCGAATTCATGGTAAAGAAGAAAATATTACTATTTAATTCAGGGGCTTCGCTGTACGGATCAGAAAAAGGTCTCTTAAATATCATTAAGGCGTTAAGTAACGGCTATGATATTACTGTAGTTTTGCCGGAAAGTGGTCCTTTAGTCCAGATTATACGAAAGTCAGGCATAAAGGTTCGTATATTCCCGCTATCTATTCTCAGTTTTTCGTTCTCACCATTTTACTATATTAAGTTTTTTTTACTTGGTATCGCTGATATTATATATTTTTATTTCTATGCCAAGATACATAGCATAGATATAATTTATACAAATAACGCGTTGATAATATTTCCGCCTTTTCTTGCCGTGCTTTTAAAAAAGGCGCATATATGGCATATCAGAGAGTTTTTTCATATATGTTTTGTAAATAAGGTTTTGTCGCGAATAGTTAAAAGATTTTCCGCAAGAGTAATATGCCAGTCAGAGAATATAAGAAAAACCCTTTTTCCTGTTGCAGCTAATCAAAGAACAGTAATTTATGAGCCTGTAGAATTGGAATTGTCATGTGCTACCAATGAAAAAAGTATGCGTGATAAATTGAATATATCACAAGATACTATTGTGATGAGTATCGTTTCAAGGATACATCCGCATAAAGGTCAATACGAATTTATTAAGAGCATGGCAGCATTTCTTAGTCAAAAGGATAGCGATACGGTTTTATTGTTGGCAGGAGACATATCTCCACGAAATTTAAGGACGTATCTTTACAAAAAGAAGATAGAGAGAGTCCTCAAAAAAAATAACCTGCAAAAAAAAGTTTTACTTCTAGGTTTTGTAAAAGACGTGCGGATGATATTTGAGTCAACGGATTTGGCGATATTCCCCATAAGACGTAACGAGCCCTTTGGTATCGCGTTACTTGAAGCGCTGACTTTTCCGTGTCAGGTATTTGTATCTCCAAACCCGGGTTCAGAGGAGATAATATCTTTTTTTAAAACACCCTATAACAAGTTGCATCCCCAGGCATTATCAGGTATAATAAAAAATAGAGATATTACAAAGAGAGATCCTGATTTACCAAAGGCTTTTTTATTTAAAACCTATAACAATAAGATGCTTATTTTGATGAAAGGAGTTTCTTAAATGATCTGGCTTATAACGCTTGTCTGCATTTTTCTTTTACCGTTTTTTTCACCTGTTTTGCTTAAGGCGGGGGTTTTGTATCTGTACGGTGCTTTGCTTGTTTGTCTTTTGTTGACTATTCTAAAGAGTGGAAAACATTTCAACAAAAGTCATTCTTTTGCGTTGCCGCTTATCTGTTTTTTGAGCATAGCTATTATCACATCATTTTTCGCTGTCTCATTGAGCGTAGCTTTTTATAGCACATTTTACCTTATCTTATGTGCAGTGATATTTGCCTCTCTTGCGGGCTTAAGCTCGGAAAAAAAGAAACAGATAGGCCTAGTTCTTATAGCGGCTAGTTTTTTTGTCTCTGTGATAGCATTGCTGCAGAGATTTTTTTATTTTGACAAAGTTATACCCTATATAATTTCACAGAAACCTTTCATGGGTAGTATAGAGTTTTTTTATCTTATGGATATTATAAAGATGAAGCGTGTTATTTCGATTTTTACCACCCCCAATCTCTTGGCATCATATCTGGTTATGATTAATCTTTTAACGTTGGGGTATATCTATTCGTATGAAAGAAAAAGATATATAATATTGTTTACATGTTCTTTTATAATCAACAGCTATTGCTTGTGGCTTACAGGATCTTTTATGGGAATAGTCAGTTTTATTATAGGATTTTTGCTATTTGCAATAATGCTGTTTATTAAGAATAGGGAAAAATTTATGCGATTATTACCTATTCTCGCTTTGCTTGCCTTAGGGGCATTAATTATGCTGACAGCCCTAATTAGTCAGAGATGTGCTGGCATGCTATACAGGTTTGATCTCTCCTTTTCCTTGGCAGAGAGAATGAGGTTATGGCGCTTTACTTCAGGCATTATATCTGACAGGTTGTGGTCTTTTTCAGGGCCTGGTAACTTTGCGAATATATGCAGGACTTATATAACGGCTAATACCCCTGATTCTACAATGGCACACAATCTTTTCATGCAATTATGGATTGAGCTGGGATTTTATGGATTGGCAACCTTTGTTTGGTTTTTGATCGTTCTTATGCGAGAGGGCATTAAAAATATTTTTAACAAAAACACGTCATTTACTCCATCCATCTTGAGGATAGGTGTGTTTTCCGCGGTAGTAGCTTTTTTGTTGCAGAATATGGGAGGTTTTAGTTTCTTTGTGCCACAGATAGCGACAATATGGTGGATATTATGTGCGTTATTAATCGATAATGAATGATGCTGGATTATTAAGTTATTGACTTTCATAAATGCGAAGCTTATAATATTAGAAATAGACCAAGAAAATGAAAAAAATAAGACCCGTAAGAGGTACTATCAGCATAGCTATAGTTTTTATTATAGCCCTTTCCTTCGCTATGGCCGCAATAATTACTCTATTTTGGTCCAAAGCTCCGCTTTCCGTCTCTTATCTGAAACGATTTCAAGCTATAAATTACGCTGAAGCTGCTTTGTATGAGACCTTTAATAGATTTAGGACAAGTTATAATAATTGGGATCAATGGCTCTCTCCGACTAATTCAGCTCCGGTGGATCCCACAATCACAATAGATGGCGTTGTTGTTACCATAGATGTTGCTGTCAATGATATGGGTACTCCGGCAAATTTACTAGATGACAGGGACGAGGTGACGGCAACACTCGACCAGGATTTGATAAGTTTATGAGGTATAATAAGTCGCCCAAAGGTTTTACATTGGTTGAGATCCTAGTATCCGCAATGATACTGATTGTAGCGGTAGCTGCTTTTTTCGCTCTTTTTATTTATACGGCAAAGCTTAGGATGTCTTCGGTAAATGAATTAAGGATGTCAATGAACGCGTCATCATGGCTTGAGAAAGTAAGGACAGGATCTACTAGTGCGACAGAATACAATAACTTAAACACGCAGACCGACATAGATTTTAATAACGTTAGTTCTATTTTGCAAGAAGATTGTACCAACTGGATTATAGAGAATGAAGGCAATGTTGATATGGCAAATCCGAAAGGTGCTTTTTATTCGACGGAGCAGAATGTTGATCTTGGATCGGGTGTGGATTTCAAAAAGATAACCGCGACAATCTTATGGGATGAAGACGATTAATGAAGAGAAGTTTTTTTTCTGATAGATCAGCAATGACATTAATAGAGCTGATAGCTGTTGTGCTAATGATGACCTTTATATTCGCGGCATGCATAACGATCGTTATTACTAGTATGAACTTATTTAAGACAGAACTCTCAGAGGGTGTTGCAACTGACGATCTAACTATAGCTCTTGAATGGATCAAGAAGGACGCTATGCGATCTGACTTTGCTGATATAACCACAGCCCATGAGGTTACCTTGGATACAGAGGATTTTGATGTAAGTCCCCCTGTAGACTCTCAGATAAGATACTATGTTAAGGGTGGCACCACAGAATTATACAGACAGGTAGTCGGATCAGGCATAGATGGTAAGTTGATAACAGATCTGATAGACTCGGCTAATCCGCCGATCTTTTCGCAACCGGCAGAGAGCAATTATCTGTTGGCAGAGATATGGACAAAAGATCCTGGTGAAAACGTTACGATACATCAGGATATTGGGGCGATGCTACGTTGTCGCAGTACAGCTTTATAATACATATTAGCGATTATAATTAAGTAAATAGGAGGTATTATGATAAAACGAAAAAAAGGTTTTACTGTTATTGAGATAATAGCTGTAGTTATTATTCTAGGTATTCTTGCCGCGATTTCACTTCCTGTGTATAATAAGATAATTAAGCGTACAGGGTTTAAGGAGGTGGCAAGTATAGTAAGCCTTGTAAGGGCCGGCGCAAAGTACTATGATCTTAAATATGATCTATCTGCTCTTCAGGGAAACGCTACTACCTGGGATGTCTTAAAAGTAGATGCGCCTACTACTAGTACAGGCGCTAATTTGACATACGCAATGACAGGCGGCGCGACCCCTGTGCTAGAGGTTTCCTATGGAGGAAATACTATCTATACATATGACCTACAAGCAGGAACAGGTACTAAATCAGGCGCGGACTCGACTTATTTGCCCGCTGATCTGCCATAGTAAAAAGTGCGCTAAAAAAGCCGGTTATTTTTTATAAAAAGCAGCCGGCTTTTTTATGCCCCTACGTAATTTCTTCAATCCACCAATAGCGCTTGACACGGTTTACTATTATATGTTATATTTACACTATATATTAAAAAGCTTAATGTCCGTATTTTGCTCGTCCATAGGGCATTACTTATTTATTAGAGAGAATACCTTAAAATGAGCTATTATAAAGTATTAGGTTTAGATAAGGAACCATTTTCCACCAGCCCGGACCCCAATTTCTTTTACCAATCCTTAGAACATAAGACCGCGTTGACCAATATATTAATAGAGATAAGGCTCCGACGGGGGCTGAGTATCATTTTAGGCGATATCGGTACAGGAAAGACTACTCTTAGCAGGAAGCTTTCCCAGCTTCTCACTGCCCGTGATAATATCGATCTTTATATGGTTCTAGACCCTACCTTTGATACTGAATACCTGTTTTTGTTATCGCTTATAAAGACGTTTGAGATAAATATTAATACAGAGGGCGCTACTATACTGGACCTCAAACAGGAGCTCAAGCACTACCTTTTTCAAAGGGGAGTAAATGAAAACAGGACCGTTGTACTGCTTATAGATGAGGCACAAAAACTTAATTCAATGTCCTTAGAGGTACTGCGCATGCTTTTAAATTATGAGACGAATGAATTTAAGCTGCTGCAATTGATATTCTTAGGCCAGGTAGAGCTTCTCCCCCTGCTTATACAGACCAAAAATCTTATGGATAGGGTTAGTTTAAAATATACGCTTGGTCCCTTTAGCGAACAGGAGACCAGGGAGATGGTCGAATTTCGCTTAAGACAGGCAGGTTATAACGGCAGGGAAAGATTATTTAATAATGAGGCTTTTAAAAAAATACATGAAAGTACAAAGGGATACCCGCGTCGTATCTCTATGTTGTGCCACAAGGCCTTGAAACACCTGGTTATGAAAAATAGACCTTTTGTAAACGAAGAGATTATAAAAGAGATAGTTGACTCTGAGGCAAGGCTAGGATGGCAGAACAAAGATCTACTCCTGAAGAAAAGCTACTAAAGCTAATAGAGAAAGAAGATAGTAACGAAGCCGTTACGTTTAAACGGAAGAGAAATATCTTTTTAAGTTTTAGCGGTTTTTGGTTTTCGCTTAAAGCGACAGTTACCCAGTGGATAGCCAGGTTAAAAGGCGGCGTAAAAGAGCCAAACCTAAAAGTATTGAATAAGCTCCTCCTTGTTATATCAATATTACTCTTAGGTTATTCTATAACGGGAGTTTTTTTTGACCGCCCCAGTATGAAAGAGGCCTATAGCAGAAGCAAACATACAGAAGAAAATAACAACGGACGCGGCTTAGCGCTTGAGGCGCGGCCGTTTCTGCATTACCTTGAGATGGCACAGCGCAGAAATATATTCAGCCCTATCGCGCTGAAAGAGGTTGAAGATCCGGAAGTTCAGGAAGAACAATTACAGGAGATGGCTAGCAATCTGGGCCTGGTAGGGATATCATTAGATAGTGAACCCATGGCCATGATCGAGGATAAGAAATTAAATAAGACGTATTTTCTCAAGGAAGGCAATAAGATAAATGAGTTTAAAATAGAGAAAATACATGAAAACAAGGTTATCTTGAGTTTCGAAGACAAAGAAGTCGAGTTGATGTAAGTGCGAATTTTATCCTGAGTCCGCCACTGAAAGTGGCGAGACGAAGGATCAGAACATTTAGATTCTTCAGGAAAATAAGGCACAAGAAAAAGGATAAAGGATAAATTATAAATTCTAAACTCTAATATCGAAATGCTAAACAAACTCAAAATTCTAATTTTCTAAATTCAAAACTTCTATTTTGAACATTTGGATTTTGGTAATTTGATATTGTTTAGAGTTTAGAACTTAGGATTTAGAATTTTAAGATATAATAAAGGTACAAGATGCGAAAAATAATTTTAATATTTTTTACGCTGTTTATAATATTAAGAAACGGGGAGATAGCGTGGCCCCAATCCCAGCTTATTCAGCCTGAGGAGTCTGTGGAGATCCAGAAAGTGGAAGCCGCGCCCAGAAGACCGCATACCATAGAGGAGGGGTTGTCAGTGACAACCTCTCTGGACCTTCGCAGCATGGATATAGTAGATACCATTAAATTCCTGGCAGTAAAAGGCAATCTAAATATTGTTACCAGCAAGAGCGTCAGCGGCAGGACAACCTTGTTTCTTAAGAATGTAACTGTAGGTGATATCCTGGATGTGCTTTTGCTTACCAGCAACTTAGCATGCATTAAAAAAAATAACATAATTACCATAATGACCGAAGCTGAGTATGAAGCGCTGTATGGGAAGAAATATACAGATAGCAGGGAGATAAGGACCATAAAGCTTAAATATGCCCTGCCTACAAAAGTAGGCGCGGCGCTGGAGAGCATTAAAAGCAATGTCGGCAAGATTATCATGGATGATGATATAAGCACTATTATGCTGGTAGATACACCGGCAAAGCTTCAAGAATTGGAAGAGGCGGTGATTGATTTGGATAAAATTACCGTAGAAAAAGTGCCGCCTACAGTTAGCAAGGTATTTGAGTTAAGCTACGCTAATGTTGAAGATATCCAGGAAAAGGTTTCAGAGATGCTGACACCGGATATCGGTTCTATCAGTTTTGATGAAAGAACGAACAAGATAGTAGTGAATGATTTTCCGATTAAGATAACTGAGATAGAGCAGGTAATAGTTGCTTTTGACTCAAAGACCAGGCAGGTATTTATAGAGGCCAAGATCGTGGAGGTGACCTTAAACGATGATTTTGCCTATGGTATTGATTGGGAGAAGCTCTTTAGAATGGCAGGCAAGGATATTAATTTTGTAGGAAACTTCCCTCTTTCAGGATTAGCAGAAGCGACAAACTCTTTTGGCAAGATATCTATAGGAACATGGATATGGGACGGCGCAACAGGAACAGGAAGCCTGGATCCAACCCAGCCCCAGGCGGCGCTTACCTTTTTGTCTGAAATAGGCAAGGTAAAGATTATCTCCTCGCCGCATATCTCTGTTTGCAATAATGAAGAGGCGCAGATCATGGTTGGTACGCGCCAACCATACGCTACAAGTACAATCTCCCAGTCTGATACTACCGCTACTACTTCCTGGTCCGCAGAATTTGTCGATGTAGGCGTAACGCTTACAGTTACCCCTACCATTAACAAAGACGGTTTTGTGAAGATGCACATAAAACCGGAGGTTAGCACCCTAACAGATTGGTTCGAGATCTTAGATGATGCCGGTGTCGCGCAGATACGTCTGCCTGAAATAGATACATCTAACGCTGAGACAGATATTATGATCCAGGATGGCAAGACAATCATTATCGCCGGGCTTATAAAGGAAAGCATAACAGAAAGCGAAAGAAAATATCCGTTTTTGGGGGATATACCTCTCTTTGGAGTCTTGTTTAAATCCATAACAGATATTAAAGAGACAAAAGAGTTAGTTGTATTCCTTACCCCTCATATCATAACCGGTGAGGAAGACCTGCTCCAGTCAAAAGGGGTTGAGAAAATAAGAAAGCCGCGCAAGGAATGAACAGAGACCGCTTGCTTAGAGGTATTTTCTGGGTCGCGCTAGTTACGGGCTTTGTCTGCCTGATTATGGCTAGTTATGTGATTTATACCAGGCAGGTGGACAAGATAGAATTGCTAAAAAAAAATCTGGAAGAGACGCATCAGATATTAAAAGAAGTCAAAGACGAGCTTGGCCAGGTAAAGGCTAGAGCCAGTACCTTAGCCGCAAAAAAAGACAACTTGATCGAGGAGTTATCCCTGCAGGAAGACAGCATAGGGAAACTTCACCAGGAGAAGGCAAAACTACAGAGTGCGACACAAGACTTAGCGGCACAGAAAATGGATCTTAAGGCTGATCTAAAAAATACACGCAATTCGCTTGAGGCGAGAATTAAGGAGCAGGAGCTTACAATAGCTAAGCTGGAAGATGATTTTCAGAAAAAATCAGCCATGGAAAACGCGCTGTTTAAAGCGCAGATGGAAAAATCAAATGAGCAGATATTGGCCGCAGAAGTTCTATTGGAAGCGCTAACCAGAACAAACAAGGAACTTCAGCTCAAGGCAAGCGAGAATAAGCAGATGCTCGTACGCCTTATAGAAGAGGAAGTAGTCACGCCGGGTGAGGAGATAGAGTATCAGGCTAAAAAGGCCGCGAACGAAGCCAGCCTAAAAGCAAAGATCGATAATTTAAACGCGATGATAGAGCGGAATAAAAAGCTTATAGCAAAAAATGAGAAAGTTATTATCGATGTAACCAGTGAAAAGGAAAAAATAGCAGACAAGCTTAAGCAGACAAAAGAGCAGTTTGACGCGGAGGCGTTAAAGCTTCATTATAATTTAGGATTAGCATACGACGAGAGCCGGCAGTACGACGAGGCTCTGTCAGAATATGGAAAAGCATTGGCGGTAGATAGTTCTGATCCCGATCTGCATTACAATATCGCGATTATTTACGAAGGGCATTTCCATAATACAGCAAAAGCCATAGAGCACTACAAGGCATACCTTGCACTTGCACCTAATGCCGAAGACGCGGATAAGGTAGCTCTCTGGCTGGAGAAAGCGCAACATGAATTGCAGTACAGCCCAAGCAAGCATAAAGGGGCCCAGCCTTTTTACGATGTTATCATGAAGGATGAAGAAGATAAAGGTAAGAAGTGAGGAAAGTCTCGATCGATTGGAAATTGGTAGGCGGTTTTATCGCGTTACTTTTTCTTATAGTAGTTATCGGCGCTGTAGGAATTTCTCAGATCCAGTTTTTAAGTAAGAGAGTGGATGATTTTGGAAATTATTATTTTCCCCTTCAGAAAGCTGCCCTGGAGATGAGAATCAATAACAGTCTATACGCTAGGGGCATCCGCAATTACATATTCTGGCGCAGCGCCAGATATCTAGAGGCTGTTAAGGCAGGCGCGAACCAGGAGGCTATCAATGCCGCGCAGAAGGCCTTTGACCAAAGGCTTGAGGATTACGCCTCTTTTGCCCGGACAGACAAGGCAAAAGAGCTGGTCAATATAATTAACATGCTCCAGCAGGATTTGCGCGGCATAGGCGGAAAGATCATTCAGCTGGCAAACAAGCTGGAGAAAACAACCGATGTAATAAAAAGAAACGAGATAGAACAGTCTATAAATAATCTGGTTATGGCTTTTGAGAGCAAGCTGTACAGGATAGATGATTTTATAGAAGAGAGCCTCCAGAAGGCTAATTTGGAAAGTGTGGAGAGACAGCTGATCTTGGCAGGAATAGCAAAAAAAAGAGCAGTTGCGCTCTTATTCTGGTCGTTGATCGCGGGGTTACTTATCGGTGGCGAAACCGCGTATTTTGTTTATCGCAATCGTAAAACTGAAAGAGAAAGCCGCAAAAAACTTGTCCATAGAATGATCAAGATGGAAGAAGAGGAGCGCCAGAACCTCTCTCTCCAGGTCCATAATCAGATGGGACAGGATCTGAGCGCTTTAAATATCTATCTGGATATTATAGATAAGAAACTGCAAAATAACGCCCAGCCTTTATTAAAAGAGATCTCACAAAGTAAAGATATCCTTTCCGGGCTCCTGGAAAAAAGCCATAACATCGCCGAGCTTTTGCGTCCCCCTGCCTTGAAAGAAGTAGGCCTGGTTGATACTATTGATGACCTTATCTTTCAATATAAACAGATAAGCGCTATTGAATTCACATACCAAAAACCAGAAGAGCAATTAAGCCTGTCCGATGAATACGCGCTTATTCTCTATAGGTTAGCACAGGAAGGCTTGACCAATATTGTCAAGCATTCTCAGGCTAAAAACGTAGAGATTGTATTGGAAAAAAAATCAGATTCGGTCTTTCTCACTGTTAAAGATGATGGGATAGGATTCAATTATGGGCACTATTTGACGTTCTTTCACCGCCGTAACCAGGATAAATTACGGTTAGGCCTCGCGGGCTTACGTGAGAGAATAGCGTTATTGGATGGAAAAATGGAGATAGACACTGCTCCGGAACAGGGGACAAAGCTAAGCATTGAGCTGCCACTTGAGGCGTAAGGTATTACATAAGGCACAAGGCACAGGTTGCAGGTTACAAGGGAAAGATTAAAGGATAAAAGATAAATCCTAAACAAATGCAAAATTCTAATTTTCTAAATTCAAAACTTCTGTTTCAAACATTCGGATTTAGGTAATTTGATATTGCTTAGAGTTTAGAACTTAGGATTTAGAATTTTAAGAATATAATAAAGGCGCAAAACAAGGATCCAAATGGCTTTAACAATAGTAGTTACCGATGACCATGATATTATCAGGGCTGGGATAAAAAATCTTATCCATGATCAGCCAAATTATAAAGTAGTTGCTGAAGCAAGAGATGGAGAAGAGGCCCTGGAAAAGATAGAAAAACATAAGCCGGATATTCTTCTCCTGGATATTACCATGCCTAAGTTAAGCGGGCTCGATGTGATCGAACAGGTGCATTGTATCTCCCCTAAGACAAAGGTCCTGGTAATCAGTGTGCATAAGGCGCATATATACGCTATGAAGGCCTTTCAGTCAGGCGCCAAGGGGTACCTCAATAAAGCAAACGCGGGGGAAGAACTTCTGCCTGCCCTTGCCAAGATAGTTTCCGGTGAAGTATATTTGACCTCATCCGTATCCACTTATCTCGTAGAAAAGGCTTTACACAAATCAACAGATAAGGAATCTGAGCAATCGCTTCTTACGCTTCGTGAGCAGGAGGTCTTGCGTCTGGTAGCGGAAGGTAAGACAGCAAAGGAGATAGCCGCGACTTTATTTATCAGCCGGAGGACTGTTGAAAACTACAAAAATACCCTTTTAAAGAAACTTGAGCTTCATAAAACAAGTGACCTGATAAAGTACGCTATCAAGCATAAGATAGTAGAGCTTGAGGATGAGGAGTACTAATAAGGCACAAGGTACAAGAGATAGGTAAAGGAAAAAGGGAAAAGTAAAAAGGAATGAGAATAAAATTAATAGTAAATTTTTAATAAAAGCTTTCTTCCTAATATTATTTATATTAACAGGAATAATCTGTGTGTCAGCCCGCGACTTATTGGCGAAAGAACAACCCAATGTACTTTTTATTATAGTCGATACATTGCGTAGCGATCATTTAGGCTGTTACGGTTACCAGGATATAAAGACTCCAAATATAGATGGTATCGCTAAACGCGGCACGTTGTTTGAGAATGTTATCGCCTCCGCCCCACTTACATTGCCGTCTCACGCATCCATATTTACCTCTACATTCCCGCAATTTAATAAGGTAAGAGATAACGGCAGTTACCAGCTTCCGGAAAATAGCATTACCTTAGCAGACAGGTTTAAGGAGAACAAGTATAATACGGCAGCCTTTGTCAGTACTGTTGTACTTGATAAGAAGTACGGCCTTGATAAGGGATTTGATGTTTATGATGATAAGATGGTTAAGTCCCCGCAGAAACAGCTTATAAAATCCATGGAAGGAGAAAGGGCCGCTGATAAGACAACTGCCGCGGCTCTGGAATGGCTTGAAGAAAACAAGGAGGAGAAATTTTTCTTATGGGTTCATTATTATGACCCTCACACGGTTTATAACCCGCCGCCCCCTTATAGCGAGATATATAAGGATAATCTCTACGCAGGAGAGATAGCCTTTGTTGACCATTATATCGGCATATTATTAGATGCGTTGAAAAAACTGGGCCTTGAAGATAATACAATTATTATATTTGCCGGTGATCATGGTGAAGGATTAGGAGAGCATCAGGAAGCGCAGCATGCTGTTTTTTTATATGATACTACCCTTAAGGTGCCTTTAATATTCTCGTACCCTAAAAAAATACCGCAGTCAAAAGTTATTAAAGAACAGGTGCGTTTGGTAGATATCATGCCTACACTCTTAGATTTGGTAAAAATAAAGAAGAATAAGGATATCCAGGGCCGAAGCCTTTTAAAGGCCATGAGAGGTAAGGCCAGGCTGAAAGCCATACCTGCTTATAGTGAGTCATATTATGCTAAGTTTCATTATAACTGGAGCGAGCTTCAATCCTGGCGTACAGAAGAGTGGAAGTACATCCGCTCATCCGAACCCGAGCTTTTTAATATACAGGAGGATCCTCTTGAGCTTAATAACCTAATACATGAGTAACAGGATGTGGCGCAAAAAATGGACGCTGAATTGGAAAAGTTTTTCTCAAAAACTAACTCTGGTGTAGAGGAAAAAAGAGTTGTTGTGGATAAGGAGACAATAGAAAAATTAATGAGCTTAGGTTATGTTCAAGGCAGCGTTGGATCCGAAGGAGCCCCGCCTGCGCCGCGGGAGATGATACGAATTTTAGACGGGCTAGATCTCGCGGGTAGGATGGCGAATGAGGGCCAGGTCAAGGAGGCTATGAAGATATATACAGAGATATTAGAGCTTGACCCTGATAATATAGCGGCTAGTATGCATCTTGCCCAGTGCTATAGATCGCTGGATAAATATGATGAGGCTATAGAATATTTCAGGCGGGCCATCGCTTTAAATCCCGATGAATTAGAAGGGCATTGCGACTTAGGCAATATCTATAAAAGTATGGGCAAAATAGATGAGGCATTCGCTGAATTTAAGGTGGCATTAACCATAGCGCCGGATGATCCCAGCATAATCAGTGATATAGGGTGGTATTACCAGCAAAAGCAGGATTATAACAGGGCCATGCAGGAGTATGAAAAGGCCTTAAAAATAGATAATAACATAGCCGCTGCTCACGCTAACATGGGAATTATCTACAGAGAGAGGCAGCAATTAGATAAGGCGATTGAAGAGTTAGAGACAGCGATAGAGCTTGCCCCTGAAATGGCGTTTGCCTATAGCGGGTTAGGCGCGTGCTTCGCGCTCAAAGGGGATGTGGATAAGGCTATTGAATATTGTGAAAAGTCAATTGAATTAGCGCCTGAGGCGGTTGAGGGGTATAATAACTTGGGTGTCTGTTATGAGTTTAAAGGGGAATATCAAAAAGCACTGGAAAGCTACAAGCAGGCACAGGTTATAGCTCCCTGGGATAAGCTCGTATATACCAATATGGGTAATATCTATTTAAATCTCAACCAGCCCGACAAGGCAAAAGAGAGCTTTGATAAGGCCCTTGCTATAGACCCAAATTGCCGGGAAGCTAAGGAAATGCTACAGCGCATTGACAACTTAGATTCTTCGTCGAGATTGCGTCTCGACACAGAATGACAGGAGGAGGCAAAGCCGCCGCCTGCCCGCCTATGGCGGGAAGGATCTAAATTAGAGGAAAGGCGAAAGAATGTTTTTAGGTTATATAGACCCCGGCACAGGATTTACAATTATCGGAATCGGCGGTTGGCTGGTTGCGCTTGCCTTGGGATTTTTTGGTTTTTTTCTGGTTTTCTTCAAAAAAATACTTAATTTTTTCAAAAAAAATAAAAAATGGATTTTAATATCAATCGCCATATTAGCTATACTGGGATTATTTTTTAAAGGAGTTATCATGAATGATCATAAAAACGGTTTCGAGGACAGGATTATTATCTTAGGCTTTGACGCGGTAAGCCCTGAAATATTAGAACCTATGATGGATAAAGGTAAGCTGCCTAATTTTAGCATGC
>Ga0222697_1000207_pt1 | contig 28803 bp, 49 predicted proteins | sample AntAcemetage1402_FD_179835 | JGI IMG/M metagenome (GOLD analysis project Ga0222697, IMG submission 179835) | Saline water microbial communities from Ace Lake, Antarctica - #1402 | ecosystem: Environmental > Aquatic > Non-marine Saline and Alkaline > Saline | place: Antarctica: Ace Lake... | reverse complement strand
TGTTATATTTGGTGCTAACTTAAAATCATCATAGGTAATTCCTGTTCCTCCATTATTTAATTGAGTTACTTCTGTGCTTGTTAAAGCCCTAGACCAAAAACCAATTTCATCTATCTTTCCTGTATAATATTCATTAGTTGCTGCGCCATTTCTATAAGCGCCAATAGTTCCCACGTCGGTAACTATATCATTTAACCATTTTGTTGTATCTGTGCTTGTTGAGAAAGAAATATCTACCAAACTTCCATCAACATATAAAACAGGAGAAACTCCATTTTGAACCATAACTATATGATGCCATGTGTTGTCAGAAATCACATCATCATCTGTTGTAAATCGCCATTGCATTGCACTCCCATCATAATAAGTAATTCTAAAAGTTCCATCAGCTAATAATGCTATATAACAATTTACATTATTAGCTGCAGCGTCCCCAAACATAACAAGCTGTTCATTTCCGCTTGGCGTAGAATCTACAACTCGCATCCAAAACGAATAAGAACCCGTAGTATCATCTCCTAACGCAGTCATTATAGCATTTATATTAACATATTCCGAGCTTCCCCCAACGAAATCAAAAGAAGTTCCTATATGTCCTGTTGCTGATAGAGTGTTTGTATTTCCAGATGATGTCCCGTTATAACTTCCAACACTATCAATTACATTTGTTGTAGCTAAATTGTCGTCTAATTTATAATAAGCAATTAAATCAACATTCAAATCTGCTGTCCATGTTGCCCATTCTTCTACTTCAATTCCATAAATTGTTGGAATCCAATCAACATAATCACCAATTTGAACATTTGTAAAAAGTCCAATAGTAATTATTTCATCTTTCAATAAATTAGTTGTTGGTTTTAATGTCCAAGTTTCTTTTGTTTCATTATGACTTCCAATTAAAACTTGTTCGCACACTTCGGAGATAGTTCCATTAATATTTAATTTTGCATCTTTTGGAATTGAACAAATTGTTTTATAATCATTAACGACAATAGTTTCATAACTTTTATATTTTACATCAATTTCTCTACTGATAGTTTTTTCTGATTTCATATCTGTAAAACTAAATTCTTTTATAATATCATTATAATCTTGATATGCCCAAATATCAAATTCTGCAACCTTTTGATAACCTGCACCAACCTTAACATTTAATGGTGTGTTTAATCTTGTCTTTCCAATATCAGCACCTAAACCTAAAGCGTTGGTAATTATTACTTCTCTTGTAATTGGATTGTAGTCTTTAACATTATCAAATTCAAATCCCATTACCAAAGGAGATAACAAAATAAACATAAATAACAAAATAAAAACACTTGAATGTTTTAAAGTTGTCTTTCTCTTACTAATAACCATAATTCACTTCCTCCGCTTTTCCCATTCTTGAAAACATTATGATCGCACCTGTGATCCCAATTATTGTAATCCATATCGGGAGGTTAAGCATGATCCAATTTGCACCTGTAAACCCTATAAATGTTCCACTCAAAGTTGCATCACTCATAAGTGTTTCATAAGTGTTACTCATCGGCACACTCACAACAATTGCGATGATCACAATAAATAAATAAGGAATAAAGAAAATTGGTTTGGTTGTTACCAAATAAGATCCAATGAAGATACTCAATATCATCCCGCCAATTAAAAACACGGTGATCCAATGTAAAGAACCATAGGTTGTATTAAGAACCCCCATCGTATTTGTTATAACTTGTGAGGCGTTATTGCCAACAGTATCATGGAGATCCATCGTTCCCATTGTTTCCTGCAATTGATCCTCTGCCTCATTTCCGATATAAATAAATACAACAGAAATTAATACAATCATAAAAGCAAATATCATAAATAAGAATAGATCTGTAAATCCTCCTTGTTTATTTTTAACCAATGGCCTCAATATCATTTTTCTCTCCTATCTAAATTAAATTTAATATCTACTTCTCCAACATTCAATAACTTTTTTTCTAATGCATCAAAATTATGATTAATTGAGATCTCTTTTGTTAAATCCCTCATGCTTATCAACTTCCCTTGTTGAATCATAATTGTTTTTTGTAAATTCTTAATCCTTACTTCAAATTCAGGAGCAACTTGCATTGGCACACGCCTTTTAGTTACCACTAAACCACCCCTTTTTCTTTTTACTTGTCATAGCAAATGCTGTTTCTGTATCCTCACCTTTATCAATTAGTTTTTGGAAGTGTTCATTATAGGTGTGGATATAAACAATCCATGCAACACTCAAAATCATCATAGGCAATACTGCAATTGTTAATACCAAAAACATGATATGGAATATCCCTGTTAAAGCCATGCTACTTAATAAACCATCAATTCCAATTTGCCATGCACTAAAAGTAATTAATATTGCTAAAACATGACTAACCCAATATAAAATAAACTTCCCCATATAGCCATCAATATTAAATAATGCGAACAAACTTATAAATAATAATAAAACTAAAATTCCTAATAAACCAATAATTATCGTTGCTCTCCCTTCATCAATATTATGGCCTCCCTCTGTAAAATAAATTGATCTTGCCTTTTGACCGCCAATTGATCCATCTGTTGCTACACATTTAATTGCAATATTATGATAACCCTCTGTAAAATTCCCACTTGTAACTTTAAATCTAAACGCATTATTTGTATATGTTGGGTTTTGATGTGTTAAAATTGAATTACCTTTCATATCTAATAAACCAAAACTACAATTAACAGATTCATTCGTTAAAATTAGACCATTACTTTTATTAAAAACTTGCCAATTAAATATATGATCTTCATACACTTCAAATTGTGATTGTGTTGGTGAGAAAATCACTAATCCTGTATCAAAATCCAAACTAATATCTGTTATTGGTTTAACGGCACTTACAAAAGAAAACATTAAGAAAACTAAACATAACACTCCAATATAATATTTCTTATTATACATATTTACCCGCCACATACCGCATTGGATTTAATATTCCTCGCTGTTTCTGTTGGCCTCCACCCTGCATTTGTTGTTGCATCCCCGCACCCATAGTCTGATGTGTATATTGTTGTTGTATCATCTCTCTCAACGATCTTCTTTCCCCGCCATCCTTTGCCCTCGCATAAGATCCATAAACTAAATTAACAACATTCATTACAATTGTTGCATACTCCTGCCTCTTTTCTTCGGTATCCATTCCCATCTCCTCATACTTCATAAAAATAAAATCTGCCAACTTCTTCCCATAATCTTTCATGATCCGATTAATATCACTCATTTCATAATCACCCAAAATAATATGCCTGTTAATATAATTCTGCAACTCCAACATAATCTTCCTGATCCCCTCTTGATTGAGGGGGTTGTTTTCGGGATGAGGGTTTGCCTCCCAAATCTTCATACCATCTTGCCAAACAACAACATCACCTTTCAAAATATGTTCTGTTTGTTCTAATAAATCATTTAACTCTAATTGGTATCTTGCAATATCATCCATTCTTCCCGAAGAAAATGCGGAGGTTTGTGAGTTAGATCTTGGATCTATTTTGGTATTTACACCGCCTTGTAACTCCTCTTTCTCAATTTCACCGATGGCTTTTGATATATCTTGATCAGAATAACCCTGCTTTTTTAGATCCTGCACATCAGATTGAGTTAATTTAACTGCCATCGAAAGTATCACCTGTATCCATTGTATCCAAACAACACATCCAATCTTTAAAAATCTTTCTTACCACTTAATTTTCACTCCTTTTCTTATTTCCAATCCTGTTTGCATCTTTTCCATCTTTTCCATCAATTTTTTAACACTTATATCTTCCGTTAATCCTAATGATCGGGAGGTAAAGTCAGGCAAAAAGGCCAACTCATTAAATCCTTTATATCCTTTCTTCTTTCTTGCCTTTGATATCTTCTCTTTTAGGAATGGGAAAATAATATTTTTAATTGGAATCTTCGGGATTTTAGGGATAGGAGGATTTGTTATTATTGGACTAATTAATGAGGGAGTTGCGATTGGTGATAGATTTAATATTGATTTTAATTCAGTTTTTAATGCAGGAGATGTTTTTAATGCGGGAGATATTTTTAAATCCATCTTCATTAAATTATCAATCTTCAAATCAGATTTAAAACTCATATCCGATTTTAATAAAACATTGTTTTTCAAAACTGCTAATTGTCCTAACTGTAAAAATTTGATTTTGGGTGAGTGAGTGAGATGTTTTACTTTAATTATATCCTTTAATTTAAAAGTTTTGATTTGTTGTGGGGTTATATCAAACTTCAATTGATTTTGAGTTACTGTTTTCATATCAAACCCTCCAAATGATTGTTCATATTGGCCTGTTCCTCTATATTTACTTATCTTAACCCCTGTATTTCTTGCGGAGAAGTCATCCAACTTATCAATAACTTTGGTTAGATCGCTTGATACGGCCTTTGTTTTTCCAATTTTTGTTGTTTTTGTTGCAATATCGTCTATCTTGTCCGTAATATCATCCACAAAAGAATAAGAAAGTGGAGTTTTCTTACCGCCAATATTATATATCTTTCCCGATGGTTTCCTCATATCAATAATCTTTTGGTATAATCTCGTATCTGCCTTTGCAAATGTGCTTGTCTTATCAAAAGGGAAGATTTTTTGTGATTGTGTTACGGATTTAATATCTTTAAACTTTGCACTATCATCCCAAAACATATTGCCAAATTTATCTTTCCCTAAATATTCATAACCTTTCTGTGTTGCACTCGCTTTACTCTTAATCACGCTAACACCATAATCATAATCTTTAAATTTAACGATCTTCCCACTTTTTAATATTGATAATCCAATCCTTGTTTGTTCTTGAAATGCATAAACAGATGATTTTAATGTAACAGGATCTTTGATCATAACCAACTTTCTTTCTATATCATAAACATCTCGGATTGTTTTTGCACCCCTTGTCTTGATCCCTAAATTTTTATCAACTGTGATAACGGGTTGCTTTGTTAAAACATTAAATTGGCCTGTCGCCTTTATTCCTTTAATATTTAAAAATCCACTTCGCCATTGTTCAATTACTTTCGGTGCGGTATATCTTAATGTTTGTGTTGCTTGTGATGGAGAATAACCATATTTTGTTAAAAGTTTATACGCCTTTTGATAATCGGTTTGCCTCCCAACTTTAAACAATCCTTTCATGCTTGAAAAATAACCTTTTGTTCCTGATGTTAATTTTGGCACTCCCCTATATATTGCATTACTATCCATCGTTACAAATTTCTTTGGCACTCCTAATTGTTCCCAAAACTTATTTGATAAAAGACGGCCTTTTGTTGTTACGATTGTTCTCCGTCCTGCCGATCCATATTGAGATAACTTTTTACTCTCAAATACAATCTTATTAACTATATTTTTATCTGTGATAATCTTATAATCTTTTCCGATTGATCCCGATGATTTATAACTTCTTATAGGTGATTTAATATTAACAGTTTTAACAACAGGTTTTCCTAAATATTTATACGCACCATAACCCAATGTTCCACTTGCAACGGCCAAAGTAACTAAACCCGCACCTCTCTCTAAATAAGTCGAGGATGGATCTAAAAACTTATACGCACCATAAACTCCAAATCCTCCCGATAAACTATAAGATGCCGTTTTTGATAATGCACCCAATCCTTTTGTTCCCGCAATAATAACTGCTGTTGTTAATGCAACATTTGATGGGTTTTCAACGGCCTTTAATCCTAACGATGCCAAACTCCATCCAACTTGCTTTACTCCTGCATAACTTCCTTTCCAAAATCCAACATCTGTTTGGAGATCCTTATACCCTTCACCATATTCTTTTTGATATTTCTTGATTAATGTATCAACTTCCTCACTCCCTTCAAATTCAGTTGTTGCATCTTCAATATTAATATCACCTTTAATGAGATCCTCCATATATTTATTCTCAAATCTTGTTTGATATTCTGATTGAAATTGTTTAGTTTCTCCCTCCTTGAATGTATCAATAACATCCTTACCAATAACATCTTCTTCATCTTTTTGTGATCTCTTTGCGAACCAATTGAGGCCTAATGTAACCGCCTGTTCGGGTTTTGTTTTATAATCTAATTTTCCAAAAATCATTGGATTTTTAATATCACCTGTGAAATGCACACGATCCGCAACATAATCAACACTTTTCTTTACACCTCCCCATACTTTTCCCATTCCTAAATCTAATCCTTTAATTTCCTTCATATAATCTGCATCGGAGATCAATACTGTTGCGGGTAATATATTTCCCGATGAATCAAAGGATACTGTTTGTTGTCCTCCATAACCCTGTGGTAAATCCTTTCCACTTAAAACTTGATATGGCACAAAATAATTCTTTTCTTTTTTCCAATCTGCAATTGCAACATCCTGTGCGGTTTTAAGCAATTCTGCCTGTGTTACTCCTGTTTTTTCATACGGAGTTACGATCTCGCCCTTTGTATTTTCATAGATCCCAACACTTGATCTAAAACTATAATCCTTTCCTGCGATCTTAATTTTTTGTTGTTGTGGAGCAGAGTAACCTATCTTTTTTAAATTAGTTACATCAACAGGTGCATTAATCTTATATTTACTTCCACTCACCCAATCTTTTGTTTCAGGATTATAAAAACCTGTTTGAATTGCTTGTGGTTGTCCTTTAAAACTTTCTTTAATAACCTGCGGTTTATAACCTGCATCAATTAATTCTCTTTCCTCAATTTCTTTGTTACGATCAAACTTTCTGTTTTTATTACTTGCCTCTTTCTTATTCTCCTCATAATTTGAAAGATCATCGGCGTATTGGTGAATATCATTAAAAGTAACATCTTTGTTTTGGTTTAACTGATAAACTCCCTTATTCAAACCCTTTTTATAACCTTCCCATTTTGCCTCCCGTTCTTCCAATTGATCGTTTGCCTCATGGTTTCTTTCTCTATAATCTTTTTTCGCATTTTTTCGGCCTTTCCGTTTATCTCTTGCATAAGTTTCCCTTGAAGATTGTATTTGTTGATCGTATCTTGTTTTTGCGGAGGCGATCCTTTCATTTGCATAAACAATCTTTTCTTGCACGGCAATTTTGGTTGCATCAATCCTTGCGGTTTTATCAGATCGTAATGTATCGGGAGTTGAAAACCATGTTTTTAAACTTGGATCTAAATCAGTATATTTCTGTTCGTATTCATCAATCGTTTTAATCCCCTCAAACTCCTTTTGCTTTGCCGTTGCTCTTGTTTTTAACTCGTCAAATTCCCGCCTTTCTTTTTGATATTGTTGTCGTGATTTAACTATATCCGTTCTCGTTACTCTTTGAGTTTCACCACCATTAATTTGCTGTGATAATTTCACCATGTATAACTAACACATAACTCATATATAAAATTATGTATAAACAAACATTTATATAAATAGTGTGTGTGTAATTATCATGGTTAAACAAGGAGGAGATATTGGAGGTGAGATTAATCTTGGCACAGATACTTGGAATGTGGCCGATGGTTACACAAAATTAAAGATTCTCCGTCAATTAATCATGCTTGATCGTTGGGAAACAATTGCACAGTTTGGAACAGAGGAGATTGATGAGGATAATATTTACAACAACAATCAGATAAAAAAGAGGAGAGTTGAGGGTTTAGAAAGATTACACTCAACTATTAAACAATTGTTAAGTAATGTTTTATTCTCAATGAAAAAGGATGATGTTACAAAAATAAAAGATTTAATTGGGAGAGTTGATAATGCGGGAGAATTTATACCAAAAATGTTTGATGAGAAAGAAGATGTGATTAATCATGAGATTACTTTTGAGATCAATGAGGAGTTGTTTAAAAAGATATTGGAAATCTTATCGGATGTTAAAGAAAAATTAAATACTCCACTTAATAATGCAGGATTAATTTTTAGGCCGTCGGAAGAAGTTGATTTGGATAAAATTATGGGGAATATTATTGAGAGTGGTTAAGATGGATTATGAAGATAGGATTAGTGATTTGGAAATATCGGTTAAATTTATTATGATGATATTAAATAAAGAAAATCTTGTTTATAAAGATCCTCATATTAAGGAGGGTGGATGAAGATGAAAAAAGGAGATGATTATAAAAAGAGATGGTATAAAAAAAACAGGGAGAGAATATTATGTGATAGAAAAAATTACTATCAAAAAAATAAGGAGAAAATAATGGGGGATGTAAAAAAGTATTATCAAAACAATAAGGAGAAAATATCAAATAGAAATAAAATATATTATGTAAAAAACAGGGAGAAGATATTAATATCTATGAATATATATAATATAAAGAATAAATTTAGGAAAAAGATTTATGATATGAATTATAGAAAACAAAATCATGTTGAAATAAGGAATAAAGAAAAAGAGTATTATAAAAACAATAAAGAGAAAAGAAATGAATATTGTAAAAAAAGAAAAAGAAATGATATTCAATATAATATTATTTGCAATTTCAGGAGTAGATTGTGTTTGGAATTAAGAAGATATGGAAATGGAAAAATAACATCTTCTTCCAAATATGGTATTGATTGGAAAGCGGTTATTAATCAACTATTACCATTCCCGAAAGAAAGGAGTAATTATCATATAGATCACATTAAACCTCTTTGTTCTTTTAATTTAACAGATCCACAACAAATTAAACAGGCATTTGCACCCGAAAATCACCAATGGTTGTTGGCAAAAGATAATTTAAAAAAAGGTGGAAGATTTTAGATGGGAAGAAAAATGATAAGATGGAATGTAACAAAAATGGTTTGGATGATCCAACAGATTTTGAAAAGAAAGTTTGATTGTTTTATTGTTATAGAGGGGAATAGAGGTTTGGGGAAATCAACTTTGGCGATCCATCTTGCACGGAAGATCTCAACCGCTATGAAAAATCAGGAAGCAAAAGATTATCACTTTACTTGGAATAATAGTTTGGTTTATACACAGAAAGAAACAAAACATTTTCTTCACTCATGGAGGGAAATAGGAATAGTTGATGAGGCAATCAATGTAGCATTCAATAGAGATTTTTATCAACAGGATCAGAAAGATATTATTAAATTAATCAACATGAATAGGGATCATTGTAACTTATTTATTGCGTGTGTTCCTGCCTTTCAAACACTTGACGCACAGGTAAAAAACTTATGTAAGATAAGGATCACGGTTGTTCGTCGTGGAATGTGTATTATTCAAGCTCCTAACCAAACTATTTGTATTAAAGATAAATGGGATACGGCAACCAATGAGAAGATTGAAAGGGAGTGGTTGAAGAAAGGTAAAACAAATCCACAATACTCACGACTTACTACATTTAGAGGCCTTATGAAATTCTCTGCGTTGAGTGATAGGGCGGAGGGGATGTATCAAAAGGTTAAGGATCGTAAAAGAAATCTCGTTGCAAAAGAGGAGATGGGAATTATTGATGATGATGAGAAAGAGAAAGATCCTGTTGCAATTATAGTTGAAAGAATGAAAGAGGGGAGGGTTAGAAATCAGGCATTTCTTGATGGGTTTGCAGAGGGGCATGGATTTGTTGCAACTACTTTCTCGGAGAAAGTGAGGAGATCATTAAAGAAAACGGGAGATAATACGACACTCTCCTCTTACTTCTGGGATAAGAAAGGAGTTAAGATAAACAAGGAGGCCTTGTGTTAGAGTTCGCACAATCCATAAGAAGTTCGCACAATCCAGCTTGGTTTACGAGCCATATATGAGCCGTACAGCCCTTCTACGACCACTTTACGCTCAAAGGTTCGCACAATCCATAAGAAGTTCGCACAATCCAGCTTCACTCTCATTTGTTACTACCCCAATGTAATAGTTGAATTATGGAGAAAAAAACAAATCTTTTAAACCCAAAGGCACTTCTTATAAGGTGCATTATAGGAGGGGTTTTAGAAAAATTATGGCAAACCAAAATGAAAAAATAGTGAATGAAGGGGGTGATATTAAAAGGTTTTTTGATTATATGAGAGATATAAAGGGCTTTTCGGATAGCACCTTGTATCAATATATGAATTACCATAAACTATTCATGGATCAGGAACTCACCCAACAAAACATCACAAAATTTCTTAACAAAAGAAAAAATCATAGTGTTGTGAGGGGTTATATGATGGCTTATTTGGGTTTTCTTGGGAAGAAAAGAGAATTTGAATTGCCAGAAAGAAAAACAGGATCAAAGAGAAAGAAATTGCCTCAACTTCTTTCCACAGAGGAGATCAAAACACTCATTGATTTTGCCTATAAAACCAACAAAAAACATGGAATGATGATTGAAGTGATTTATTATGGTGCTTTGAGGCGTTTTGAGTTAGGTAAAATCAAAGTTAATGAGATTAATTGGGAGAAGTGGTTTGATGATACAACACAGTTTTGTGAATTTAATATAATAGGAAAGGGAAAGAGGGAACGAACAGTTATGATGCATCCCCGATCTGCCAAACAAATCCTTGCTTTTCTACTCAAAAGTGATCACTTATATCCAAACATTCCTCCTGCGGATCTCCTAAAAACAATAAAGGCATTGGATATAAATTTATTTAAAATAGATGAAAGATGGATTTATGAAAAGGTGAGGGTTTTTGCGGAAAGATGTTTAAACCGATCCATCCGAACACATCAATTAAGACACGCAAGGGCAACACACTTAGAAGAAAGTGGTGTATCAATTAGGGATATTCAAAACTATCTTGGCCATGCAAACATAGGAACAACGGAAATATATTTGCACTCCGATCAATCCCACTCATTACAAAGAATAAGGGAACTTACAAAGATTTAAAAACTGAAAAATAGTAAAAACATATCACCTCCTTTTTTAAAGGCCAAAGTGAGTGATTATCTGTGCCTCACAATACGGGAGGAGTATAATCACTCGCTTTTAATTATAATAAAAATAGTAAGTTATTAAATATTTGTATCCAACTATAAGATCTTATCAATCCTTAATGTTGGCACATCTTTCTTTGCCGTTGGCGAAAAGGCCTGTGTTTTTCTAAACACGATCTTTTTTCCAATCATATCTTGTGGGCTTTTAACTTTTAATTCATCGCACTTCTTTGCATCAGTAACATTAACATCATATGTATATGTTCTTTCGTTGCTCTGCAATTCTAATCTTGGCCGATTATCATCAGAGATCTCGGCATTTGTGCAAACAAATTCTTGATCTTCTTTCTCAATATCATCAACTTTTAAAAAATTAGATCCTAAAAATCCATCCCAACTTGTTGTTTTCTTTTCCATTCTTTTCTTTTCCTCCTATTGTTTAGTTATTGTCCTCGCCTTAATTGGCATGACTATAAATGGCGAAGAAAGGAGGCAACCAAACTACGCCATCAGATTTTGTATCTATGATTATTAATCATAAACACTATTTAAAGATTATTATAATCAACCCGATAACCACCCTATGCCATCATTACAATAACACATTTGAGCTGTTTTCTCTGAATAATATTGGATAGGATCTTTTAAACAAACATAACTCTCACTTTTCAACCAAATAACTAAAAAGATCATAAAGGCAATCAGGCCTACGATAAGGCCGATATAAAGAATTGTAAATAAAGTTTGTTTGTTTATCTTGGCCATGATTTTCTTTCTCTGTTCAATTTCACTTGGCGGTTTTTTTGCCATGATCAATCAATAGTTGTGTAATTACTTTTAAAACATCAACTTTTTCCCTTTCAATTATGATCCTTTCTCTCCTATAAATTCCATCATTTTGTAAAATTCCAACTTCTTGTTCAATTGGGTTTTCTGCAACTTTTGGAACTTCTGTAACTTTTGGAACTTCTGCAACTTCCTTATCATCATCTTCATCATCTTTAATCTCTGCGACTACTTCGGGGATCTCCTCAACCTGTGGGATCTCTGCAACGGGCTTTACTTCCTCAACAACTTCCTCAACGGGTTGTTTATTGTTGTTCATCCTTGCCATTAGTTTTTCAACATCACTCATTTTCTTTATACCTCCTTTGTAATTCGTTATAAATATATGCGATCTCTTTGGCCTGTGATACATCTCCGTATCCACGCATTAAAATTGTTTTAATAACTTCCTCTTTGCTTATATTATTCTCAATATCTTCACTCAAACTTTCAACTGCATCAGAGTTAAATGGTTTTTTCCTAACTTTATATTTAAACCAATATTTAAAATCAGGAAAGATCTTATTAAAAAATATTCGTATCCAATACACAAATCCCAATAAAAGAAAAAGGCAAAGAATTGTGAGGCCTAATTCTTTAAAAAATATTATCCAATCCATTTTTCTCTCCTAAACAAAACCATAGCAAAGGCGGGAACAACTCCCTGTATATTCGGACATTTCATATTTTCATAGGCAACGATCCGATCAAACAACGCACCAATTTTATCCGCAATATTACTCCATTGATAAAAGATTACAACCATTGAGATCGCCACAACTAAATAAAAGATTGTATAAGTTACTAAATTTCCATACTTCTCCCACCATGATTTTTGATCCGAAAACCTCTGCTCTAAAATATTACTAATCGCAATTCTTTGGGATCTCATATCTTGTTGAAGATATTTAACTCCTGCTTTTTTCATCTTCTCATCAATATCGGGAATCTCAAAGTTGATCCACTCCCCATCTTCTCTCTCAAAATAAGAATATTCATTTGGTGCGGATTGTAATGATCCAACTCCAATATATTTTTTGGCCTTTGGAACATACCACAATTTATCACCCGCCATACTAATATTATAATCCATCGCCTTATATTCTGCAATCTTGATAACCCTTGATCCTATTTTTTTATATAAAGGAATTTTATATTTCATCCTCTTTTTATTCATATACCAAAAGATTATTCCTCCGATAACACCCACAACTGCGAGGGCTAAAAAGAAAATTAATAAAGCATATCCTATTTTTCCAACTGAAAAACCCGCAAACTGACTACTCAAATTAACCGCATCAGCCATTATTCTTCATCCCTGATCTTCTCAATATGGCCACAATTACAGCATACAACAGATCTATCTTTTATTCTAACATAAGTAAAAGCACTCCCACACTCTTTACATCTCTTTTTTAGATTTTCCATTTTCTTTTAAAGTTTCCTTTGGTTTTATATTTGGATATTCGCCAAACATCTCATCAACTGTTGGCACTCCACCTTCAAATTCTCCTAAATCTTTACTCAACATTCCCTTTAACTTATCAATTCCACAAACATTCGTCAACATTCCTGATCCTGTTAAACCTGCAAATAATTTCTTTGCCTTTTCTTGAAAAGATTTTACATTGTTTTTTGCCTTTGCCAAAACTTGTTTGTTATAAAATTCAATCCAACAATCAAAATGAAAGTAACTTTCATCTTTTGTTTCTTCTTTCTCATATGTGCCTAACAATACAAACTTATCTTCGGACAAAGTAATTTTATTATTACAATATGAGCATTTTGTCATGTGTTATTTTTTCCTCTCCATGATTAATCCACACACACACTATATTTAAATGTTTTCATTCTTTTTGTAAGGCGAACTTCGGCTTAATATCTATTATAAAGATAATAAACAATATTCCAATTATTGATAATGAGTTAAAAAGGATACATAATCCTAATAATTCTATTGTATTCATTTTTTCACCTCCACTTCTTTTAATTCATGTTCTGCGTCTTGAACATATTTTGGATAATTTTTAATATTTTTAACTTCATTTTTTAATCTTGTATTTTCATGTTTTGCGTCGTGCTTTTGCGATTCTAATGATGTTTTCATATCTATAAGATTAACTAGAGAATATCCAAACTCCTCAACTGCATTACACAATCCAAAGTTAGTTTCTTGTATCTGCTCCCAGAACTCTCCAAAATATCCCTGTGCAGATAGATTCAATAAATGTTCTAACCAAAATTCATTTAACATAACTTGAGCCGAAACATATTTATCACTTCTATTTGTTGATATAATTCCTTGTCCTTCTTCATATCTAGCACATGCTTCTGGGTTTGTTCTGAAAGCATAACATCCCATTCTTTCTTCCGCCTCTTCAACCTCTTTTTTATCTACACTAAACATCTTACACAAAATTTTTGCTCCGCCATGAGCCTCCCATTCAGCATGTTCTCTACAGCATGAATATCCGCAGATTACATGTGATATTTCATGTGCTACATCATAATCACTAGCGTCTGAAGAAAGGTATATTATTTTATCATAAATATTTGTATGGCAATAGGTTCCTTGTTTTACTTTTATTCCAAGTACTCCTGTGTCTTTTATTATTCTTTCCATTAACTCTTTATTTGATGAAACTTGATGCCACATTAATTTTTTATTTAATCTTTTCATTTTGATTTTTCCTCTTTGACATTTAATGCGATTAATGTATTAATTAAATCCTTCACTTCCCACTCTGATAATGTTGTTTGTTCTCCACAAACTGATAAGACAATTTCTGTTTTATCTTTCCATACTTTTACATTATTACTTGGCATTTCATATATTAATCTCATTGTGTCTTCACTCCGTCATTTTCATGTAATGCGTCGTTGATTCTTTTAGTTGCTATATCAAAATAAGTTTTATCTATTTTCTCACCTTTCCAATTACTATAAGAATCACAATTAGACCAGGCTTTAAATTCTTCTTCCCAATCTACATTTTTCACTTCTTTAAGAAATTCTAAAACAATTTCACTTCCAGCTTTACAACCCTCAACCCAAATCTTAGTTTCTTTACTTCCCATCTATTACCTCTCCGACATTTTTGTTGTCTTTAGATTCATGTAATGCGTCGTTTGGATTACAATTATCACAATAGAATATTCTACCATCTATTTTATCTCCACATAAACATTCCCAAACTTCTTTACCATTTATTACAAATTCTTCTGCTGAAATATCTATTTCTTTTGGACATCTTCTTGCGTCTAATTTTTCATCAACATCCCAAATATGGTCGCAAGATGCACAAATATAATCTGATTCAGAATTATCTTCTCTAGCCTGTATCAAATCCTCTTCTCCACAATTAGGGCATTTCATTCGGATACCCCATTGACATTGTTGTCGTCTTTAGATTCATGTAAGGCGTCGTGCTTAGTTATCATCTTTTAATCTCCCTATAATATTCTGGATTTACATATATTTTTCCATCTAAACATTTCCTGAATTCATGTGTTGCTCCACCAAATCCTCCGCCAGTTGTCATTTCCATTTTGCATACAACTCCGTTTGGCATTTCATATTCTGTCCTTGAATATTCATAAATTCCTATACTAATTCCTGCGATAACACACATTGCCAATATTGTTATTACTATTATCCATCCCGTACCAATTCCGCTATTATCATAATCTAGGTATCCCATTATTTTCTATCTCCTTCGCTTGAGACATTCAAAGCGATGTCGAATTCTAAATTTAATAATTCTTCAGTTCTATCATAAATCCATTGATAATTATCATTACAATAAAGCATTTTTTTATACCAAGGCATATTCTTATTCTTTATCTTTTCTTCTTTCTTAGCTACTTCCCACAATCTGTCTCCATGCTTTTTTTTAAACCAATCCCATAGTTTTTCTTCTTTCATTTCTTGCTCTATTTTATTCATTATGCCACGTCCTCCTTGACATTTAATGCGTCGTGTGTTCTCTCTGGAAGAGTTGGTTGATAATTTAATTCTTCTATTTTTTTGTCAAACTTATCCCAGAATTTATCATCTAATGGTTTATCTATATTCTTCTTTCCAAATACTCCTTCGATATTCATTTTTTCACACATCCTTTTCCTTGTTTGTGAACAGTTAATAAAAAAGCAACTTGTCCCTCGGTAGAACCTATAATTCTCTTTCCACAATTAGAACATACTACAATATATTCAATTACTTCTTTTGTGGTGATTCTTTTAGTTATTGTTTCCATGATATACTATATACTATCCACTATATAAACCTTTCGTTTGCTCATTCTAATGCGTCGTTGATTCTTTTAGTTGCTATATCAAAATAAGTTTTATCTAATTCAATCCCTATAAAATCACGATTAAGATTTTTACAGGCGACACCAGTTGTTCCACTACCCATAAACGCGTCCATAATAATATCTCCTTCTGTAGTATAGTTTTTTATTATCCACTCCATTAAATCTACTGGCTTCTGTGTAGGGTGAACTTTTTTTGTTCTTTTTCCCTCTCTAATAGCACCCATCCAAAGAAACCTAAATATTCTTAGTGGTTTTTTGAAACTTGTCCATATCATCTCTCCATCAGAAAAGTTATCAAACCAGTTGTTCTTTTTCTTTTTATCCCAAACTATTAATCCATTTGTAACTGGTAACATATCAGCTAAATAATTATATCCGAATATTATCTGATTCTTTGATACTCTAAATATCTCAGTAAGTATCTCTTTAGACATTCTACTGTTATCCCATTCACAATTATACTCATTAACCTTAGACATATTTGAACCGCCTATCGTTTTTGAACCTCCAAGTATTCCGTATGGTGGGTCTGTTACTATTACATCAACTGAGTTGTCTTCCATTTGTTTCATTTTTTCTAAACAATCTCCTTGTAATAACTTTTGAGTTCCCATACTAATCAAGAAGCGAATCTAGTGGGAAATGTTTTCTCCAAATCTTATTCATTGTTAATTTAATTTCTTCCATATCTTTTATTGGAATCTTTTTATCGTGTAATCTTGATATTCCAGAATAAATAAATACTGTTAATACATCTAATTTTACTGGTTCTTTTTTATCTAGTATTTCGTTTAATTCCATCTTAGTTCGTCTTTCATCAGTTCTTGCCTCCTGTATTACCCGTCGTAGAGTTTAGATTATAGGAAACTGGAGAAGAAAGGGTTTCCCGAACCTTGCTTCCGCTTGCAAGTCCACAAGCATCCTCCTCCAGTTTATTGCAAGTATTCTTATCCTTGATAGATGAAGTATTTATAGCAAATTTCAGTTTTTCTTTATCTATTAATCCTTCCCTTATCATTGTTCCTATTCCAGAACCTTGACAACGAGAACATAATTCATATTTACTAATTCCTCTTATAAACTTTTTGCAAATAAAACATCTCATCTATTTACCTCTTTATTTTTAGAATGTAATTTAAACTCAATTTCTGCTTTCTTTTTCATCATCAAATAAACCCCACAATTTTCCACAAACCTAACGCACCCAATCCGATCAAAATAATTTTCTCATACCATTTTTCAAAAGTCCATCCCGATCCTAAATATAATCTTAACATCTCGCCTAACCCAATCTTCTGCATATCTGCAATACTTGGAATTGTGCCTCTCATTTCACTCATCTAATAATTCCTCCTCTTTTTCAAATCCCATTCTCTCTCCTAATTCTTGATAACCCTTTCTTGCCATTACATAAGAATAACCATGACTTCTTCCTAAATATTCATCAACCCCCGATAAAAAAGTAGATCCAACATATCTTGTTTTCTTTCTCGTTTCAAAGACATAGTTATCTAAAACTTTCATTCTATTTTCAACTCCTTATATTTTGCTCTCCACTTATCTCTACTCTCCTCTATTTTCCTAATATTCATTAAAACTTTTTCAACCTGATACATTAATTCTTCAATATCATTTATTGAAATCGTCTGTCGCCTTTTTAATAATTTCCATGAATGATTTAACTCGGCCTCTCTTGATGTTACCATTTTTCACCCGCTAAAAGATCCGCAATAAAAATCTTCATTGGGTAATCCTTACACTCATATTTCTGTTGACCTTTCCTAAAACATATCTCCATCAACTCTAATGATCTTTCTTTATCCATTATGCAAATCCTCCAATAAACATCATAGCAATATAAATTGCCAACAGGCATGGGATAAATGGCATCTCGGCCTCTTTTGATACTCTCCATCTCCATACAACAGTATAAACAAATTGGAATATTAAAAAGATAACAATAAGGATCATCAGATTTGTAAAGATTGGAGTGTGTAATAATAATCCAAAGATCACAAATATCTTAACATCTGCAATACCAAAGTTTAATCCACTCATATCACTTATAAGATCCTTAATCATTAATGCGAACACAAAACAAATAACTCCTGCTAAAAGATTTTCGGGATTAACCATTAAGGCAACGAAGATCCCTGCGGTGAGTAATACGGATGGCACGGCCTTATATTTTAGATCCAAATAACTTGCCAACATCAACAGGCCTAAAATGACTAAAACTAACCAACTAAATATCATAATATTTCTCCCAAAGAATAATAAATATTGTTAAAGCAACACCTGTAATTCCCCATAATAAACTTGCTGGTAAAGGCCATCTCCACGATAAGAATAAAGGAGAAAAAAGAACAAAATATCCAATAACAAATGCTAAAACATTATTATTATTTCTCATCTTCCCTCCTCTAAATCTCCATCAGAAATAAGCGGGTTGTGTTTTCTTTTCAAAACAAACATATCATCTAAATTTATCCAATCATTTTCCTCAATTTTATGAAAATTAATGAAATTTTTGGGTAAAACAACGATTAATGAGTTAGATCTTTTTTTTACTTGTAATTTCATAAGTTAAAATAGTAACCATTGTTTATAAATATATGCTTTTTTAATCACTATTTTCACCAAAAAACCCCTATTAGTCGGGTTAGTCGGGTTAGTTAAGTGATCTCACTTAGTTTCCCTTATGTAGAAATAAAATGGATATACCTGACTAACCTGACTAACCTGTCTTTTTATTTAATTATTCTTTCCATTTGATACAACTCCACACTCTCATTTGGCAAACCAATTTCTTATGTAATCTTGTAACTTCAAACCTACTTGATATTAAAGTATCTAATTCGGTGCTACAACAATTCTTTGTTCCGATGAATTTTCTTAACAGATTTAAAAAACAACTTTTTCCGTTTAGCCCTGATCCAATAAAACAAAAAATCCTGTGGATTGGATAATCGGGTATTAAAGAATATGCAAGAATTTCATAAAGTTGTTGAATGTTTTTTTTACCAACCCATTCTTCAAATATACGATCCATGTTTGGAGTATCTGTTTTTTCCGTAAGAGTTTGTGGAATAGGATTTGTAAGAAGTGTTTATTAAATATCTTGCTTCTTCAACTTGGATTTCTGCGTTTGATTTAGGGGTTTTAGTTAACATATTGAAAAGGTTTAGAAATAAGTTTCTTTATATTTGAAACTGTTAATTTCTCATCATATTTAATTCTAACTAACTTTATCTTCTTTCTTCTACATGCAACATTCTTCATCCTATCTCTTTTAACTTGAGCGTGAAATCCATCTCCATATAACTTCTTATATAATTCTTCATCAAAATGTTGCTCACCATCATATTCAATTCCTAATCTTAATTCTGGGAGATTAAAATCTAACTCTAATCCTTTCAGATTTCTACGATCATGACGTCTTATTATTTTATCTGGATAAATTTCTCTAAGCATTCCATAAATCTTTTCCTCACATTTCCATATTCTTTTTTTAATTAAATCAATCCTACGATTTTGTTTTTCTAATTCTTTGTTCCTAATAGAATTTCCAATTATTGTATATGGTACATTTCTTCTTAATTCATTATCTTTATATACAAGATCATCAATACCATATCCTCTTTTTAATATCTCTTCCTTGGGCAATGTTGGGATGATGAATCTTCCAGTGTCTTCCCAAAAATGTCTTTTATGTGCCTTAACTTCGGAGCTATAAATTAATTCTTTATTTATTAATTGTCCATTTTTGCATATCTTATAATCTCTAAATTCTTTTGTTGATATTTTATAAGAAATATACCTAATTACTTTTAATAATTGTTCTTTCATTTCATTATGCCCACTATCAACATCAGATGCCGATATAACTCCATCTGGATTTTCTGTCTCCCAATTTTTGGAGTTAATATCTAATTCATCAAATCCTACCATACCAAGATAATAATTAGAGAAGTTTCTAGCATCTTTATAAATATAATAAATTCTTATAGAATTATTAGATATATCTTTTAAAACAATAAAAGAATCTATAAGTCTAATTTCATCATTATTATTAATAACTCGTATACCACATTCAACAAACATATTATTAAACGGGATAAATTCTATTTTTTTATTAATATTTATACAATCCTTTAACAACACATTCACAATAATAAAATCATCTTTTTTAGAATTATATATGTCCTCACTTAGACATTTACTAGAAAACCCATATTCTGGGTTTGCCGCAGATGTTATCAGATTATATTCATTATTAAAATTAGACCCAACCGACTGCAAGTCAGTTTCATTAAAGAATTTAATTACATCTTCATTTGATGATGATTTTAAAAAATTATCAATCCATAGTTTTGCTTCTTTAATATTCTTACATTTTATTTCATACTTACTCATCTTCAGCCTCCGCTTTATCTGGGTGGTAACCTATGGTAACTTGTGGAACCTTTGTACTACTCCTTATATCTCCTGTATTACTAGAGGCTGAGTGAGTGGGGTTAAGGTTACAATCGTTACCAAAGGTTACCATTTCTTTACCGAAAATAGCAGAATTATCTAAACTTCCCTCATTTTTAATAAACTTGTATTTCCAACGGCTTGGCCTAGTAGTTTTGTTTTCTACGATTAATCTTATATCTGAGAGCACACGACCTACAAATTTATTTAATTTCATACCAAATTTAGTCTGTGCAGACCTGTCACCCCAATCCATATAAGTCATAATATTACTAATACTAATCATTCCTTTTATGTCGTGCTTGTCTATCCATTCATTAGGCCTCTCTTGATAACACAACTCAAATAACTCTTTCATCTCATCTGTTTGAGAATCAATAGAAACACCAGTCTCTTTCACATCTTTCTTACATGGATTATCATAATCTGCTGCTTCCATAATCCCACCACAAACTCTAGCCCATTCTGGGAAAGACGCAAACGGAACAGTTCCATCAGGCATTCCCTTATCAAACCAATTCCTTATTAATGAATAAAACGCGGATAAAACCTTATTTCTATTTTCTAAAACCCAAGCATGTAGATTAGGATTTCTAAATTCTCTTTTATTAGCATCTTCCATATCTAAAAATAGATTAATAAAAATTGTTCTATTGGCTAAGTCAGGAGTTAATGTTATCCCAATATTACCAGAGAAACTAAAATCAATTTCGTTATCAAATGTAACGCTTTGGTTCTTACCTAATAATCTATCAGAATATCTTTCAGCGGTTGTTACAGATTCTAAAACTGAGTTATTCATGTGACCTCTATTGTTACTAAAATGTAATCTCTTCTTCCCACTAATCATAGATGCAATTATCTTCTTTCTTAATTCATCGTTTCCACCAGACGATCTATATTCACCATTACTTATTGGTGGCTCTTCTAACGCACAACCTTCATATAGTATTCCAGTTATACCTGCCAAGTAATCCTTACCACTTCTTTCTCTATTAGCCATGTAAGCATATATCGGTGCTCTTGTGTTAAACCCAGTCTTAAATATCCCACGAAGAAACGGTGTTAGTATTGCACTGATTGCATTAATATAATCTCTCCTAGTTTCAAAGCAGAACTCTTTCAACATTTCATATATTATTTTCTTTCCTTCTTCAACATCCATTTCCATATTTTCTATTATTGGTGAGTCGTGTTCTAACCATGAATTAAACTCTGGGTCATATCCAACTTTAGGAAATGTTAGTTCTCCATCTTTTATTATTGGAGTTTGTACTGTGAATATTCTATTTATATTAGGAAGTTCTTCTTCAAATATATGGCTCTCTAAAACAATACTACCAACATCTTTATTCATAGATTTCTCTTGTCGGTATTTATCACCACTTCTTTTATATTCCCAGCACCACGGGTTGAAATATTTCTCTATTAGTGTTATAAATCTTGGAGCTCTAACTTGTAAGAATCCGGTATGTGTTATCTTGCCATCAGAGTTTCTAACTTTTCCAAGTTCAACAATCTGCCTAGAGTCTTGTCTATAAAATACAACCTTTTCTTTCTCTAATCTATTTGACAATTCATGTGCAAATTCAGATATTATAATACCCTTGCCAGGTAGTTCAATGTCACGCTTTTTTGTTAAACTTTCCTCTAACTTGTCTAATCTCTTAACTCTTTCCTCTTCTGTTTCTACTAATGGTTTTCCTGGTATTGGTTTTACTTCACCATCAATATCAATATATTCAACAGATGTTTTTAATCCATTAAGAACAGTATCTAAATTTTCTGTATAATATCTTTTCCAAGTTTCCCAAGATAATCTAGGTTCTTTCTTTTTATAATTCCATAAAAAATCAGTTACAGAATATTTATCATAACTTTCTTTTGAAAAATCATTCATAATTAATTCTCCCAAAACACTCTGTGCAACAATCCATTCAGCCTCTAACTTCTTTTCTGCTTCATCCATCTATCCCCAACTCCCCTTTAATATAATCCTCATTCCTATCTTCTAATAATTTAACAACCTGGCACTCTTTCTGATAAATATCCTTAACCTCACCAGTATCTTTGGTTTGAACAGTTACCATCATACCTCATCCTCATAATCTTTAATATCAAAAATTTCATCAATAAATAATCTTTCTTTTTTTCCTGGAGTTCTTAGATCTTCAAACCAATAAAAAGTATCGTTTTCTAATTCAGAATGAAGAATCCCATTAACAAATCCAGTAGGAACTTTTTTAACATGACACTTTAACTTCTCACTAAAGTAGAACATTGCTTTCTGTTTCACTGCTTTTTTATCTTCATTATCCATTGCATTACCCCTTAACTCCAAAGAGTTATAATTATACACGATCCTTTCTTTTATATATCTTGTGTGTAATTTAATAGTAATCACACACTATTATTATTGTGGTAATCTTGCCATTGTTTCCTGCATACTCTTAACTTTCCCTTTTTTTCGTGCATCCGCCTTTCTATCCGCATTCATAATTATCTTTCCTAAACCTTCACCAAAATCTGCGATCTTATTAAACACCTTTCCTGTTTTTGTTTGGCCAAATTTTTCTGCTTTAATGTGCTTTTTTAATTTTTTAATCTCTTGATCTTCTTTACGCCTGTTTTGGATATCAGACAACTTCTTTTTTAACTCATCAATTTCATTCATTTTAACTTCCTTTTATATTTTCCTTTGATCGTATCACTCAATGCCTTGTCAATCTTTACCTTGTAGTTCTCATTTTTAGCCTCTCTAACGGCATCTTTTAACATTTGAACAGAATTACTCACCTTAAAATAATCTCTCCACTTACTCATCTTATTCTCCTTCTTCCTTGTCGTGTGCTTTTTAGTTTTAAACAACCACCTCGTCCTTTATTCGCACCTGTTCCTCTACCTGATCCATCATGTTTTGGTTTATTTTTCATTTTCACCATTATTTTTTTCCTGCCTTTGATTTAATAAGATCCTTTAAAATTTCATCATAAGTTTCTCGTTTGTATTTCTTACAGGCGTTTAAACTATCTCGGATTTCCTTGTCAATATTGATAGTTGTTCTTTCCATTTTATTCTTCCCACGATCTTAATTTATTTCTGTTACTCTCACAACCCGCATTAAAACTTTTCATTTGATGTTTTCTTTCTTGATATTTCTTACTAATTTTTTTACCTTTTTTTGCCATGTATAACTAACACATAACTCATATATAAAACTATCGCTTGAAAGAAAAAGATGGCGGGTTTCCCCGCCAATAAAAAAACTAATCTATTGTTATCATATACTTATCAATTAAGCACCACCACTCTCCATCATTCCTGATCCTCTTATCGCTGTAATAATTATCACAGTTAAAAGAATAAGAACAACCATAGCACCGATGACAATAAAGATATCAAACCAATCAGTTACGCCTGATATTCCTGCCGTAGTATCATTCATTACACCCGTTGCGGTATTTTCTGCACCGTAAGTATAGGTATAATTAACAGTTAATGATGGCCATGCATCTGATGTTGCATTGAACAAAATATTACCTGTTAATGTATAATTTCCACTACTTAATAGTTCAGTTGTGCCGTTATACATCGCAGTAATTACAGGGGATGCAAAATCTTGAGCAGTTGATGATAACGCAAGGGTATAACCCTTTGATGCGTTAACAAAATCTGCCTCTGTTATTGCCTCTCCACTTACTGTTGCTGATGTTGTAGTATATGTTGCATCTCGTAATTCTCCTCCCATTAAAGAGAAGATCATTACGATCAAACCAATCACAAATAACATAGTTACAAGGGATAACAAAATTGTTAAACCTGCAACACCTTTATCTGTTTTATCATTAATTCTCATAATTAAAAATTATTGAGTATTAATTTGGTTTTATGCTCCACCGCCCATCATTCCAGATCCTCTTATTGCTGTAATAATTATCACAGTTAAAAGAATAAGAACAACCATAGCACCGATAACAATAAAGATATCAAACCAATCAGTTACACTTGATATTGCCGTAGAAGTATCGTTGATCACTCCAATTGCGGTTGTATCAGTTGTTGCATCCTGTAATTCTCCACCCATAAGAGCAAAGATCATTACGATCAAACCAATCACAAATAACATAGTTACAAGGGATAACAAAATTGTTAAACCTGCAACACCTTTATCACATTTTCCAAATTTCACTTTTTAAAAACCTCCTTACAATACTTATCAAATCTTATCACCATTACTATACACACACTATTCTTCTTTAAATATTGGATGGATACACCGTATCCAACTTTAATGATCCTTATTAAATAAAATAACAGATGATATTGCCGTCAATCCAATAATTAAAGCAAAGTCCAAACCGCTTACAACTCCAATAATCCAAAACAATAACCCTATCACAAATGTTACATAAGAAGATACGGCAAACGCACCGATAAAATCTTTCTTATTTACTCTTTCATATCCCATAAAAAACATTACAAACACGGCTATCATAATCATTCGGCCAAACCAAAAGTTTGTAACCTCTGCCAAATAAGGCAATACGCTGTCTAATCCTGCCGTTGCATTTATTGTTGCGGGTGATGTATATGCCATTATGATCCCGTCCTCAAAACCCTCCAAATTCCTAATATTAAAGCAATTCCCAATATACCCAATATGATATCAACAATTAACTTTGGGATCTTTAAAGTGTTTTCTGCTATACTTCCCAATAATGTAAAAGGAGTTGTGATTAAATTGATAAATTTCTTTGCCGTTCCAAATATACCACTTGCATCATCAACATCATCAACATCCCCATCCTCAAAACTTGTCCTATACGCACTTACATTCCCCTCAATTCCACTAATTGAATTTTCATAGGCCGATAAATCCAAAGATCCATCCCCAATATCTTCGCTACTTCTCCCATATTCTGCACCCAAATCAATTGCAACATTCAGTAATAACCATGTAAAAGCACAAAACAATAACAAAGATACTATTAATTTTCTAAATCCGTCCTCCATCTAATTCTTCCCTCCCGATAATTTCCATAAGATTAATCCACCTGCAATTACTAAATAAACAATAACACTTATTCCTGTTGATAAATCCGTTACAATTAAGCCCAACGCACCAGATACTAAAAGGCCTAATGTAACATAAACAACTGTCATCGCACCCTCCGATATGGCCATTAATCCTAAACTTAATACAATTAAAAGGGTTAAGAAAATCGCCAAAGTTGATCCAAAAACAGTTGTTGCATCTTCTTCAAAATCAACCCATTCAGAGATAAGAAATTCTCCATCTTGATCAACCGATGCAAAAAATGATATGTTCCCCGCAACCTGCGGAATTGTTAAAGTAATATTCCCTGATGATCCCGTATCATCCCCTGTTTCAATAACCGTATAAGATCCATCACTTTCATATTTATACACAGTAAAATTCATTGTTGTTGATGTGTTTGTTTCATAAGTTAGTGTAACATTTCTTGTTGATGAGGAGGATGTAATTGAATACGCACCGTTATCCATAAGATCCCAATCAGTAGGGAATACTGCACCCTCTCCCGATGCCTCAATTTGAATTGTGCATGGAGTTGCTTGGCATAATGCGGTATATTCACTTGTTGTGTAAAGTAATTCTCCATCTTTTGTTATTAGAAAATAATAAATAACATCTTCTTCTACTAAATGCACAATTGTATCTCCATTCTCATCACTCTTTGCTCTCTCAACTTCTCTGAATATTCCCGATCCAATATACTTTCTCATCACATGAACAATCGCACCATCAACTGCCAAACCACTTGTATCAAAATAGTTGAATAAAAAGGATGTGCTATCTGCCGTTAGAAGATCCATAAGGTTAATATCTTCATTAATTTTATCCCCGAAGGTTTCATAAACTTTTGTGCTGTTTAATGTTCCGCTATCAATATAATAAAATTCCCAAACATGATCTACACTTGAAAAGCCAACAGTTAGATCAATGAAATATTGAGAATTATTAATTACTCCGCTTGGCAAACAAATTTGAGGGTTGTTATTTTTATTCCATGTATTAGAATAATCCAATGTAATTGAGGAATTTGTTTTTGATGTCAAAGTTAAATCTGTATCAACAGTTATAGACAAACTCTCATTCGCAACTGTTAATAATTCTTCATCCAATACGCTAAAATTAAAGATCACATCTCCATAGGTTGTGCAATTATCAAATGCTAATTCATAAACTGTGATGTTATCCGTATCGGTTGTTTCTTCTGTTGTAATTCCCGTAATGGTATAATTCCAATAATAATCTTGCACAATTCCCGTTGTGTTCCCCCATCCATCAGGAATCTCAACAACTACATCAAACTCATAACCATTCGTTCCTGCCGTTGTTGTTGGAGAATATGCCGTGCTATTCAAATAAAGGATTGCCGTTGTTGTCGGGATGCTTGTTAAATTAACGATGAAATTAAATGTTGCATCAAATCCTTCCGCAATAGGATCGGGAGTATCTGTTTGTGTTTCGGTTAGAGAATAAACATAAAGGTAATCCGTATTGCAATTTTCATTTCCAAAAGTATCATTCGCACAATAAGTTATTGTTTTATTTCCCGCCGTAGTCCATGATGTAATTGTTGTAGAGTTACAAACAATTATTGTTTGTGTTGCATTGGCCGTTGAGTTAAAATAACAACTACCGATATGATCATCCGATGCTGTGTAATTCCATGTGCTGTTAATTGGTAAAGATGTTGTTACAATATTATCCAACCCAATCGCATCTGTTATATTTGGTGCTGTTGTATCAATATTAATTGTTCTTGTTGTTGTACTGTTACTTTGTCCTGTTGTTGTATAAACAGTTACGTTATAAGTATAAGTTCCATCTGTATAACTTTGATTAAATAATCTTGTTCCATCTGTATAATTAGTTACAGTTCCATTAACATTAAAACTAATAGTATCAAAATATGTTTCTGTTAGCGTTACTTCTATTGGTAAATATGAAGTTGTTGAATTATAGTTATTTATTTCTGTGTTTGCTGTGTATTGAATATCTGGAGTTGTATCAATCGATATATTTCTTGTTTCTGTTGTATTGCATTGGTTTGTTGTTGTGCAAACTGTAACATTATAACTATAATTTCCATCAGTAAAACTATAATTAATAAATCTTGTATCATCTGTAAAAATATATGTTGTTCCATTTCCAATATTAAAGGTTATATTCTCAAAATATGTTTCGGTTAAACTTACATTTATTGGAACATAAGAAGTTGTGGAATTATAATAATTAACTGATGTTGGAGTTACAAAATGAATATTGGGAGTTGTATCAATTTGAATAATTATTGATGAGGAGTTTGTTTCTTGGCTTTCATTATCTGTTGCTTTTCCATAAATAGTATAATTTCCATCAGTTAAACTTAGGTCAAATAAATAATTACTATTATTTATTCCACTTGCATTTGTTTGATTTAAAACATCATTTACATAAAGTTTAACATCACTTAATTTAACATCATCCCATGCTGTAAAATTCATAACAATATTTTGGTTAGTTGTATAATTTGCAGAAGATGGTGAGTTTAAAGTTATATTTGGTGCATCACTTCCAAATTCATCAGTATAAGTAATTCCTGTTTCTCCATTATTTAATTGAGTTACTTCTGTGCTTGTTAAAGCCCTACTCCAAAAACCAATTTCATCTATCTTTCCTGTATAATATTCATTAGTTGCTGCGCCATTTCTATAAGCGCCAATAGTTCCCACGTCGGTAACTATATCATTTAACCATTGTGTTGTATCTGTGCTTGTTGCGAAAGAAATATCTACCAAACTTCCATCAACATATAAAACAGGTGAAGTCCCGTTTTGAACCATGACCATATGATGCCATGTGTTGTCAGAAATCACGTCATCATCCGTTGTAAATCGCCATTGTGTTGCTGTCCCATCATAAAAAGTAATCATAAGTTTCCCTGTTGGTAACATAAGTATTCTATAATTTACATTATTAGATGCGGCGTCCCCAAACATAACAAGATGTTCATTTCCGCTTGGTGTAGAATCTGCCATCCTCATCCAAAATGAGTGTGAACCAGTTGTATCATCTCCTAACGCAGTCATCATAGCATTTAAATTAACATATTCCGAGCTTCCCCCAACGAAATCAAAAGAAGTTCCTATATGTCCTGTTGCTGAAAGAGTGTTTGTGTTTCCTGATGCTGTTCCATTATAACTTCCAACACTATCAATTACATTTGTTGTAGCTAAATTGTCGTCTAATTTATAATAAGCAATTAAATCAACATTCAAATCTGCTGTCCATGTTGCCCATTCTTCTACTTCAATTCCATAAA
>Ga0222697_1000206_pt1 | contig 28812 bp, 37 predicted proteins | sample AntAcemetage1402_FD_179835 | JGI IMG/M metagenome (GOLD analysis project Ga0222697, IMG submission 179835) | Saline water microbial communities from Ace Lake, Antarctica - #1402 | ecosystem: Environmental > Aquatic > Non-marine Saline and Alkaline > Saline | place: Antarctica: Ace Lake... | reverse complement strand
CCATAGCGCTTGCGCCTATAATCTCTAACGCCCGGAAGTAGTTTACTACCCGATTGCCCCATGTATCGTCAAGTACGTCCTCTGCTATATCCATAGATAGGTCAACGCCCAGCAGACTCAGCACCTTTTTGATCAGTGCCGCCAGTGGTGCCGCAGTGGCGAGCATAGTAGCCCATGCGGGCTTAATCTTGCTCAGCCAATCCATAGCGCTTGCGCCTATAATCTCTAACGCCCGGAAGTAGTTTACTACCCGATTGCCCCATGTATCGTCAAGTACGTCCTCTGCTATATCCATAGATAGGTCAACGCCCAGCAGACTCAGCACCTTCTTGATCAGTGCCGCCAGTGGTGCCGCCTCTTCGAGTGCTTTCTTCCAGTCGCCCGTGATGCGCTTGAGCCAGTCCATAGCCTTGACGGTCACGTATTCCATGCGTGTGAACATGAGCGTGACGGCGTCCTCGAACCCGCCCTCGGCAAACACGTCGTCGCCGCCCATGCCACCGATGGCGTCGCCCATCGAGCTAAAAGCGTCCGCGATGTTAGATACTAGGTCCGCCACACTGTTGAGCACTTCCGGCTCGCCGTTCTTGAGCCCTTCCGCCAAACCGCGCATCGTATTGATGCCGATCTCTGCGAACAGCTTAGACGGAGAGCTAATGCCCAAGAAGCCTTTGGCGGCTTGCCATGCGTTCTCGACCGTGCCTAGCACCGAATCGGCTAACTCTTGCGCCTTGGCTTTTACGCCATCAATAAGACCCTGAACCATAGCCCCACCAGCGGTAATTAAATCATCAACTTTCTCTTCAATCCCTGTCACTGCGTCGTCAGCCATGGTTTTGAACCAGGCGGTTAGATCGGTTGCCCATTTGTCGTTGCCCGTAATCCCGATGATAAACCCATCAAGCACGCCAACGATAAAGTCGAGCAAGCCCTTCTCAAAGTCCGCTCTGCCGCCGTCGTCGGTAGCCACGCTCCACATGCCCTTGATCACGTTGTATAGAGCCGTGCCTATGGCGACTATCATCCCCGCCAATGCAGTGATAGCGCCGCGTACCACCTTGCCCAGTATAATGCCGTAGCTGGTGCCCATGGCGGTGCCGTTTTCGCTGAACTTGGCCGCGCCTTTTTGCCATAACAGTTGCAGACTAGCGCCAAGCTTGTGCGACTGTGGCCCAAGATTAGCGCTGAACCAGCCCACGCCAGAGTTCACGGCCGCGCCCAGCTTTTCGCCCCATAGGGGCGCCTGTTCTTGCAGCTTATCCCATACTGGGGCGATGGCAGCCTTGAGCTTTTCCCCCCATTCTGGCGCCTTTTCCTTGAGAGCGTCCCAAGCCTCACTAGCCGTGTCGAGCGCTGCCTGTAGTTTCTCTTTCCATTCTGGCGCCTTCTCCTGGATGGCTGCCCAAGCCGTACCTATAGCAGCCTTGAGCTTTTCCCCCCATTCTGGCGCCTTTTCCTTGAGAGCGTCCCAAGCCTCAGTAGCTTTATCCAAAGCCCCCTGTAGTTTCTCTTTCCATATGGGCACCTGCTCTTGAATCTTCTCCCATGCGGTACCAATGGCAGCCTTGAGCTTCGCGCTCCATATAGGCGCCTTCTCCTTGAGCTTATCCCATGCGGTACCGATGGCGGCTCCAAGTGCCGTTCGTAACTTCTCTTTCCATATGGGCACCTGCTCTTGAATGTTATCCCATACTCCGAGCAGCTTTGCCTTGATGAGTTCGCTAAGCGGCCCAAGAGCTACTTTGATATTACCCAGTTCCCCAAAGGCGGCCTGTAGCGCGCCGCCCAAGCCACCTTCCTTAAATGCAGCCTTGACACGCTCGATAGCCTTGCCAATAGTGCCGCCAAGATTCTGGAAAAAGCGCAGAATGCTCTCTGCCTTGTCAGAGGCAATCCCCAAGTCTTGCAATATTTCGGATATGTTCAGCAGATCGCCATAGTCGCCCTGCCCGGTGAGCATTTTGAACAGCGAACCGATTGCCATGCCAATCTCTTTTAGCTTTTTGATAGCAGGGCCTATGCCACCGTTCGCCTTCACGAACATGGCGCCCAGCGCTACGATGGCCGCAACGACTAGCCCGATAGGAGACGCGATCAGTCCGATAACCGTGCCCAATGCGCCCAGAATGGTCAAAACTGGCCCTGCGGCTGCTGCTACAGCTGCGATTTTAAGCGCCATCTTTTTTTGATCTTCAGTCATGTTCTGCACAAAGGCGATAGCTGGCTTAATCAAGCCTAGAAATTGCTGTAGGAATGGCAAAAGCAAATCGCCAAAACTAGCGCCCACGCTTGTAATCGCGTTTTTCATTAGCAGGAGCTTTGATGCGGTCGTTGCGTATCTTTGCTCCGCCTCTTTGGTAAGCGCTGCGTTTTCTTCCCAGGCCGCACCCGACCGCCCAATGGCTTCGTTTACGAGATCACCAGCGCCGGCTAGCGAAAGGAAAGCCCGGATTAGCCGCTGATCGCCTAGCTCCAGAGTATCGAGAATCCCCATGGCATCATCGCCCGCGACGCCTAGCCCTGTCACGAAATCCGCGAAGGCGCCGCCCGCGTCTACCTCAAATGCTTTCTGGAACTGTTCAGCCGTCATGCCTGCTGTCTTGGCAAATGTCGCTAGCTTGTCGTCTCCCATAGTGACGGATTTGTTCATAGCCAACAGCACTTTTTGCACAGCGGTGCCGCCAGCTTCAGATTGGATACCTACAGAGCTAAATGCCGCTGAAATACCAAACACGTCGGATTCTGTTAGGCCCGCGATCTTGCCTACGCCCGCGATGCGCGAGGCAAACCCAACAATATCGCGCTCCGTTGTGGCAAAGTTGTTGCCCAGATCCACAACGCTAGAACCCATATTCGCAATATCAGATTGAGGCGTGCCCATGACATTTGCAATTTGAGAAAATGCGCTCGCTGCCTCTTCGCCTGACAGATTGGTTGACACCCCCATGGCCGCCATGCTCTCGGTAAACTCTAGCAGGTTATCACGCGTTATGCCTAACTGGCCGCCTAGCTCGCCAATGCCCATAAGCTCGGAAACATCTACAGGGATAGACAAGCTCAAGTCCTGAAATCCCTGCTTCAGATCCCGGCCCACATCGTTTAGCTTGCCGTATTCGTCTGTTAGGCCGTCAGTCGTTTTGATGACGCCAGCAAAAGCGCTTTCAACATTGATCGCGCTTTTTATAGCGGCGGCACCGATACCTACGATGGGCGCCGTAACGCCCATCGTGAGCTTGCTCATATCGGTGAATTTTCTACCAAAGCTCTTTACTTTAGAATCAGCATAAGCCAAACCCTTGTTGAGAGGATTCAGGTTTGCGCCAATGGTTGCAAAGAGGGAGGAGACTTGTGTCGCCATAGGTTATCTTTCCCTTGCCACGGATTGCCCCCGCTTCACCGCGTGTAGCTCTAGTATGTCTGCCATGTCTAGGTTGTCGATGTACTCCAACGTCCAGCCCGTGATTTCTTGTATCACCCAACGCTCGCCTGCCCATGGCATGGAGGCGCCGTAGCGCTCTGCCACGAACACGGCGGTAGTCAGTTTTTTGAGTCTTCGCCGCCGGTGATGGCCTCTGTGGCGGCCTGCACCAAGGGCATCAGCTCCCTAAACAGGTCCAGCTCACCCACGGCTTCGGGGTCTTGCGGCTTGCCTGCAAAATCCCACGTCTCGACCATACGTCCGATAATGAGCGCCATGTCGTCAAAGCTGGCCGCCCCGATGTCGCTGCCGATAGCCTGGAGCTTGCTCATCAGATCCCAGTTCGCCTTGGCGGGAATCTTGTCTTTGATGACCACTCGCGTACCGTTTACCATCTTTTCCATGTCAATTACCCCCTAGGGAGTGGGGGCGGGTTTTGCCCCGCCCCGTGTCAATTAGTAGACTGTTTCCGCCAACGTAGCGGAAAGCTGGAACGCTGCCGTTACCTTGACCCCGTCGTCAAACGGGAAGTCGATATTCTGATTCTGAACCAACGCTCGCGTGCAAGTCCAGCAAGGATTCCCGGCTGCGGTGCCCTTGGGTGCGATGATGAGCGTGCCGGCGGTGTTCGGCGCAATCGCCTCCCACTCGGTCGTGGTGCCACCATTGTAGAAGCACTCGTAGTCTACGGTGCCGTTCACTCGCGCCAGGCTCACAAAGTAGTGATACGTGTCGGAGCCAGCGGTCACGTCGACCAACTCGCCTTCGTTGTTTACTGAGACGCTTGTGAAGTCCGGCGAGAGGTCAGTCCCGGCGAAAGTCACATATACGTCTTTACCGGCGATTCTTCCGGTGTTTGCCATGATTAGTTTACCTCATTCTGCGATACGTACTCGATACTGCCCGCCACAATGCCAATACATGGCGCCTGCGCCGGGTTCTGTGTACTCTATGCCAGTCGTGCGAGCCGACCAGTAGTTGCCCCAGTCCGTGATGGTGATTTCTTGCTCGTGTATGAGAGCGTCAATGTGGTCGGCAAGCTGCTCCGCGAGAAGCTGCCCACTAACCCCGCTTGTGTCCACCGCCACGGCCTTGACCGTATAAATCCAGTCTTGTGCACGGCGTGGTGATGTATTCTCGTCACGGTCTGACGACGGAAAAAACACCACGTACGGCAAGCTAGCGTCATCCGGTGCGAGCCGGTTGTAGATTGCCGTGCCGCCCAAGGCGGTTGTCAACGCTGTGCCCGCTGCGAGATGCGAGTACAGCGCAGATCCCAAAGCTGTATAGAGATTAGGCATGGCTGCCGTACTCCTCTGGTTTACTCACTGCGATGCTGTTCTTGAGATTGCCGGTATCGACGGGCACTTTGTCTTTTGCCACACCCTCGGCATCGCGCGCGAGCTTTTCAATAAAGTCGTCTGGCGTCATAAGTGACTGCTCAATGACCTGCGGCCAGCCCTTTTCGTAAGCCGGGCGCGCGTTCTCGATAGCTGGCCCGATGAAGGGCTTGAGCGGAACCGATCGAGTAGCGCTGCCGAGCTCTTGAAACACGCCGTAGTCGGTGCCGTCGTGCAGTATGCGCACGGGCTTACCCTTAAGCGTGGCAAGCATCTTGCGCAGTTTGGTGTTGTCGTACTTTACGACGACGGCCATCGTGTCACCTGCGCTCTCTTGCAGAATAGCTCCGACTCGTTACGGTTAATCTGCATGACTTCGTATTCGTTGCCGTCGACTGTCACGTGGTCGGTCGCTTCTAGCGTCTGATCCCAGGCCACGCTCAGGTGCCACACCTGTCCGGCACGTATCTGCTCGGCCAGCACGCTCTCGCCAGAGCCCACGCCCGCAGGCGCGAGACGACAAGCGACGGCCGTAGAACGCGCTGTCCAGGTAGGCGTAAACCCGCCCACGCCGTTGGCTACGTTCTCCTTGGCGCTGATGGTGCAAGTGGTTGGGAACGTGTCTTCGAGGTCGGCCCTGATGTCTGCCAGTTCTGCGCTACCTAGAAATGCCATTTGTCCACTGCCTCACGCTAACGGGCTTGCTCTTCCCGTCATAATACTTGGCCATGTCTATTGCCTGTTTCATCAACTGCGAGCGGCTCATCCTGTGGCCGTCAGCACTCACGTCGTACTTGCCCGCCTTGCCACCGGCTACCTCGCGCCAACAGTCGCCCGCCGCCGCATTGATGTCGAACGTCCAGCCCGACATATAGAGCGCGGTTCCGCCTTGGTCTGCGTCCATGGTCAGCATGCCACGGATGTAGTCCATGGTGTAATCTGCCGACCCTTTAGCCGCGCCGGTGCTGTCTTCGATGTGGAAGTAGGCCGTGCCGCTCGCCACCTCTTCCAGATTCTCTTGGCGCGAGTAATAGAGTCGGTACTCGTAGGTCGTGCCGGTCAGATTCGTCTTTTCGCGTTCTAGCGGCTCACGCCAGATGCGGAGCTTGTGCAGGTCGAGCACGTCTTGTAGCTCCGTGTCTGTCCATGTCGCGCTGGCGGTGTCGTTAATCAGGCGCCGCGTGCGCGTTATCAGATTCGTCATGCCACTACGTGCCATAGGTTATATCCTCCTCAAATGCGCCGCACCGTCGATAATCTCGCCATAGGTGCCAGTCAGTGTCAGGCTCCCCAAGTCCATAGGCCACGGCTCTTGTGGCTCGTGCGTGTGCCCGTGTACTACGCGCTTGCCAGCATACGCACGGCGCACGGTTTCGATGGTGTCTGGCTTGCAACGCCCATGCTCGTAGCGCACGCCGTCAATCTCGACAGCCAGCGGGTAGCCGCACTGCTCATGATTGCCCTGCAAGCGCTCAAAACCCAAGCTCTCGAACTCTGGTACTATCTCTCGCCATGGCGTGCCTGTGTCCCACCACTCTTCGCAAAAGTCGCCTACGCAGAGCAATCGGTCGGGCGGGTCCGCGAGCATCATTTCGATAAAGCGCAAGCATGGCGCATAGTCTAACGACTTGGCGAATAGCCATTTCTGTGTGTCTGGTGTGGCGATATGCGCATCACTAAAGGCTATGACTCGCATTGATTGGCTATCACCGCCTTGTAAAATTCCACATAATCACGCCCCATACGCTCCAGGTTGCACTCTCTCTCTGCCCAAGCCCTTGCGTTGCGCCCCAACCGCTCTTGCTCACTGCGATTGTCTATCAGGCTACGGAGCGCGTCGGCCAGCGCGCCTACGTCGTTGGGCGGCACGAGCAGCCCGTTCTCGCCGTGCTCAATTTGCGCCCTTGGCCCACAAACGTCGGACGCAATACACGCCAGCCCGCTACTCATGGCCTCGGTCAGACACAGGCCCCAGGTCTCCTGATAGCATGACGGGAACACCATGATGGCCTTTTTGCGTAGCTCATCGCGCACGCGCTCGCGCGTCACGCCTGAGACAATCGTCGCCGCTGCGCCTACTTGCTTGAGCGCAGGCCCTAGAATCTGCATTCCCTTGGTGGCGTACTTGGGCCAGGCGCACACGGTCACAATGCCATCACCCAAGCTCTCCGCCGGGCTGAAAAAGTCGGTATCTATGGAGTGCGGGATGACAGCGTCAATGCGCACGCCGTGCCGCTTGAATATGGCCGCGCTGTAGGGATTGAACGCCACTAGGCGCGAGCGATTGACCAGTGCGCGAATCGAGTTGGACGTGTGGCGCCCTTGGCACTTGTTATCACAGATGCCCTCGACAGCGTTGCATGATTCCGCGAGCAGGCTGCCTTGGTTGTTGCCCCGCTTGAGTAGCATGCGCGTCCCGCAAAATGGCCAGTAGTCGTGTAGGGACAGGCAGTGTGGCACCTTCTCTTGCTGTGCCCATCGCAACACGCCCAGCCCCAGCCCGATGTGGACGGTGTGAAAGTGTACGATGTCGGGCTTGTGCTCTGCGTAGGCCGCTTGCGGCTCTTCGTAGCAAACTATCACATCGTGCCCTAGCAGTTCCAGCGCCTTCCGCTGGTCTCTGATAGCACTCTCGGCCCCGCCCGCCTTCCCTGGCGCAGCCGGGTTATAATGTACGAGTAACACTCTCACGCTATTCCCCCTCGCACGGTCGCGCGCGCGTCCCCCACATGTCGCCGGCGCTGTGCTGGTCTTCCAACACGTAATGGTCGAGACAGTACAAGTGACACGGTTGCGGCTTACGACTCAGGTCTAGCTCGCCGTCGAGCCAGTTGCCGAGGCAGGTCTCCCGCCAATAAGGGCTGCGCAGTGTGGTCAAGCACGGCCACGCGCTACCGTCGGGCGCAATCGTGAGATGGTCAATGCCGCCCTGACAGCATAGCCCTTGCTCTTGCAACGGTTCAAGCCCGTCCATGTCCTCATACGGGCTAACGACGTAATTGATGCCGTTCTCGTTCATCCACGCCATAGCGTCAGCAGACAGCTCGACGGTGTCTTTATAGTCAACGATGTTAGGCGCCGGGCGGCCCTCGCCACTGCTTAGTATGCGGATAGACTCGCGCCACACCTTGTCGTAGTTTTTATAGCGCCCACGCCCGTCCGGGTGATAGCTCATATTGACGCTAATCAGGTTTGTTGGCGCCGCGTCCGCCAGCTTCTCAATGGCTCTTGGATAGAGCCCGTTGGTACTCAGCCCAAACGCCACATCAGGGCAGGCCAGCATCAAGTCAGCAAGCCAGTTCACGATAAACGGCTCGCCGCCGGCAATGTCTACCACGTCGGGCGCGTCACGTTGTATGGCTGCGACCCAGTCCTCTAGCGGGCGCTCTGGCGCTGCGAGTAGTTCCGGGCGCTGTCGGATGGTATGGTCTACCCAGCAGTAGCGGCAGATGCCCGCGTTGGGACAGCGCCACGTCACGTTAATCAGATAGTGCTTGCGTCTCTCCTTCACAATACCCCCTCTAACTCTGGCTGTAGCTCTTCCTCTTCGCGCTGCGCTTGCCAGTGCGCCACCCGCGCGCGCGATAGCTCGCAGTTGTGCTCGGCGAGGTCTATGGCGGTGCGTATAAATCCCATACTTGCTCTATAAATTCTTCCATGCTATAATCCCTGTATGGGAAAAAAGATTGAACGTAAATGCCCCGTATGCGGTCAAATGTATCTTGCTGATATGACGCGGTTGGGCTATGGCAGAGAAACAACTTGCTCACGCGCCTGCTCATATAAGCTAAGAGCACACAAGAGGATTACTCTGGTAGAACTCGTCTGCCCTGTATGCGAGAAGCATTTTACCCGCCATCCAAGCAATATTGAACATGCCAAATGGGCCAACGTCTGTTCCCGCCAATGTCTCTATCGTGGACGCTCGCTTGGCATTATTAAACGCGAGATTGTGAAGCCATATGTTTATTCTCCCGAAAGCAAACAGGCAATGATAGCGGCTTCGAGCAAACCAAAAGGTAAGCGCGTTTACCATTGGATGACTTGTACTCGCTGCGGCAAACAATTCGATGATCCAAGCTATGGCCGTCCCCGCAAAAGCGAGCTGGCATTCTGCTCTCTTAATTGCTGTAATGCCTATCGAGTAGGCGAAAATAATCCAGCGTGGCGCGGCGGGCATGCCCCGTACTATGGCCCTGATTGGCGACCCCAAAGACGTAAAGCGAGAAAGCGCGACAATTACACATGTCAAGAATGCGGCAAGACCCAACAGGAAAACGGGGCAAAACTCGACGTGCATCATATTGTTAGATTCGGTGACTTTGATTCATACAAGGAAGCTAATCGCCTCTCAAATTTGGTCACGCTCTGCCATCCCTGCCACATGAAACGCGAATGGACGATAATCGGCACTCGTCCATTGTCGGCAGCACTTCCAAGCAATCGCCGCAAAGCACCTTGCTCGTCACGCCCCCCGTCACTTTAGCAACACCCCCCGCCACGCCTCTGCCACTGCCTCTTTGCCGAACTCTTTGATGGCCGTGGTGCGCCCTGCTTGCCCGATGCGTTGCGCTAGCGCCGGATCGTTGAGCAAGTCGCGAACGTAGCCTTTGAGCGTGGCGGTGTCCTCCGACCAGTAGCCGTTGACGCCGTTCTGAATAAGGCTCGGTATCTCATAGAGTCCAGTCACGCCGCCGCCGCCCACGTAATGGTTGCGCAGTCCTGGCCCGATGGCGACCACGGGAATGCCTGTGACAAACGCCTCGATAAAGCCCAACGTATAAGGCGCCGGGAAGGTGCCTGTGTAGAAAAAGGCTCTGTTCTCGCGTAACGCGTCCTTTAGCTCGTCATAGCTCAGTAGCGCCGTGGGCATGGTGTCAATATCGTCGTTGTGCGGCCCAATCATCATACGGTTTAGGCCGTTGGTGGACTCCTCATACCAGCCCAGCCCGCAGTAGGCGTTGCGATGTTTGACCATCTGCCCGATGCTGATAACGCGTGCCGTTGTGCCTCGCCAGTCGCCAAACTCGTCCGGGTCTTTGTAGAAGCGGCACAGGGCCGTCTCTCCGGCAAAGTTGGGCAGTTTGCGCTCTTCTGGCGAGTAGCGCACAAGCTCTAGCCCCTGCGCAGCCAGTGCAGTCAAGCGTTGTTCGATTCGCGGCGTCGATTGCCCGATAGAGCGCCAGATAACGCGGTTCTTAGCCGCCTTCATAGCCGCCCAGTTGTCTTCAATCCATTCCACCGAGCCCATGTAGACCACTACGTCAGCCCACTCGAACAGCTTGGGGTCTAACGCCTCTTTGGGCGTCGCCTTGGCTAGAGGGAACAGATCAGGATAGAACGGGATGTCTAGCGGCGGGCGCTTGGTGTCTCCGCTGTTGTCGCGAGGATCCACGTAGGCGCCGTGCGAAAAGACGTTAATGCCTAGTCCATTGAAAAGCTTCAACTCGTCGTATTCGAGAATTGAGCGCCTTCAATGGCACGAAACGTAGAATAGTTTCATGCCAATACACCCCCCTTCTGGTCATTGTGGCTATTCCATGCGTGCCACCCCTTCATGGTCATCGCGCGGCCTCGAAATTGAACGCTGCGGTGTTGCCTGTCAGTGTTGCGTCTACGAATACCCCGTGCGTGTAGCTCAACAGCCCGGCACGCTGGTCAACGGGCGCCCCTGGTACGCCGTGAAGCTCGCCCACGATGCGGCCAACGCGCTCTAGCGTATCTACTGATACCACGCGCATTATCTCGTACTCGACGCCTTCCGCGTCCATCTTGATCACGTCGCACCACTGGATGTCGTCACGCTCAAAGATCGTATCTAGCGTCACGCCCGGCGCAGGTCGCGGATGGTCGTGCCTGGTGTACTTGCCAGCAATGAAGCGGTGCCACGGGTCGCTATCCGCTCCGAGATAGACCGCCGTAGGCCCGTTCTCGTCCGTCACGGCTTCGCGGTAGCAGGTCACTAGCTCGTCAAGCCCGTTCTGCTTTACATTCTCACAAAGTAGCTCATAATTCTCCGGCACCGGCTCAAAAGCGTACACGCGCGCGCCTTGCATTGCCATGCGTACCGTAACCCCGCCAATGTGAGCGCCAATGTCGATAGCCACATCACCGACTCCCAGCGATTTTATGCTGTACTCGTCCGACGAAAAGCACGACAAAACTGCGTGTCGGTCGTTCGTGTCTTCGCGAAACGTGAACCATGCCGCCATGCCGTCAACCTCGAAGCGTTCGCGTGTCGTGCGTATCTCGTCCGTCATATTGCCCCCAATATCTGAGTAGAATAGAATCCCGGCGCCGCTCTTTGCCCAACGTATAGGCCGCGCGGCGTGTTGAAGTGAATCGATTGTAGCTCGTGCTCCGCAATCCAGCGCCGCATCTCGTCCGGCATGGGGCCATAGGCCCCGCCGCTACCTCGTCCCACTTGCGCCATGCCGGGGCATAGGTCGTGAATGACCAACAGCCCGCCCGGTCGCAACCATGGCCACAAGCGCACCGCGTCGTCAAATCGGAACTGTAGCTCAGTGTCTAGTAGAATCATATCAAGCGGTTCTGCCGGCGTGTACTGGCAAGCGTCACCCGTGATGCACTCTGCATAGTCGCTTGCGCCCAGATTGCCGAGTAGCACGCGGGCGTCTTGCGTGTACGAGCCGTTAATCTCGATCGTTGTCAGCTTGCCGCCGCCATTGTCACGCAGTGCCAGCGCCATGTAGGCCGCTGCATGGCCCAAGCGTGTGCCCGTCTCTAGGATGCGCCGCGGCTTGAACGCGCGCACGAGGCCATAGAGCAACTCGCCAACCTCGCACTCAACCCCGCCGTCGTCAAAGGTGGTAAAGCCTACTATGTCGCCACCTTCGGGCCGTATAGTCGCCATGCCTTGGCTCAACGCGGCGATGTGACGAGCGATCATACTAGCGCCGGTTGCGCTGTAGCCATGCGTTCTTGCGCAAGTTTGATGTACTCCGGGTTGAGATCGACGCCCACAAAGTCGCGGCCCAGCTCGATGGCAACCATGCCCACGGTGCCAGCGCCGAAAAACGGATCTAGCGTCACGCACGGCACGGGCTCGCCAGCTTCGCACTCACACGTCGGACGCCAGCCGGTAGTTCGTTTTGCGCTCGTGTACTCCTCGCCTCTCTCTCGTGCCGCTTGCCTGAGCATCGCCAGTCGGTTGGCCGTGCTCCCTTGCTTATAAGCGCTTGCAGTTTCCCCGTCGTGCGCGGTTAGCCCCTTCTCCACCACTCTCTCCCACGGAGCGCCGCACTCTGGACATGCGCCCCGTTGGCTCGTGCCCGCCTTGATGCAAATGCGCGGTATCTCTGGTGGAAAAGTTGCGAAATGTGCGCCCTTGTACGGCTTCGTGCTGATCTTCCACACGTCGCGACGATTGCGAGTGGGCGCTATGGTGCGGAACGCCTCTTTTCCTGGCTCTTCGTTTTTACCGCCAAAGTCGCCGCGCTTTTTGCTTTCGCGTTTAGGCTTGCCATTGGCCCAGTCTGTCGGGTGTTGCGTGCTCCGCTCCTTTACCGCCTCGTGATCGTAGTAGTACCGCTTGCTCTTCGTGAGCATGAAGATGTACTCGTGCGACTTGGTGCAGCGGTCAGTCACGCTCTCCGGCATCGGGTTGGGCTTGTGCCAAATGATGTCAGAGCGCAGCCACCAGCCGTCATCTTGCAGCGCAAACGCCACGCGCCACGGGATGCCCACGAGGTCTTTTGGCTTGAGACCGGGGGGTGTAGGAGAACGCCCCTTCCCTCCGTGTCCTGTGGCGCTCCAACGCATTCCGCGAGCTGCTAGGTTCTTGCCCATTTCGGCAAAGGCGCCATCGTGGTATATGCCGCTGCTTGCGTAACTATCCCCCAGGTTCAAGAACACCGTGCCGTCGTCGCGCAGCACCCGCCTCACCTCGCGGAACACGGCCACCAGGTTGGCGACGTACTCCTCTGGCGTGGCCTCTAGTCCGAGCTGGCCGTCAACGCCGTAGTCGCGCAGCCCCCAGTACGGCGGGCTCGTAATGCAGCACTGGACGCTCGCGCTCGCCATGGTGCGCAACACTTCCAAGCAATCACCACATCGGATGTCCGCCATCATACTAGCCGCTCCATAAACGCCCGGATCTCTTGCTCTTCACGGTCAAAGTCCACCACACACGGGAACCGCTCTCTCACGTTCTGGCATAGCTGCAATAAGTTCTCGCGCTTGGCGTAGTGTCTGATCTTCGCTACGTTGTCGGCCACTGAGCCGCTACCGATGTCGACGCAAGTAACGCCGTCCTCCAGCATCGGACCACCGGTGTAGTCAGCATAGTCCTTGATGTGCGTCACTACGGGTCTACCCGCCGCAAAAGCGTTGTGGATGATGTGCCCGTAGCCCTCGCGCTTGATGTGCCAGATAAACGTACTGTCGGTCATTGATGCGGCGATCTTGCTCTCAGGGAACAGGAACCCGTGGTCGCCCTGATGCCCGTGCATGTGCCACTCGAACTCTGGTAGCAGTGGCTTGTACGTCTTCCAGTGCTCGTACATCGGGTGGTTCTTAAAGAAGTTCAAATACTGGCGAATGATTGGCCGCTCTGGCGGCGCGGCATCGTTGAATATAGACAGCGGGAACTCCTGGTGGAACTTGACGTAGCTAGCCACCCGGCCCTTAAAGTAGGCGGTCGAGTCCATCAGGTTGCGCGTCCAGGTCGTGTTAATCGTCTCGCCCGTGTTGCCTGCCACACGAATCAGCTTGGCCGTGGGCTTGTGCTGTTGCCACATCTCGTACCATGACCGTTCGTGCCCTGGATGCGTGCTCACGATTAGGCCCACGTCTTCGTTGCAGAATTGCTCGAACGTGAGGCACTTGTGCTCTAGATCTGCGCCGTGGTCTACCCAGCGCCAATAGCCGTCATCTGCTAGCCAGTGCTCGCCACCGAGCTCCAAAAAGGCTTTCTGCGTTGGCGGCAGCTCCGACACTCGCCACCACGGTAGCCACTCGTAACCGATCGGTCTGTATATCTCATGGCCAAGCCGCTCCTCAAAGAGCATCTGCATAGAGTGATAGAGCCCGCCGTGATGGAAGTCGCAAAGTACCTTCATAACTTGCCAGCCAGTAGCTTGTCGAGTTGCGTCCGGTCCACGTTGGCGCTTGGCTCGGCCACGTTGACAGCCTGGAACCCGCCACTCTCGCGCTGTGCCGCCGCCTCGAATGCTTGCGACGTGAGCGCCTGCGAGCACCACCAGCCCCAATGATGGCCTTGCGTGATGGCGCCCTCGTGATGCGGCTCGATGCAATTGATGCGCAGCGTCGTGATAGTCCAGGAGCGTGACGGCAACAGAGCCAACCACGTCTCGCACGCGACCTTGCTAGCACCGTAGGCGTCTACCATGGTCCAGTCCATGCCATCGGTGTTCTCGGTGATGGGCGGTTTTACCCAGCCGTCAAGTGAGCGGTTAGGTCCGAACCCGTACATGGCGCCGCTCGACGTGTAGACCAAGCGCCGCACTTTGGCGTCCGCCATGGCCTCGACGAGCTTGGCCGTGCCAATGATGTTCAGTCGCGTGAACTCTTGCGCCGGGATGGTAGTCTTGTAGTGCGGCCATGCTGCCAGATGCACTACTGCGTCACAACCGGCCAGCCGTGCTACCAGGTCGTCATGGTTGAACAAGTCGCCGCCGCTTTTCACGTCACACCCGACCACCTCGTGCCCTGCCGCTCCGAGCGCCGGAATCAGCCACGACGCGAAGAACCCGTCCGAACCCGTTACGAGTAACCTCATGCTGCCCCCTCTTCCACTAGCGTGCTCTCCCGGAGCACTTGCGCCAAGTCGATACATATTCCCGTCGCTGGTCATGATGCCGCCTCTAGTCTCGTCTTCCAGTACTTCATCTCTCGCTTGCTCAACCACGGCGTGTCATTGTACGCTTGCGCCATTTGCGGCCCACTCTCTGGCGGCTCAACGCCCCAACCTTCTGCCATGGCTAAATCGTACATCTCAGTGCCCGGCACCGGCGTGCAGATGGTCACTTGTCGCCATTGCACGAGATCCTCTGCGCACGCCTTGCGTATCTGCGCTTCGGTGTGTGCCAGGTCGGGCTTGGACTCCTGGTAGTTGCCCACCATGAGAAACAACCAGTTGCCGATACCGGCGTCGTGTGCGGCTCGCAGCGTGTGCCAGATGTCGGCCATGTTCGTGCCCTTTTTGATGGCTTTGAGCACGCGCTCGCTAAACGACTCGACTCCCCACATGATCGCGCGGCAGCCCGCTTTGTACATGGCTTGCAGCACGTCCGGCCTAATGGCCTTTTCGCTACAGCGCCCTTGGCACTTCCACAATAGGCCCAGCGGCTCAATCTTCTCGCAGACCTCAAGCAGCCACTCGTTCTGAGCGCCGCCCATACCCACAAGCTCGTCGTCATACACAAACACTGCCTTGACGCCCATCTCTTTGAGCGCCGCCATGTCGTCATAGATGGCTTGCGAGTCACGCATGCGTATGCGCTGGTGGCTAAAAACGGGGTTTCCGCAGAAGATGCAATTATGCGGGCACCCTCTCGACCACATGGCGATGCCTTCCGGGTGCCCGACTTTGGGCATATTCCCCTGGTAGGCCGTAAGTACCGGTGTGTGCAAATGCCACGCCGGGCCTGGGATAGGGTCTGCGCGTTCGCCTTGGACCAGTCCGCTAGGCTGCGTCTCAACGATGCTAACGATGTTCCCCTCGCACTCGCCATACACCCACACGTTGGCGCCCCATGCACTCTGCGTGTCGATGTTCTGCGACGCCAGTAGCGTGATATGCGGCCCGCCCAGCATGATGTAGCCCTTGTAGCCCACGCCCCGTAGCGCCTCGATACACTCGCGAACGCCGCGCTGGTTGTGCGTCGTCACGGTAAAGCCCACCACGTCAGGCCAGCGATCGCGTTGCGCGTCGAACTGCTCTGCTAGCTTAGTCGGGCTTATGAGCAAGGCTTCCAAGTCCCACACGTGGGCCTCATGCCCCGCGCGCTCCAGCACGCCTGCTAATATCGGCAGCCCCATGGCTGGATTCATCAGGTAGTGCATCCCATCGTAGTAATGCACTGGCGGATTGAATAGGCTTATCTTCATGCCGGTAGCGCCTTGAAGTTAAACAGATCGATCACGGCCGTTACGATGTGCGCTGCCCCAACTTTCACCACACGCACTTGCTCTATGTCCGCCGCACAAGAAATCAATTGTGTGCCTAGCTGAATAGTGCAATCCATCCTGGTTTCGCAAGCGAAAACGGCACCTATGCAATACCAATCGTTCTCCGATACGCCAACCCACTTCGCTGCCATGGTGGCGTTATATATTTCGTCAACCCGACAACCCGTTTCTTGACTAGGCATAGGCCAGTCAATATGGAACTCTGTCATCTCCGGCAGTCCCGGAATCTTTACGCTATTGCTCATCACTGCCCCCCCCTATCAGAACTACAGCTCGACCTCTGGCGCCAGCGGCTTGAGCGTGCCGGAGTCGTCAATCTCGGACTCGATCTGCTCTAGCACCGGCTTCCAGTATTCTTCGTTCACGCGGTCTGCGTCGTATGCCAAAGCGCCCTCTCGCGCCTGCTTGTTGAGCTTGTCGAATCGTCGCAACTCAAACGCCTTATCGAGCGCGTCCTCAATCTGGTCGATGTAGGGCGTGAACTGCCACGAGCCTTGATCTGTCCACGTGGGCTGCCCGGAGACCTTCCAGCCGGCAAAGCACAACTCACTCATGGAGGTGCAATCGGTCACAATCACCGGCGTTCCGCACGCTTGCGCTTCCACAATCGGGATACCAAACCCTTCGCCCTTGGCCGGATTGATCAACACGTCGGCGGCTCTGTATACGTTCGCCATGTACGACTCAGGATATCCCAGCACATTCCAGAGCGGATCGCAAAATATCACTCTCCCCGCTGGCATGTCGAGCGCTTCCAGCATGGCGATCAAGTCCTCGCCCGCCATCTCGCGCCCGGTGTGCGTGTGCATGTAAAGCATCGCTTTGGGGTGTTTCTCAACAAAGCTGCGCCAGGCGATCAGCACCTCGTTGAAGCTCTTGCGGCTGGGTGAGCCTTTGTTTGCGGCTACCATGACGGCTACAAAGTCGGCATCCTCGTCGAACCGGAGCGCCTCGCGCGCCTTTTTCTTGTCGCCAGGGCTAAACACCTTGGTGTCAATTCCGTGCGGCACATACAAAGGGTCGAGTCCTGCCTCTTGCAATTTGCGCTCGCCAAAGCGACTATACGCAATAGGCCGCCATGCGTTCTGTAGCGCTGTCACCACTTTGGGCGGGGCGGGGTCGTGGTCAACAGGCAACCAGGGTACCCATCTCACGTCGCCCACGTTCGCGTTGCCGAACACCCATGCGTCAAAGAGCGTAATGGCGATGTCTGCCTTGGCGTGTTTGGCATAGGGCGCCAACACGTCAGCGCCATAGGCTGTGAATCCTTGCGGGTAAACCTGCGCCTGCTCGCCCATCGTCTCGACGTTGAGAGGTGCGCCGCTCAGACCATAGTTGGATCCCAGCGTTACTTTGTGCCCTAGTTTTTGGATACGCGGCCAGAACAGATTAGTTTGATTGCCGTAGCCACTGTGCGCCCAAGGCGCGTTACTGAGCCAAAAGATGTTCACGGTCACTGCCCCCTCGTTACTATTCCGTTATTAGTTGCCCCGATATTCGCGGCTGGCAGGGCGGGGGGCACGCCTCTTCACGATGCACTAGGCACCGCTAGCCAGCCGCGTCGATGATTAGGCACCGACTCCTATAAAAGCAACCGTCCTGGGGGGATGTTTCCACCGCATAGCCTAGCCCACTTCCCCGGAGTGGGTACCGAGGGGGAGCATAGGTCACCAGGCCAGACGCGTTGGTGGTTAGGCACCAACTCCTGATACCCAGGTAAAGCTCACCAGTACGTTGAGCGGCGCCACGGTTCCGGTCTCGTCATAGTTGAGCACGAGATAGTCCCCAGCGTCCATAGTCCCGTCACTGACCGTAAAGCTCTTGGGCACCTGCGCAGTCCAACTGATAGCAGTGCCACCCAGCGAAGCCGTTACAGTACCAGCCACGGAAGTACCAGCGGCGCCATAGTCGAGCAGGCGCAGCGCGATACCCGTACCGTTGCCCAGCGTGACAGCCGTGTCAGACACAGCCCACGCTTCAAGAATCTCGATCTTGGTGATTTCCGCAGGAACTCGCCAGATCGGCATTGCGCTGTCAGCGGTGGGATCCGAGACAGCCACCGTAACAGTCTGTTGTACGTCTCTACCAAACATGATTGTTATTCCTCCTAGACAGGCGTGGTCACATCGGCAATAATCTGAACGCCCCACGTGGGCCGCCAGACGCCGTGTGCATAGAGCAAGGTTGAGTTCAGTTCCCACGCACGCTTCGAGGCGTCCCGCTCACGTTCCATCCGATAGTCACGCCGCAGGTCAAAGGCCATAGCGGAAGGGTTGAAAATGGCGCTGTAGGCGTCAGTCCCGTCCTCTTCGCAGTTGCCGTCAATGAACAGGTCGACGCCGGCGATGGTGCCGACATACCACTGGCGCATTACTTCGTCCTGGAACTGTGGCGCGTTGGTCACAGTGGCACCCGTTGCAGCCGCAACGCCCAGGTCGTGGTAGTGATACGGGTGCATCACGCAGTACCACGGGCGAGGAACTTTGTTCTTGCGCATGATGGAGGCCGCGGCGTAGAAGTACGACCAGGTCATGGTCGAGCCGCTTGCGCCCACGGTGCCGCCGGTGAGGCTGTTAAAGTTGCCCAAGATGTTCGTGTCAACCTTGTCGGCCAGCCCGGCGCCCAGTTCGATAGATGCGTCACCGGCTGCGTCTTGCTGGTCAGTCTCAATACGCCGGTCAGTGAGGATGATCTGTGCCATCTCTTCGATGGGGGTCAACGTCGCCAAGAGGCTCTTGTCGAACCGCGTCGGTGCGGCAAAATCCTCAGTCTCAGCCACTTCCACTGGCGTAACGGAGGGATACGATGTCAGCGTGCGCGTTTGGTCGCCGCGTCCGTCAGTGAATTTCTTCACCAACCGAACGCCAAGCGTCTGCTCGCGCAGCGTAAACACTGCATCAGCATAAATGTTATTGAAATAGCTATTAAGATCAGCTACTCTTGAATATCCAACGGTCATGATTCACCTCTAGTCGTTGTGCACCATCCCCCCGCCATGCTGGCCAAACGGGACGTTACCAACGCCATACAAGCGCGCCCGGCGATCCGCGTCGTCTTCGCCCTCTTGCGAGGAGCGGGCCGGATTCGTGGCGCTCAGTTTTGGTTGCTGTCTTAGCAAGTACGGTTTCGCTTTGCCAAGCGCGTCGAGGGCCTCTTCGAGACCTTCCACGGTGCCGTCGTCTGCCAGTTCCAGTTTCCCGGTGTCCAGCATCTGATAGGCGTCGCTTGGATCTTGGAAGTCCATCGCCACAGCCTTGGCGACCACGGCGCTTTTGATGAGTGCGGACTTGGCCTCTTGTGCGAGTCTCGCATTCTCGCTCTTGAGTGCCTCTTGCGCAGCCTGTGCCGTCTCTAGTGCTTCGTCGCGCTTCTGCTCGTCTGATTTGTTAGCTTCTTCGATTGCAGCCAGTCGCACGGCGGAGGCTCTGAGTTCGTCATAGTCCGCGTATTTGTCCTTGGTCTTCTGGCTCTCGCGTGCCAGTCGATCTTTGACAATCTTGTCAATGTCCGCTTGCGTGAATGTGCGCTCGTCAGCTTTTGGCGCGGGATCCGCGTTTGTTACCGGGACGCTGCCCGTGGTGGGTGCCGGCTGACCTTCGTCTGTGGTCGTGGCAATTACTTGCTCTGTGTCAGTAGCCATGATAGAAACCTCCGAGTTTTTACCGCCTTCGTAGGCGTATATGATATATAGAAAACGACCACCTCGACGGGGCGGGTCTTGCGACCGAGCCTGTCGAAAGTGGCCGAGATCCTAAAAGGATGTGGGCCTATGGAGTTGTGGAACTTGTTACGCTATGTCTACTTTTTTCCCGAACCAGAACCGCGAGAGCGCCTTGACGACGCACACCAGCGAGCGCCAAACTATGAGGCGGAACTCGTGCTCGTTCATACTAGATCAGCCTCAGCAGGCGCAAGGCGCCCACAACGATGCCCGTAGCAACAACGCCAAAGATGGAGAGCACCACGAGGGAGAATCCGCTAGCCAGCGCCACCTCGATGATGCGCGCGCTAAGCGACGCCTTTGCGGGCTCCTTGTCAATCACCATCTCGCCCCTAGTCGTATCTGCTTTATCTAGCATACAACTTCGTTTCCTCTCCCCACTTGCTACCTTGCCGCATGGCCAGCTCTTCTTGCCAGCGGTCCTTGCGATTGCGGCGGCGGCACTCTAGCTCGTGGTCTCTGAGCCACGTTCGCAAATAGCCCGCGCGCTTACCGAACCAGTACGCTAGTCGATTGCGTCGCCAGATGCGGCGCAGCTCTCGCGCTCTCGCGTAATATGCCGGATAGGTCGTCTTACAGCACGGCGCCAACCACATAGTAGCCATCGTTACGCCTCCCCCATTAAATCCTGCAACGGCGTCTCAACGAACATGCGGCCCCATCGGTCGTGCGTTACCGCCTTGCTCAATTGCGACAGCTCAAACTTGCCAGCCTTCCACGCCTCAAACTTGCCTGGCTTCATCATGGCTAGCTGCGTCGCTTCGCTCTGATTGCGGAACCAACGCTCGCCGTCGCCTGCTTGCAGGTCGAGCCCCGTCTCTGGCATGTCGGTGAATCCAAGCTCCGACCATGACGGCGTGACGGGTATCATCGAGCACCTGCCTTGGATATGGTCGTCCATTGTCTCTGATGTCGGGAATATCTCGCCATGCTTAGCTACACAGCTCATGCACGTGCGCGCGTCCAGGTTCGCGTGCCACTGCCAGCCCTTCACAATATGCGGGTTCGCCCTGTAGCTGGCCAGTGTCGCCATGCGGTGCGCTCTCAGCATCTCGGTGCGTGCAATGCTCATGGATCGCGTTAGCGGCAAGCCCCAAGCCTTGGTCATAATGCGCGCCGCGTCTGCCGGGTTCTTGCCACTCACGAGTGCTGTCAATAGTGTGTCGCTGATGCCCTGCGCTGTGTCCGCTCCGAACGTTGCGAACAGGTCGCGTAATGGTGAGTTGTCCTGCAAGGCGCCCGCGAGCGCTTCGACTGCCTCGCGCGGCATACGGTTGAATGACCCCATTATGCTCGATATGGCGTCGGGGGGCAACCCCTGCAAGCGTTGTTGCACAAGGGCCTCTGCCATGTCGAATCCCGTGCGTACTGCGCCCGGCGCTTCTGTGGCGAGCCTGTCGTCTAGCACTGCGCCGTAGGCTTGCATCTGTTCCGCCGTCTGCGTGATGAGGTCTTTATAGCGCGCCTGCTTGCGTATCATGGCTTTGGTGATAGGCATGCCCGCTTTACGCATCTGTTCGATGTCTGCGAACAACGCCGCTTGTTGCGCTTCAAGCCGCGTGTATACGCGCTGGTAGCTGCCCACCATGGAGTTGAGCACGCCCGTCTCAGCCGTTTCTAGCTGCGACTGAAAGCCCGCCACAACGTCCTGGATGGTGCTAGCGTCAGTCATTGCTATCCGCAGGCCTTCTAGTCGTGGTAGGCCCTAGCCAGCGGAACCCACGCCCGCCGTCAAGATCCCATGGCGCCACCACATCCGCTCCGCACTTGCCGCAAATGCCATGCGGCGTCTCCCATGATTCTTTCTGTCCAACCACTACCTTAGCTCCGCAATCTGGACATTTTACCGTGTCGCTCATAGCTCCCCCGTCTGCTCTTGCCTCTGAATCGAGCCCGTCTGATTCACCATGCTACGCACGAGCATGGCACCCACGTTGCCATCACGCGCCTGGTCTGCGTCAATCTTTACGTTTTCGTCCTTGGGCGTATAGCCACGCTTGCGCTGGATGGTCTCACGGGCGGCGATCTCGTTGGCCAACTCGAACTCGTCGCGCGTCTTCTCGGCGTCTTCGTCTTCTGGCAACGGATCGGGCCAGTGGAGAGTCGTGTAGTTTTTGTCGCCGTACTTCATCATGTCGAGCACGCGGCGGTTCGCTTCAATGAGAAAGTCGCCGTAGGTGTTGTGCTTGGTGTTCGTCTTTTCGATGAGTTCACCATAGAGCACTTTGAGCGCAAAGCCCGACAGCGCACCCACACTCACCGAGGCGGGATCTAGTCGCGGGATGCGAGCGGCGGCCAGATACCAGTTAATGAACCTGTCCATAAGGCCCATGGAGCTGGCGAGGTCGCTCTGCATCTCTAGATTCCAGATCTTGGCTTCTGGATTAGGCAAAACGAGCATGTCATCTTCGCTAATCTGGATGTCGGACTTGGCAAAGCCGGTCCCTATAGTCTTGGGGTGCGCGTGATAGCGTGTGATGCGCTGCATTTTAGACGCGATGTAGTTGATAGCGTCCTGCTCGCTCAGGTCGTCGAGGTCGCTCTGGCCGTAGAACGAGCCCGGCAGCACCATGTTAGGAGCGCTCACAATCGGGCACCATTCCCACTTCCACGTCATGTCAGGGTTGGCCGGGTCTTGCTTAAAACCACCATTGCCCATGGCGACCTGGTTCTTGATTTTCCACTTCTTGGCGCCGTCGTCTAGCTCAATATCTTGGCGTTTGGTCATCTCTTCGCCGTTGCGGTCTGCCGCCGTCCACTGAATGCGATAGCGCCAAACGCTGTCAATGTCGTCACCGTCCCAGAAGGTCGTCATGTACTCCGGCAGCATGTTCACGATGCGCGGTAGCGGCTCCTCATTGAGCAGCTTGCCGAACATGTGCCCATAGAGCCCGCCACTGATGGCCAGCCCGTTGAGAAACGTCATCTTGTGATTGCGGTCCCAGAACTCTGCAAGCGCCTTTTCCGCTGACGAGGTCGTGCCCTCTTCCAGCTCAAATATAGGCTCTTTGCCGAACAAGAATGCCGCGCCCTTGTCCACAATGATACGCGCGATATTGAGGATCACGTTGTCGTTAGGCTCGCCGTCACGCACTGGCAACGGAAGCTTGTGCTTGCCGGTGTAGTACTCATAGGCGCGTTTGTATGCCATGAGCCGCTCTTGCTGCTCTGCATCTTGTCGTTCTGCAAACCGAGCTTGGTTCAGATCCATAATGTCGTTATCCCTCGGCCCCCGCGTTGTGTTCGTCATAGCATAATTGGCAATAGTGATGCTGCGCCCAGCGCTTATGGGCGGGATTGTTCGCGTGTGTCGAGGCTACCACCTCGCGCCTAGTGGGCGGCTCTTTTGCCACCAGTGACGCATATGGGCTCGGCGCGGTGGCAATCGATTGCGGCGTGAATAGTTGCGCAAAGGCGCCGCTCAACGCGTCCACCTGGTCGTCGTGCGCTCCCAACGGAAACGCGTCTAGCTCGTCTAGGAAGTCGCTAATCCAAGGGCCGCGCACGAGCTTGATGTTACCAGCCTGCGCCGCAGAACTGACCGGATTGGCTCTGACTTCCTTGCTGCCCGTCGCCCGTCGCCCATAAACCGTAAAGCCCTTGAGCGCGTTGCGTTGATAGTGGTCAATGAGCTTCTTGCCACTGGCCCCCGGCTCTTGCTCGATCACAATGGTGGTCTCGATGCCGTCGAGCGATGCCGTCTGGCTCATGAGGTCGTCGCCGCCCTTTGGCGTAGTGCGCACGCGCCTCACGTCGCTCACATAATAGATGCCATCTTGCTCTGCAAGCTTGACGCCTGCTAGCCAGTCGGGATCCTTGCCGGGCTTGGGCTCTGTAGCTGCCAAGTCCCAAAAGCGCACCCATCGCACGCTGGCTGGCACGCTGTCAACGACCTCGAACCATTGGCGCTGGAACTTGAGCCCGCCCTCTTTGACTGTCCAGTCGCCAGACAAGAGCTGCGCCCGTGTCACCGGATCTAGTTCGCGCAAACTCTCTTCGTAGGAGCCACGGTCGAGATACGGGTTGTCTGCGAGCTTGGCCGGTATAAATCTGCGCCCGGTAGTGCCGCGTTCGTCGATAAAGCGCCGCTTGACCCACTCGTGCCCGATGCCGCCAGGGTTGGAGGCACTTCGCATCCGCAACGGGATCTGCGCGTTCTTGAGCCTGCGCAACCGGCTGAATAGGTAGCGGTACTGCGTCTCACTAAACTGCGTCAATTCGTCAAAGCCCACGAACTGGAACTCTGCCGATTGATAGCGGTATCGGTTGTTCTCGCTGTCCAGGTAGCCAAAGCTGAGCGACGCGCCCGACGGGAACGTCCATCGCTTTTCCTGCGAGTTCCACTTAGCGTCAGAGCCACCGAGCCAGTCCATGGCGCGCTCTAGCAGGGCACCCGGTAGCGCCAAGTCTGCGAACGTGCGCCGGAATAGAATCGCCGCATAACCTGGCACGTCCACGTATTGCAACGCCGCCATGAGCAACGCGTCACTTTTGCCACCACCTGCCGCGCCGCCGTAGAATATCTCGCGGTCATTCAGCAGCAGAAACAGGCGCTGTCTCGGTGTCGGTCGGTGCGTCGCGTAGCGCGTCGTCCTCGGTTCCGGTAATGAGACCGGCATCGTGGAGCGCTTCGATAAATTCGCGCAACTCGTCACTTGCGTCAATGGTTACATCCGTTTCGCTCTTCGTCTCTATAGGCCCGCCGCCGGGACCGGCTATCTCTGCGCGCGTCGTGGGAGCATAGCCACGAGAGCTCCCTTTCATATTCAAGTACCACTTGGCGTCTACGGCATTCACTGGCTCAACTGCGTCTTGTGCTTGTCGTGCGGCGATTCTGATGTTCTGGATCACCACCGACTCAGCTAAGTCGAGCCCCTTATTGCACTCGTCTTCGTAGGCCGCCTTAACCGTCGGGTATTTCTCAATGTACTTTTTCGCGGTATGCCAATCACACTGAACGCGATTGGCGATGGTGGTTATGATGCCGCCGCTGCCCTTCATCGCGTCTATCAGTTGTCGTGCTGTGAGTTGGTCCCTACCTGCCACGAAAAGCTACCCTTCGTAAAAATTGGAAAAGCTATCACGCCGCTCCGATTAGTGCCGCGTGCTGCCATCTAGTCATCACCTTCTGCGTATAGTGTGTGGAACCAGCGCGAGTCGAATACCATCAGCGGTAGCCCGTTCGCGTCAAGTACTGGCTCGCTCTTGCTGCCCGCGTATGCGAAGCAGAACATGTTAGCCGGACATTGACTCGTGCGCCGCTCCGACCACATGATGCGGAACAGGTCGCCATAGGTCATATTGAGCGGGATGTGATGCGTCCACCATAGGTCGTGCGCCGTTGCGCCCAAGTAGTGATGCAATTTGAGCTGGCTCTGTGGTAGGCCGCGCGTTAGTACGCTCACCCACTCATCAGCACTCACGGTATCGCCGTCCTGCTTGTTCTCGTAGCACCAGTTCACAAAGTCCTGGATAGTCGAGAAGTTGTGCGCGTACGGGCCGCGCATGATGTCCACAAAGTCGCTCGGCCACGGCAAGCCCTTGGAGAATAGCGCCATAGAATGAGAGCCGGCCAGCGTGTAGGCGTATTGTATCGAATCCCACAGCGCCGGCTCTATCTTGCGTTTGCGTGCCCGCTTCATGATAGGCTCGCCTAGCGCCTCAGTCTGCCAGCCCTTCATATTGCGGATCTGGCGATAGTTGAGGTGTAGTATTTCGAGCCACACGCCCTTGACGTCCCGCTCTGCCATGGAGGCGAATAGCGGCTCCGGCTCCGGTAGCCACTCTGGCACGTAAGGGTTGAGCCCCCACACTACCGTATGACCGCGCGCTGTAAGCTTCTGTACCAGATCGAGTCTGTGCTCCACACTGGGCGCGCCGGGCTCGATGCGTTGCCTGATAGCGTCGTCACCATAAGAGAGCGAGATATACCACACCGACGGCGGTAGGAAGTCGAGTACTTCGTCAATGCCCTCGCCGCCCTTAGTCTGTACTTCTATCGGTATACCCATGGCGACCATGGTTCGCATGATGGGCGTCACTTGCTCAAAGTTGCTCTTGCCGAACGGATCCATGCGATTCGATACGACCACCGGGTAGCCGCCTTGCAAGAGCTTGGCCACTAGCGTGGTGCGCTCGCCATAGGAGGCCAGTAGGCGCATGATGCCCGCCGGGCTCTCTTCGTAGGCGCCCTTGTTCAAGTTGGCAAAGCAATACGAGCAGTTGTGTGAGCACGAGTTGAGACTCAGCTCCAGCGGTGCCGGTGATATGAGCAGTTCGCCCCAGTAAACGTCTAACACACGGAGCGCCATAGTGCCATGAATGCAGTGCGGTCGTCTTGCGTCTTCACGCTCTTCTTGTGCGCCTGCCAGCGCTTGTGCTCGTCCACCGTCAGCACAATCGCCAACGGGAACGCCTTTTGCTCTAGTGGCGCCGCGTCCTCTTGACCAGGGTCGCCCAAGAAGTCGTAATCTGCGCGCAAGTCGTCGGCCTGCGTCTTGATGATATAGTCCACGTCATCGCCATCAAAGCCGGTTCCTTCGAGTAGCCCGTCTGTGGCGAGGTCTCCTAGCACAATCGCTAACTGAGGCTCTAGCCAGCCGCCCAGCTCGCCAACGCGGTGCGATGCTACGATGTAAGATTCTGCGTCGGCGTCGCTCTCGAATCTCACGCCCAGCTCGACCGGCACGAACCACTCGCCGTCGCGTTCTTCGATGCCCGCCGGTACTGGCTCGCCGCTAGCCTTCATTTGCTTGAGTGCGATGTCGCGTCCGTGCCCAGCGACCAGCCGCCCGGTGCGGTCGTCGCGTACCATAGGCTCAACGAAACCATGGCGCTTGATGCTCGCGTGCATAGCGCCTAGATCGTGATCTTTTGGATTGCGCGGCCAGTGCTCAATAGTGCCGAGCGCAACCATCTCTATTCTGCGATTATCGAACGTTGCCAAGTGCGCCCCCGCCTATTTCTAACAGATTTCTGATAACGCTTGACATTCGTATGTCAATATGATATACTGCTAGCAGAGTTGAGTGAGACACACAGGAGGAACACAATGGCTAACCAATACGATCCTCAATCAGTATTTGAATCGCCCGACTGGCTAACCAAAACACTCACGCGCGAGCAGTACGAGCAACTATCAGCAGAGTGCGGCGTCAGTGATCAGCCCGATTCGGAAATTGCCCAGAACGCATACGGCCTCAAAAACCGTAGTTTCGGTGGGTATTTCGCCAAATGGCTCTCGTTCGACCGTGACTGGCGCGTCCAGTTTCAATTGGCCCGCCGTCGTCTGCGAGGGATCAAAGGCGAACAGCCAGCCGCTCCCAAACCGAACATGGTCCGCTGCAATTGTGGCCACGAATGCTCCGACAATCTGGTAATGAGCGCTAGCCTGGGCACGAGCTGCCCCAACTGTTACGACCGCATGAGCGAATAGGAGAAACCTATATGCCGAAAACTCTGATTAGTGCCCGCCTGAGCCAGAGCAGTATCGACAAACTCGCCTGGCTTGGTAGTGCGAGCCACTATGGGACAAACACGTCAGCCCTAGAAATTGCTATCGACAGACTCTATGAGTCAGAAAGGGACACAACCGTGACCAGCCTACAACAGATTCTCCAACTCCCTGAGATCAAAGAACTCCGCAACCGCATGATGGAACTCTACGAGACCAAGAATCACGAGCAGCGTGTAGCTTCTAATAATATGGCCTTCGCAAGCCGCAAGGCCGCTGCCAACGGAGCTTATGCCTACGAGATCAGCATGTCACAGCGGGAACAGGACTGGGCAGATGAAGCCACCAAAGAATGGCATCAGGCAGAAGATACGTACTACCGCGCCATCAACCACGTTTGCTTTGAGTCTGGCCGCGCTCCATTCTTCACTAGCGGGGATGACCCCATCGGATACGAATAAAACGCCCGCTTATCTAGCCCCGCGCTTGGTAACGCGGGGCTATTTGCTTTGCAGCATTACCGACGTTTCCACCCGGCGCGTTGGGCTTGCGTCCTGCGCCCCAGATAGCTATTGAACGCACTGGTAATATTGCTTGCGCTTGAAAAGTTCCACTTACCCACCTGCCCAGGAGCGTTCGCGCCCGTCAATCGCTGGATATTTCCAAGAACCGCTACTTGCGTGGCATAATCACGTACCAAAGAATCTGACGGATTAGAGTGTCCCATGTCTCCCAAGCGAGTTCTGGCTCCGCCCAAGTCTAGCGTGCGTGCCTCTGTTATAGCCTGGTTGACCACGTCAGCGGTGTTGTACTTTTCGCCCCTGATAACATGTGACTCTTTGCCGGCAGCATCGGCAGCAATGCCGGTTGCCCCGCCACTCGCTGCCACAAACGAGCTACCGCCACCACTACTTTTACTCCAGTGTCCGCCTCTAGCTGCCATTAGCTCACCTCTCTGCGATATTGTTGGATCTGCGATACGCCCGGTTCTGCTCGTCGTCTGCATACGGAGCATAGCGCAGCAGGCCCCATTCCATGTCGGGGTCGTAGTTCTTCGGTACTGGGTAGCCCGTGTGACGAAGCGAGCGCCCCTCAATATCCTGCGCCCCGTCACCTCGTTCTTCCAACAACATCAACTCGAATCGGCGTGCTCGACGCTCTTCCCGCATCGCCATGTTGTACATGTCCTTGAGAAAGCGCGGCCAGAGGCGTGACGGCACACCCAGTACGCCATGGGTATCCTCACACGTTTGGCACAGCCAGAACGGCTTTTCAATGATAATCCCGCAAGCTATGCACTCCCGATACAGCGGCCCATTGTTTGACATATCTATCCCCTCTATCCCTACTGTACATTCCGAGGGGTGTTTGGCAAAAACTCAACCAAAAGAGTCAAGAATAAGTCCGAACGCGCCCCTGAGGCGATAGCTCACGGCCTGATGCGTATACTCCACCGGGTCGCCTATCATCTTCCCTATCTCTCTCTGCGTATAGCCTTGCAGCCAGTAACGCACAATGGCGCGGTCAAGTGGCTCTAGCCGCTCGATAGCAACAGCCAAGTCGAGCCGCTTGTCGATAGTATCTATCGCTCTGTTCAAGATAGTCCCTTCCCGCCTTGGGGGCATTACATACGCGACAGTTCATCGTTCAACTTGTCAAAGTCCCACGGAATAACTCTATCGCCCTTTTCCTCTTTGCCTTCCGTTCG
>Ga0222697_1000202_pt1 | contig 29343 bp, 28 predicted proteins | sample AntAcemetage1402_FD_179835 | JGI IMG/M metagenome (GOLD analysis project Ga0222697, IMG submission 179835) | Saline water microbial communities from Ace Lake, Antarctica - #1402 | ecosystem: Environmental > Aquatic > Non-marine Saline and Alkaline > Saline | place: Antarctica: Ace Lake... | reverse complement strand
GTTGTTATTATAGCTTTTGCCACATCCGCACCTGAATTTTGCGTAAGCCTTTTAGCTTCAATAAAAAATAGCCGTAGCCTCGCGATAGGCAACATAGTAGGGAGTTGTATATGTAATATCGGTATGGCGCTTGGATTATCAGCGCTTATAAGGCCTATCAAGGTTAATCTTTCTATATTGCGTCGTGAAATACCTATACTTTTGGTTGCTACAGCGGCATTATTTTTAGCATGCCTTGATTTAAGGATAAGCCGCCTGGAAGCGGGCCTGTTTCTCACGGGCTTTTTTATTTTTATCTACTACTGCATAAGGAGTGCCAAGAGAGAGCCATCTGATTCTTTACCCCTGCCCGATAAGGCGCTTTCAAGGATAAAGCCTTTTGCGTATCTCGTTATTGGATTGGCGGGCTTATTATCCGGTGCTTATATTGCTGTCAACTCAGCGGTAATCTTGGCAAGACATTTTGGCATAAGTGAGCTTGTTATAGGCCTGACTGTACTGGCTATAGGGACATCTCTTCCTGAGCTTGTCGCCTCGATCGCCGCTTCACGACAAGGGGAAGGGGAGATAAGCATAGGCAATGTAATAGGTAGCAATCTATTTAACATCTTAGGTATAATAGGCGTTATTTGCCTTATAAGGCCTATTATTATAGATAAGAGTGTTATTACGTTAAGTTTGCCACTTCTTATCTTCTACACTCTCGCGTTAGCACCGATAATAAAATCAGGGGCAAGGATAGGCAGGTTAGAAGGAGGGGCGCTCTTATTGAGCTATCTTGCCTATCTATTCCTTCTTTTTAAAATATGAATAAATGTAAACATACAGATTGCAGGGAGCGCGCTTTAAGCCTTTCAGAATTTTGTTGGAGGCATATAGGCGATAAAGAAAAATATCGCCAGGTATTGACAGATTACATATCATGCTCTAATTCCATAAAAGGATTTTACTTAAGACGTCTTGAATTTTCTGGGGCGCAATGGCAGGGTATAGACGCAGAAGAGGTTGACTTGGCGGCTGCTGACCTTTCAGGCGCTAATCTGACGGCCGCAAATTTTAAAAGGGCCAATCTTACCGGTGCAAATTTTGAGAAAGCGGATATGGCTAGTATAGATTTTGAAGAGGCGCATTTACTGCGATGCAACCTTTCAGGTGCGCGTTTATGGAGTGCCGTAATAAAGGATTCAAACCTTGCCGAGGCTAATCTGCAGGAGGCGGATTTTCTAAAGGCTGCTTTCTCTAATGTTAAATTCTGGCATACAAAATTAAATAACGCGAAATTTATTACAAGGCACAGCTTCTCAGGAAAGAGTCCGATTGACGAGACAGGTTTCTTATCTGCCAGTGAAGCGTACAGGAACCTTAAGCAGTATTTTATCGCGAATGGCAGATACGATGATTCAAGCTGGGCCTGTTTTAAAGAGAGGCAGCTTGAGAGAAAGCATTTCTTTAAAAAGAGAAATCTTTTATATTTTCCGTCTCTTATGATGGCGCTCTTATGCGGCTATGGTGAAAAGCCATACAGGGTTATATTGTCTTCAGCGGCCTTTGTTTTCATATACAGTATTATCTACGCGGCCTTGAATATCTTTAAGGTCTCGTTAACAGCTGTTAGTGCTAAAGGTTTTAGTATCTGGGATTATATATATTTTAGTATAGTGACATTTACAACAGTCGGCTTTGGAGATCTTTCCCCCAAGATGGTCCCTCTTTACCAAATGCTGGTAGGCTCTGAGGCGTTTGTAGGCGCTTTTATGATGGGGCTTTTTGTATTTACATTGGCCCGCAAATATACAGCGCGTTAAGTAAGTGCATTAATCTATAGTATGGAAATTAAGGAAATTTTAATGCAACCATGTTTTGGTTTTTGGTGTACGGTTTTTTGGTTTTCTGCGATACCCGTTATTCTAAAACCTGGCACCGAGAATTGTGCGAAGCACCTAATCAAACGGAGGATATTATGCTGAGTGAAAGGATAGACGGGGATCTTATATCCGCACAAAAGAACAAAGACTCTGTAAAGGTCTCAACCTTACGGCTTCTTAAATCAGCGATTCATAACATTTCAATCGCGAAGAAGGATGCATTGGGTGAGGATGATATCGTAGCGGTTATTAAGAAAGAGGCCAAGCAGCGCAAGGATTCAATTGAAAAATTTAAGGAGGGCAATCGCCAGGATCTTGTTGAGAAAGAAGAAGCGGAATTTTCGATATTGAAGTCCTATTTGCCTGATGAGATTAGTCCTGAAGAGCTCCTTGCTGTAGTGAATGAGTCAATCTCTGAGACAGGGGCGTTAGGGCCTAAAGATATGGGTAGGGTCATAAAGCTTGTCCTTGATAAGGTTAAGTCTTGTGCTGATGGGAAGACGATCAGCGTAATGGTAAGCAGTGAGCTTGCGAAGCTTGCTAAGGACAAAGATACTAGATACTAGATGCTGGATGCTGGATGCTTGGGAGAAGGTAAGGGGTAGCATAAAGGTAGAGGTTCCGCCGAAGGCGGATCAGCCTCAGCCGAAGGCTGATGAGCATGCGGCTGAAAAGGAAGAAGCGTCTAAAGAAGAAGTAAAGCCAGAACCTGAGGAAAAGGTAAGGGGTAAAAGGACGCAAGGGGCAAAGTTACAAAGGTTACAAAGGTTTTGATGTTTGGACTTTTAACTATATAAAAAGGTATAAGGGACAAGGTAATGCTTAAAGAGGAACGTAAAAGACGGCTAAGAATCTTTTGTTTTATAATATCCGCATTGGTAATATCTTTTTCATTGAATAGGTACTCTGTTCTGCGACACACAGGAACACTCATGCTTCTAGCCCCTTTCTGTGTTGGGCTGCTTGCTTTTTTCTTCCAGCTGTTTATAGACAAAGGCCCTCTAATTGTGCTCTACTCCAAAAGCTACCCGTATCGCAAGCTTAAACCTTATGGATGGCTCAGTGCTTTTTTAATCTTTGAATTTGTGCTTGTATGGGGCCTTTATACGAAGCAGATATTACTTTTAGGCGAGGATCTTTTTCTTGTTACCATACTTTTTATAGGGGTCGTAGTATATTATCATATCTTTGTCAGGATGAAAGTGAGCCTGCGTTTTGTTTTCCTAGCTATAATAGTACCATTAATAGCGGCAGGTACAGCTCTTGGGCTAGGTAGTTATTTGAATATATTGCAATTTGTTATGCCCGGAAAAAGAATAGGCGATATCGTATTCTTTAATTCCTTATATTGGATATTTCTCTCAATATTTTTTCAGGTTGTATGCGAAGAACCGGCGTTTCGAGGATACCTGATGCAGAAATTGCTGTATAAGGGAGAGCTTTTCGCTATAATTATATCATCAGCCTGCTATTGCCTATGGCGTGTGCCTTTTAGCCTGTTTATAGCCTCAGATATGAAGGAAGTGATAGTTCTTCTGTGCGGTAATTTTATTACAGGCATACTGTTCGCTTTAATTTTTGTAAAGTCGAGAAACCTTCTTGTAGCGATATTATGCCACGGCATAATATCAGGCCTCCAGATGAGCTTTTTTGCCTCCAGTGTTAATCCCGGTATTATGCAGTATATGAAATTCTTGGTACCTACCGCAAAAACGCAGTTATTAATCATCTGGTTTGTTTGCTTGCTCATAGGCCTTATTTTTCTTACTTTCATTCCGCGCAAAAAATTATATATCCATTAAAGCTACTGTAGTCATTATAATCTAATGACTACAGTGCCCATTTTTATTTGCATAAAAGCCCTTTTTGAGGTAATATAATATAATTGTAAAAGCAAAGGAGTATTATAATGACTAAGCATAAGATATTGAACGAGTGGGTAAAAAAATGCATAAAATTGTGTAAGCCCGATAAAGTGGTTTGGATTGATGGTACAGAAGGCATGCGAAAGAGGCTTGAAAAGCAGGCCTGTGCTACCGGTGAAGTAGAAAGGCTTAATCAGAAAAAGATGCCGGGATGTCTATTGCATCGCACGGCATTAAATGATGTAGCGCGCACAGAGAACCTTACCTTCATATGTACCCCCAATAAGAAAGACGCAGGCCCCAATAATAACTGGATGTCTCCAAAAGATGCGTATAAAAAGGGGAGCAAGATATTTTCCGGTTCTATGAAAGGGAGAACAATGTATGTTATCCCTTTTTCAATGGGGCCTATTGGTTCCCCTTTTAGCAAGATAGGCGTTGAAGTAACAGATAGTATATATGTTGTGCTAAATATGTATATTATGACAAGGGTAGGCAAAAAGGTACTAAAAGCACTGGACGAGGATGGTAAGTTTACGAAATGCCTGCATGGCAAGGCAGGACTTGATATAAAAAGACGCTTAATATTGCATCTACCCAAGGACAATACTATATGGAGTGTAGGTTCAGGATATGGCGGCAATGTTCTTTTGGGTAAGAAATGCATGGCATTACGTATCGCTAGTTACCAGGCACAGAAAGAAGGCTGGATGGCAGAGCATATGCTTATATTGGGCATAGAGCAGCCTAACGGCCATATAGAATATATCGCGGCTGCGTTCCCAAGCGCGTGCGGAAAGACAAATCTCGCTATGCTTATTCCACCAAAAGGCTTGGAGAGGAAAGGGTATAAGGTCTGGACCGTTGGTGATGATATAGCGTGGATGCGTCCTGATTCAGATGGTAAGTTATGGGGCATCAACCCTGAATGGGGATTCTTTGGTGTAGCGCCTGGGACCAATACAAAGACCAATCTGAACGCGATGAAGACTATTCAGAAAAATACAATATTTACAAATGTTCTTTTAAAGTCAGATAAGACTGTATGGTGGGAAGATGGTGATGATGCTCCACCAAAGAAAGGTATAGATTGGAGGGGCTCTTCTTGGAGGCCGGGAATGTTAGATGACGATGGTAATGTTTTAAAAGGCGCACATCCTAACAGTCGTTTTACGGTGCCGGCTATGCAATGCCCATCGATATCATACCGCCTAGAACAGCATCATGGAGTTCCTATATCAGCTATTATCTTCGGAGGCAGGAGAGCTCATTTGGCCCCGCTTGTTTATGAGTCTTTTTCCTGGCAGCATGGTGTCTATGTCGGTGCGACCATGGCTTCGGAACGTACAGCGGCACAATATGGAAAACAAGGTGAAGTCCGTCGCGATCCTATGGCTATGCTTCCATTCTGCGGCTATGATATGGCAAAGTATTTTAAGCATTGGATAGATATGGAGAAGAAGCTTTCAAGTCCGCCGAAGATTTTTCATGTTAACTGGTTTCGTCAGGATAAGAACGGTAAGTTTTTATGGCCAGGTTATGGTGAGAATTTACGTGTGCTGGAATGGATACTCAAGCGCTGCAATAATGAGGTAAAGGCACACAAGACACCAATTGGCTATGTACCACATTTAGAAGATATAGACAGAACAGGGCTTAATTTTAGCAAGGATAAACTTAAAGATTTGTTTTCAATAGATTCCAAGGAATGGCTGCAGGAGGTCAAGGATCATAAGAGATTCTTTACTCAATTTGGCAGTAACCTCCCGGTGGGGATAAGAAAAGAGTACTCGGCTTTGAAAAAACGGTTTGGTTTTTAAATGGCTGTGTTAGATATTCTGAAATATCCGAACCCTGTTTTGCGTAAGCGATGTTCTGATGTCAAGATCATTGACGCTGAGATCAGAAGGTTGCTTGACGATATGGCAATGACTATGTACGCTGTAAACGGGGTAGGCCTGGCAGCGGCTCAAGTAGGCCTTAACATGCGCATCATTGTAATCGATCTGGGCACAAGGCTATTAAAGCTGGTAAACCCGAGAATAGTAGAGAGCCAAGGTTCTTCCGTAATGGAGGAAGGATGTCTTTCCGTGCCGGATGTATATGTAAAGGTAAAGAGAAAGGCGCGGCTTACGGTATCCGCGCTTAGTTATAGCGGAGAACCAGAGCTTATAAAGGCAGAGGGCTTACTTGCTCACGCGTTTGGTCAGGAGATAGATCACCTTAATGGAAAGCTGATTATAGATTATCTGCCTTTTTATAGAAGAATATTAATGAAGTAGGCCAATATGACACCTTTGATAAGGGGGCGCCTTTAAGTCGCGATGATTGTTAAAAAAGGAGAAAGTTCTTATTTTTTCATGGGAGTGAATGTTATTATATATTATATTAAAATAGCAGATAAGATTAAATTATGAAAAGATGCCAAAGATGCTCTATAAGATATTCCGATATGTGGAATATTTGCATGGTATGTAACACCCCGCTTGTATCTGATACGATCGTATCAAAGGTTTTCACCAAAAATAGACAAAACTCCGGTTATCTGTTCCCAATGATAGAAAAGAGTATTGAAGAAGCGAATATGCTCTTTCTCTATCTTAATTTGGATCTAAAGCTTATAATGTGCAATAAGTCATTAGAACGGATAACAGGCTACACTAGAAAAGAGATATTTAAAGGGGATTGGCAGAAAATATTTTTTGGTAAGAATCATTCCAAGCGGGAGATGTTCAAGGCTGTTCTGATGAGCTGTTTTGCAAATGTCCGCGGCCATGCTTATGAAGGCTCTATTATACGTAAGGATGGTACAGAGTGCGCCCTATCCTGGTCCAATACAATAATTACCGATGTATCAGGTAAGTCACAGGGTGTCTTCTGTATAGCGACTGATGTTACAGAATATAAGTTCGCAAAGAATGATGTAGCGGCATGTTCCGAACGGCTCAAGGATATATTTGTTAGCATAAAGGATTACGCATTACTAACTACTAATCTGGCAAATAAAATTACATATTATGGAGCGAGCGCCACAACCCTTTTTAATTGGAAGTCTGATATGATACTTAAGGACATCAGCACGCTATTCGCGGCTGATGAAGGCACCAGTATTATAAGTAAGATAAAGCGGAAGATCACGAGCAAGGGTAGCTTTGAAGAGGAACTTACGCTATTGCGTTCAGACGGGTCTGTTTTTTCGTCCATGGTTCTTGTAAGCGGCCTTGTAAATGCGGATAATAATGTATCCGGCTACTTGTATATCATTAGAGATATAACAGAGCAGAAGAAGATAGAAGCGCAGATGATACAGAACGAGAAGATGGCAGCTATGGGACAGCTTGCCGCGGGTGTAGCTCACGAGATCAACAACCCTCTTCTGGTAATTTTAGGCAGAATAGATATGCTCGCTATGGATGGTGAAAAGATGTCGCCCGGGGTTGGGAAGACCATAGATATTATCACATCCCAGGCAAAGCGGATGAGGGTGATTGTGGATAGACTGCTTCTATACTCTCGCAAGAAGCCTGTATCCAGAAATATTGTGGATGTTAACGAGATACTAAAGACCATACCCCCTTTAGTTGCCTATTATCCTGAATTCCATAAAATCGAGTGGAAAGAAAATTTGGATAAGGAGCTCGCGAAGGTAAAAGGAGATTTTAATCAATTGCAGGAGGTCTTTTTAAATATCGCTATAAATGCCTGCCAGGCAATGCCTGATGGCGGTACGCTTACAATCAGCTCGTATATGCAGGATGGCGAATTTGTTAATGTTGGAGTTGAGGACACAGGTTCAGGCGTAAAAAAAGAGGATATGGGTAAGCTTTTCCTGCCATTTTTTACTACAAAGGATACCGGAACAGGCCTCGGCCTGCCATTATGCTATTCGATTGTCGAATCTCACGCAGGAGTGATAGAAGTAGAAAGCGAGTTGGATAAAGGGGCTATTTTTACTGTAAAATTGCCAGCTTATATACTAAAAGAGAGCATAAGCATTAAAGATAAGGAGTAGAATATGGATGGAAAGATAAAAATTCTTGTTATTGATGATGAAACAGACGCTTTAGAGCTTTTTAGAGATCTTTTTACAAAAAAAGGTTATGCAGTAGAGTGCGCACCCGGTGGCATAGAGGCTCTGGAGATTATCGATAAGATGCTCTTTGATGCTGTCTTGCTTGATATAAGGATGCCCATAATGAATGGTATCGAGGTTTTGGCAAAAATCAAGCAGAAAAAACCTGATCTGCCTGTTGTTATGCTTACAGCTTATGGCTACGATGATACCCTGATAAATAAAGCGCTTGAGCAGGGGGCAACAGGGTATATAAGCAAAAATTTTCCTTTAGCGCAGATTGTTTATACATTTCAGACCCTGCTGAGTACAATGCCCACAAAGAGGGAAGAAGATTCGCCAGCAGAATGATAATTGGAGTAGGTTCGAGCCTGAAGAATTCCAAAAGTCTAATATCTGTTAAGTTTTTACCTGCCAAACACATCTTTTCTGGAATTAAATCACAATAATATCAAGAGTAATATCTTTAAGAAAGATTTTGCCATGATGAAGTTTTTAGCTATCTTTATCGGAAGTATTTTATTTTCTATGGCGAATTCCGCTTATGCGTATGTGCCTGATAAGCCCAGCTGTGCCTATATCAAAGATAAACAGCTCTTTGTCAGAAAACGATTAATAGACGGTTCACTGGATGCGCCAAAGCCATATCTTATAAAAGGATTAACTTGGCTGCCTGCGACATATTCCCCTGAAAACGGGCCAAATCCCTATAATCCTTCAGAGAGAGTTCCTTATGGCCTGTTCTTTGATTGGCCCGGACGTTACCCCCAGGGGCACGTTGTCTTTATTCACTGGTTAAGGAGCCAACATATAGATTATTTAGCGGATATCGGTTTAATGCGAAAAATAGGCATTAACACAGTGCGCGTTTATACGGATTTTGGCGACGACCCAGCAGTTTATAAAAAAGTCCTGGATGAATTTTATCGTAATGACATTATGGTGATAATGACTATCGTTTCGTCACGAGACGATATAAATAAAGCTAGATATAAAAAAGTTCTATCTTTATGTAAAGACCACCCATCTATTCTGATGTGGTCCCTGGGCAATGAATGGAATTTAGAATATAATAAATACTGGGGATATGATTCGGTTCAAGACGCTGCGAAAGCAACTGACCGAGCCGCAGGCGAGATTAAAGATATCGATATGAATCATCCCGTTAGCTCGTGTTTGGGGGATAGGTTTTTTGATGATGAAGCTGATAGCACAATCCGATATATAGTTAGAGAGTGCACGCAAGTAGACGTGTGGGGACTCAATATATACAGAGGTGAAAATTTTTTAGATCTCTTTGCGCAATGGAAGAGTATTACGGATAAGCCTATGTATCTTAGCGAGTTTGGCATAGACTCATTCGAAACAAAATCGTACGAGAGATTTTCCGAGTCCCAGGTGCATAAATGCAGCGGCGCGGAGAATCAGGACCTGCAGGGAGACTACGCGATTTCTCTTTGGAATGATCTGGCAGAGAATCTCTCGATTTCAGGCCCAACCAACCCGTGTCTCGGGGGAACATTGCACACTTTTAATGATCATCTCTGGAAAGTCGGGTCCTTTCATGTGAATTTAGGCGATTTAGTCAGCTGTGACGTGTCCGATAACAGCGATAGTTGCAGAAAATACAATGTTGAGGGATTTTATTTGAATTCCAGTCCGGATGATGTAATGAATGAGGAATATTTTGGTATTGTGAATGCTGATCGAGAGCCTAAAAAAGCTTATTGGAGATTAAAGTCTTTTTATGAGGCGTTAGATACAAATTAGTGGTTATTGTTTTCTAAGGATTGGTGCGGAAGAAGGGAGTTGGCGCCTTACGTCTCGGCTCGCTTTTCAAGCTCGCCAAGAGACTTCAGGTCGGCCACTCGCTTTGATGTCGTTTACTCAACTTCGTTCGTGCACTATTCCTCGCTATTCGCTCGGCGCAAAGCTCTCTTCAACTCCCAAAGAAGATTGGTGCGGAAGAAGGGAGTTGAACCCTCAAGGGCTTACGCCCACACGGACCTGAACCGTGCGCGTCTGCCAGTTCCGCCACTTCCGCACTCAATAAAGTATACTAAAATCTCCTTCTGCTTGTCAACTGTTTAAAATATGCCAGCCTATCTTTAAGACCAGTTCTCAAGCACGAGTACTCGTGCTTGAGAACTGGTCTTGTTATGCTTCCTCAATGATATAATTAATTCCATACCTAGCGATCAAGATTTTTCCATAGCGGAAAGACTAGTAGCGATAGTAGCCTTTCTTTCTTTGTGAATAACTATGGATAAGTTGATAACTTTGCCTTTTGATGCGATGATAAAGTATCAGGAGGTGTCAAATGCTAGGAGAAGCTATGTATACAACGATACAAACGTTATGGAAAAAGGGATTGAATAAGAGTGAGATTAGCCGGGCAACGAAACATGATTGGAAAACCATATCAAAAGTCATAACCAAACTCGAATCAGGGCAGTCGTGGCCTGATAAAAAACCGCACCCTTGTTTACTCGATCCTCATAAGGAAATAATTCTGGAACTGATTGAAAAAGGACTCAGCGCTGTTCGGATACACGAGAAGTTGGCTGCTTTAGGCATCCCGGGAGCCTACCCTACGGTTAAACGATATGTTGGAAATATCAAAAAGCGGGAAAATATCTTTGTAAGAATACATACAAAGCCTGCTGAAGAAGCGCAGGTAGATTTTGGATATGCGGGATACACGCTAGATGATACCTGCAAAAGAAGAAAAACCTGGGTATTTAATATGAAGATGAGCTATTCACGACTAGATTTTTACAAAAAAGTCTATAACCAAAGAGTGGAAACATTCATAGAATGCCACGAAGAAGCGTTTAAGTACTTTGGAGGCACACCGGAATGCGTGAGGATTGACAACTTAAAAGCGGCAATATTGAACGCAAACTTTTATGAACCCGTATATCAGCGATTATATAAGAACTTTGCTGACCATTATGGATTCCAGATCATTCCGTGTCGGACATATCACCCAAATGACAAAGGCAAGGTAGAATCGGGAATAAAGTATGTGAAGGGGAATTTTTTTGCCGGACGTACGTTTGCAAATGGAACTAATTTGGACAAACAGTTATACAATTGGCAGGAGAGGACATGTAACGTGAGAATACATGGTACTACAAGAAAAGTCCCTAAAGAAGTATTCGAGTCTGAAGAAAAGTCACTTCTAAGGCGTTTACCCATGGAAGAATTTAAGATGATCGAGGGAGGTAGCCGAAAGGTATACCATGATTGTCATATATTCATAAAACGTAATTACTACTCTGTGCCATTCGAATATATCGGCAAGAAAGTTGAGATCGAGTTATCGAAAACTCTACTCAGGGTTTATCACAACAATAAAGAAATCGCACTGCATTCACGTTTATTGGGTGAGGGTGAGTTCAGTACGGTGAAAGGACATTATCCTAAATACAAAACCTATTCAGATACAGAGCATCAGGAAAGATATCAAGTAAAGATGTCGGAGGTTGGAAGTCATGCAGAACAACTATTCTTTGCGATAGCAGAAAAACAGCCCAAAGATTGGGGGCGTCCAATATACGGGATATTATCGCTGTTACAACATTATCCTAAGGATATCGTAAATTCAGCCTGCAAAAGAGCATTAGCATTTAAAGTATACAAATATCAAACCGTAAAGAATATTTGCGCGAATGGTAGCTATATATTGCCTTTAGAATTTAATATCGAGGAGGTTGAACATGAATACGCTTAAAGCAAGATTAAAGAACTTTAAATTATCCGGAATACATAACTCTATAGAAGAAAGATTGGAATATGCTCAAGAAAAATCCCTGGCTTATAAAGAGTTTCTGGAGCTATTAATGGAGGATGAATATAACAATCGCCGGGATAATAGTCACAAGAAACGTTATGCTAAAGCAAAACTGCCATCACATAAGACAACTAAAGATTTTGATTTTGCGTTCCAGCCATCGATCAATAAAAAGATCATCAATGATTGCTTAACATGCAACTTCGTCAAAGAGCGGGGAAATATAGTATTTATTGGTAATCCGGGGACAGGCAAAACACATTTATCTGTAGCAATAGGTATTCAAGCACTTTTAAAGGGGTACAAGGTCTTGTTTACACCTGTTAGTGAGATGTTACACAATCTGAACGCTGCAAAGGCAGACAATAGTTACTATCAAAAGGTGAATTACTATCTTGCCCCCGATCTTTTGATCTTAGATGAGTTGGGCTTCAAAAAATTGCCTGGATACAGTGCAGATGATTTTTTTGAGATTATATCCAAAAGATATGAAAAAGGATCGTTGATAATAACTACAAACAAATCTTTTGAGAATTGGGATGAGATATTCTCAGATCACACACTTGCTTCAGCGATATTAGACAGAATTGTTCATTATTCGACAATTTTCAAAATAAATGGCCCGAGTTACAGGGCTAAGGGCATTAAAAAGGGAGGTGATTGCCAATAGATCTATTTTTTTAATCTCAGCTATGGAAAAAAGTCGATCGGCAGCTATGGAATTTACTTGACCTTTGAGGGCTTTTGCTGTATTTGTAAATTCCCTTGACACAATAGCTTTAAAATATTGCTTTATATAATACTTTATGATATACTACTATGTTACATGAAGAAGATAAGAAATAAAGACATTGCGCGTAACAAGAAGGCCTTTTTCGAATATACCCTTTCAGACAAATTCGAAGCCGGGATTGAGCTTAAGGGTCCGGAAGTGAAGTCTATGCGTGAGGCAAAGATAAGCCTAAGTGATAGCTTTGTAAAGGCTGAGAAGGGTGAGGTATACCTATATGGTATGCATGTAAGCCCTTATAAGCAGAGCGGGCCTTTTGCGCCGGATCCCACAAGGGTGCGGAAGCTGCTTTTACATAAGACCGAGATTGATAAATTAAATAGCCTGACTAATCAAAAAGGCTATACTGTAATTCCAACAAGATTATATTTTAAGAGAGGTTTCGCGAAAGTAGAGATAGCAGTCGCGAAAGGCAAAAAGCTCTTTGATAAGAGGGAAAAGTTACGTCGGCAGACTGTCGATCGTGAAATAAACAGGTCTCTCAAGTCAGGCAAGTAATAACTTTTTTACTGATAATCATGATTTGGGGGCGATCTGGATTCGACTTGATGTTTGACGTGAGAAGGAGCATGCCGAGGTTGGTCAGTTGGCCTCGTTAAAAGCTGACTAAAAAATAAGTGCAAAAAACATAAGCACAAAAGTAACAGAGGTAATTCCTATGAATGTAGGATTTGCTTCTGTACTACCGCTAGCTGCTTAATCGCGGCTACCGACAGCCTTTCCTGCCTGCGGGATAGGATCTGGCGTCGCTAGCAGGCTGGTTCTGTATTTTTAGCTTTTTGAATACAGGATAAGATCTTTAAAAGCTGCGCTTTTTAGTATCCTTCCTGTGGGAGGCTAAAAAGCTAAGACTAAAATACAGGATAAGCATGTAGTCGCCTCTTGCGGCATACTTAAGGACGAGGGTTCGATTCAACTGAGTCGAACTAAGGAGTAATCCTTAGTTTAAAACCCGGCTTATATCAAGGAAACCCTAACGTAAAGACGAGGGCAATCTTGAGGGGTTCACGCCCTGCAGAGACTTTCTTGATTTAAGATCAAGAAGATAGGGAGTAGTATCGTTGGATGAAAGAACAAAGGCATATTTAGCAGGTATTATTGATGGCGAGGGAACCATTACTCTTACGCGCCTTCACAAGAATCAAACGCCTTCTCCTGTGGTATCTGTAAGTAATACTCATTTACCACTATTGAAATGGATTAAGGAAAGAGTGGGAGGGGCAATAAGTTCTAAAAATAGGAGCAAGCCGCATCATGCCATCTCGTATGTATGGAGCATTAGGCATGATAAGGCGATTCACCTGTTGAAGGAAATCAAAAAATACCTGCTTATTAAAAAGAAGCATGCAGATTTAGTTATCTTGGAGTATAAAAAAGTGACACATCGTGCAGGAAAATATACTCCAGAGATGCTTCGAAAGAAATATGCACTGGTTCAAAAAATAAGAAAACTAAACCAACGATAAATCTAAGCTTCCTATAATACGCCGGGCTCCTTTGCGAGTTTTCATAAAAGACTTGTAAGGGATGAAGAGATAGTCCACACCATCTAGAAATAGATGGGTTAAGTGTCCCTCCGCCTCCACCAAAATTTGCTATGCAAATTTTGTATAATTCTTTAAGGTCACAATTTGTGACCTTAAAGAAAAACCCAGAAGAGCTGTCTAACTAATGAGTATTAATAACTATTCCCACTTGTGCTTTATTTGTATCTCTATCTGCAAATAAAACTCAACTTACTTATTTTGAACAACTTATGAGTTTTTTATATGCAATCGTGGTATATTTTTGATACTATTTATCTGAAAATTTTTCGCTTCAGGTAATTAAGGGTGAAGTAAATCTTTTGGTATCGCAAAATGCGATGCTTTAAGGAAGAGCCTAAAAAATAAGTCTTTTTATAGCTACAAAAAAAGAAACGGTTCTATTTGAAAGATGGAGAGATAGATTGAAATCTAAAGTTGCACTAATCATTTTTATATCAACCCTCACTATAATGGTAGAGGGTTTTTGTTTTGCGGGTGAGGTATATGATGCTAAGGTAAGTGATGTGTCTGATAGAGAGTACGAGCAGGCAGTTATTAACTTAATTGATAATGCGAAAGAGTCTATTGTTGTTGGGATGTATTATATCACAACCAAAGTAGATACGAATAACCCTGTCAAGCTATTGTTGAACGATCTTGTTGAGGCGGAAGACCGAGGTGTAGAGGTAAGGCTTTATATTAATACAAAACTTCCGGATATGAGTTGTGATGAGCTTAAGGCAGAGGATGAGTTTAGGGTTTTGAAAGACGCAGGATGCGAGCTCTATTTTATTCCACCAGGGCGCAGGCTACATGATAAGCTTGTAATAGTTGATAAAAGATATCTCCTAGAAGGAAGCGCAAATTGGTCTGTCTCTGCATTAAAGAATAACTTTGAGTCAGTGACATTAATTGAATCGCCTGAACTTGCAAAAGATAAGATAGATAGGCTTGAAACTATCTATAAGATTCAGAGTAAGAAACATAGTATTAAAGAGAGAAGCCCTCTGTATCTTAGCAGTATTGCAAAAGATCTTGAGATTAAGAATATCTTAGTTACAAATAAGAAGTATTTTCCTAAGATGCTTACAGTGCACGATAGAAGAGCAATGGACCTTTATCTGATACTGCTTGCATATAGCCAAAAATTGGAGAAGAATAACTTTTTCTTGAATTTAGAAGATGTGGGGTTAGGCCTTGGGATGCCAGAGTCGTGGGATAATGAGGCAGTAAGGCGACAGGTGATAAGGTCATTGCGTACCTTAAAGCACGGATATCATCTTATTAAGGTAGAGTTTAATCATGATGCTGATGCGAGAGTAGAAATTTTACCTGTAAAAGGTGAAAGCTTTATAATAAAGACAAATATCATTGATTCATACAATAAAGATGTACCGCAACGATTAAAATCCCTACTTCTAATAAAGGCGTTTTTGGAGAAAGAGGGGAAAGATTTGAATTCAGTATCGCAGAAAGAGCTTGTAAGGCGTTTCCATATATCAGAAAGAACACTTGATAAAGTATTAGCGGAAATAGGAAAACAACAGCAATAAAAAGAGACGATTCTGATTTGGCATAGTATGACAATTCGTGCTGACGACATACCTAAAGGGTGTAATTCAGTTGCTTTTTGACCCAGTTTTTGGTATAAATAGGGGAAGTTTTACTATGATTAAGGTAGTTTTTAGCATTTTAGAAAAAAATTATGAGACTGCAAAAATATATTATAATTATATTAACACTTTTACTTACCGGTTGTGCGACTACGCAGGTAAGAGAGAGGGTTATGATAAAATCTCGCGGCTATTCCATAGGAGGGGTATCTTATGTCAGCTTAGACTATGTTACGAATACATACCATTTAAAGCATAAATGGGATCCAATATCAAAAAAGCTGACACTATATAAAGGGGATAAGCAGGCAGAGCTTGCCCTGACAAGTGATATCGCGCTTGTAGATGGTATGCCGATAAAACTTAGCGGGCCTGTGGAGTTATACAGAAGCAGAATAGTAATACCAAGAGATTTCTCGGAGACGATACTTAAAAGGGCATTTGTTAAAGCGCGCGCGATTACCGCAGCAAGAAAAAAACCTGTTAAAACAAAACGCGCCTATACGATAGGAAAGATCGTTATTGATCCGGGTCATGGAGGTAAGGACCCGGGCGCTATCGGCAAATTCAGCCTAAGAGAGAAGGATATTACCCTTGATATAGCAAAGAGGCTAAAACGCCATCTTGAAGAGGCGCGTATCGATACCTCCCTTACACGTTCTGATGACAGCTTTGTATCGCTTTGGCGAAGGTCGGATATAGCGAATAAGAAAGACGCGGATTTTTTTATAAGCGTTCACGCAAACGCGGCTCATTCCAGTCAGGCTAAAGGTTTCGAGGTATTTTATCTTTCAGAGGCGGTAGATGATAATGCGCGCGCTATCGCGGCAGCGGAAAATGCTTTTTTAAAGTATGAGGATTCTTCATTTGGTAACGCAAAGCCTTCAAATAGCCTGGAGGCGACATTGTGGGATATATGTTATAGTGAGAATAGACGAGAATCCATTGAATTGGCTAAGTGCATAACCCGTGTTGCCTGTAAACAGTTAGGGGTGAAAGATAGGGGTGAGAAGGGAGCGCGCTTTTATGTTTTAAAGGGCGCGAAGATGCCATCAGTCTTGGTGGAAGTAGGTTTTATTTCAAACATGCAGGAAGCTAAGAAGCTTAAGGATTCCTTTTACCGTGAAAAAGTGGCAAAGGCTATAGCCTTAGGCATTATAGATTATAAGAATCAATATGAGACAGAAGATGGTTTTACAAAGTAATAATAGCAGGCCCATAGGGGTATTTGATTCAGGCCTTGGCGGTCTTACGGTTGTCAAGGAGCTTATGAAACAGCTTCCCGGCGAGAATATTATTTATTTCGGTGATACCGCGCGCGTTCCTTATGGTTCGAAGTCACGCCAGGTTATCATAAGGTTCTCCGTAGAGAATGCCCTTTTCCTGCTTAAGCATAACGTGAAATTGATAGTTGTTGCTTGCAATACTTCATCTAGTGTATCGCTTGCCGCGTTGCGAAGGAATTTTAAAGTACCTATTCTGGGAGTAATTAACTCCGGCGCTTATGAGGCAGTTGCTTTTTCCAGAAATAAAAAAATAGGTGTTATAGGTACTGCCGCTACAATAAGAAGTAACGCTTACGCGAAACAGATCTCAAGGATAGATAATAGCTTTAAGGTCTTTTCGCAGAGCTGTCCCCTTTTTGTGCCATTGGCTGAAGAGGGATGGCTCGATGAAAAAATTACGCGCGATATAGCGCGGACTTATATAACACCGCTTAAGAAAAAAGGTATAGATACCCTCATATTGGGTTGCACGCATTACCCGCTGCTTAAAAATGCGATAGCAAAAGTCGCTGGTAAGGGTATAAGGCTTATAGATTCAGCGGCATCAATAGCGAGATCAGTTAAGCTGTTATTAAAAAAGGAAGAGATCTTAAATAAAAACAGATCAAAGGCCCGTGCCGATTTCTTCGTAACTGACGCACCGCTTCATTTTAAGGATATGGGCGAGAGGTTTTTGGGAAAAGAACTTATTAACGTGAGGAAGACAGATCATGGGATATAGATTAAAGGTTGAGTCGTCTTTTTCCGCGGCGCACCGCTTAAGAGAATATCAGGGTAAATGCGAGAGCCTGCATGGGCACAACTGGAAGGTAGAAATATCTATTGTATCGGATACGTTGGATAAGGCAGGCATGGTATTGGATTTTAAAAAGATAAAGGCTATGCTTCATAAGATACTTAGTGAGCTTGATCACAAAGAGTTGAATAAGTTGCCGCATTTTAAGAAATATAACCCAACATCCGAGTTGATAGCGGAGTATATATTTAATAGGTACAGTAAGAAATTGAAATCCACGATAGTTTTGGAGAGCGTGTCTGTATGGGAGACACCGAGTTCCTGCGCTGTTTACTATAAAAATCAAAAAGATAAGTAGAGGCAAATTAATATGGGCGTGAATATAGGTCAAGGCAATAAACTTAAGCGAAAAGCAGCCACAGTCAAAAAGAAAGCTGTGATATTGCTTTCAGGGGGGCTTGATTCGGCAGTAGTTTTGTATTACGCCTTGTCAAAGGGCTATAATCTATCTTGTGTTAGCTTTGATTATGGCCAGAGGCATAGGAAGGAACTTATTTGCGCAAGACGCCTTGCCAAGCTTAATAACTCTAAATGGCAATTGGTTAAGATGTCATTTCCATGGAAAGGCAGCGCCTTACTTGATGATGGAATGAAGCTTTCTCAATCAGGAAAGATGACAAAGGGCGTACCAAACACCTATGTTCCTTCGCGTAATATAATATTTTTAAGTTATGCCGCTTCATACGCTGAGGTAATAGGCGCGGATACTATATTTATCGGCGCTAATCAGATAGATTATAGCGGATACCCCGATTGCAGAGGTTCTTTTTTATCCGCTTTTGAGACAGCGATAAATAAGGGTACAAAGAGAGGTGTTAGCGGTAAAAGAACAAAGATAATCTCCCCATTGCTTAGAAAGAATAAAAGAGATATAATAAATATGGGTTATAAACTCGGGGTGTGTTTTGAATATACATGGAGCTGCTATAAGGGTGAGTCTGTTGTATGTGGTAAGTGCGACTCGTGTGTAATTCGTGAAAAAGGTTTTAAGGCCGCCGGGATTAAAGACCCGTTAAAAAAATAATGGATGATAAGGCAGATATTTTAGAGATATTTTCCTCGGTGCAGGGCGAGGGGCCGCAGATAGGCAGGAGGCAGATCTTTGTAAGATTTAAGGGGTGTAACCTGAATTGCCGATACTGCGATACTGATACACGCCAGAGTTCAACCATATATGAGACAAATGAGGTATTGAATAAGATAGATAGCCTTAATGTTTCGAATATACATAATTCAGTTACGATAACAGGCGGCGAACCTCTCTTACATAGCAAATTCTTAAAAAAACTTTTGCCCAGGGTTAAGGAGAGAGGGCTTAAGGTTTATCTTGAGACTAACGCTACATTAGCGGATAACCTTTCTGATATTATGGAATATCTGGATATTATATCCATTGATATAAAACTGCCGAGTGTAGGCGGAAATAAACCATGCTGGCGGGAACATAGAAGTTTTTTAGATGTAGCCTTTGATAAAGAATTATTTATCAAGGTTGTAGTCTCAAGCGATATGAACGCGTCGGATTTTGATAAAGCGATAGAGATCGTAAAGGATACGAGTTTTGATATATTGTTTGTTATCCAGCCTGAGACTAAAAAAGGCTGCTGTGAAATTAATATATCCGCGGATGAGCTCTTGATTCTGCAGGAGAAGGCTCTTAAATCGCTTAATAATGTTATAGTAATTCCACAGGCGCATAAGATGATGGGAATAAGATGAAAAAATCATATAGCAATTTACAGAATAATATAAGGGATCTAGATATCCCTAAGATGGAAAGATGGAAGAATAAATACCCCGATAGAGATTACACGGTATCTATTAAGACGGATGAATTTACATGTATATGCCCAAAGACAGGCCTGCCGGATTACGCTGCTATATGTATAGATTATATCCCGGATAAATATTGTGTTGAGCTTAAATCGTTGAAGCTTTATCTATTGGCTTATAGAAATATCGGCATCTTTCACGAGCATGTAATAAACAGGATATTGGATGATTTTATTAAATCATGTAAACCGCGCTGTGCGAAGATTATCGGTGAGTTCGGCTCTAGGGGCGGCATCAGGACTACGGTGAGTAGAGAGTATGAGAGAGATAGAAGCTAAAAAAATAAAAGAGGCTGTAAGGCACTTAGCGACAAAGGCAAATTTTTCTTTGCGCAAGGATATACTTGACGCATTAAAGAAGGCGCTTACCTTGGAAAAAAAGCCTTATGCGAAAAGAGTCCTTCAGGTGCTGATTGATAACGCGAAGATAGCGAAATCAGAAAGAATACCTATATGCCAGGATACAGGTATCGCGGAGGTGTTTTGCACTATCGGTCAGGATGTACATGTTAAGGACGATATAGGCAAGGCCATAACAGAGGGGATAAAACTCGCTTACGCGGAAGGTTTTTTAAGGAAGTCTGTTGTATCGGATCCAATCCTAAGAAAAAATACAAATACTAACACGCCCTGCGTTATCCATTATGAGATCGTAAAAGGAGATAAGATTAAGCTGACAGTCCTTCCTAAGGGTTTTGGCAGTGAGAATGCCAGCACCATAAAGATGTTAAGGCCTACGGATTCAGAAGATGATATTATAGATTATATAGTAGAAGCGGTTAAGCTCTCCGGTGCGGATGCCTGCCCGCCAGTAGTCTTGGGCATAGGTATCGGCGGAACGCTTGATAAGGCAGCGCTTCTGGCGATGAAGGCTATACTAAAGCCCATAGGAAAAGATAATCCAAAAAAGCATATCGCGCGCATGGAAAGAAAAATATTGACAAGACTCAACAAGACAGGCATAGGGCCTGCCGGTTTAGGTGGAAAATCCACGTGTCTTGGTGTAAATATTTTAAGTTTTCCTACGCATATAGCGGGCCTGCCGGTCTGTATAAAGATAAGTTGCCATGCTACCCGCAGTGCCAGCTCTATTATATGATTTATAGTGTAGGGATTTGTGTAAAACCTAAGCACCAATTGCGCAGGGACGCAAAAATTTCCCAGCGATAAATTTTTGCTCCGTTTCATTCCTCGCTCTCGCATAGAACTTAATCAGGGCGAACCATGCCCGCTCGAAATGAAAAGGCCCTGCTTTAATTGGCGCTTAGTTTTTGCATAACTATAAGAACTAATGTAGTATAGGAAATTGTGCAAAACGCATATTTTATGAAAAGAATACATCTACCATTAACTAAGGACGTGAGAGTAAAGCTTAGAGCAGGCGATGAACTGCTTTTATGCGGCAAGATTTACACAGCCCGTGATGCCGCTCATAAGAGATTTGATAAAGCACTTAAAGAGAATAGACCGTTACCTTTTGATTTAAGAGATAATCTTATATATTATTGCGGGCCAACACCCGCGAGCCCTGATAGCAAGATAGGCGCGTGCGGGCCTACAACATCAAAGCGCATGGATGGTTTTACGCCTAAATTATTAAAAATGGGATTAGCAGCTACGATAGGAAAGGGCAGGCGATCCCCCGAGGTAATAGAGGCTATCAAAAGATATAAGGCCTTATATCTTGTAGCTGTCGGCGGAGCCGGGGCATATCTTTCAAAGAGGATAAAAGAGGTAAATGTAATGACATATAGTGACTTAGGCCCTGAAGCTGTGTATGAATTCTTAGTTGAAGATTTTCCGGTGACAGTAGCTATAGACGCGAATGGAAAGAGCATATTCAAATAGATGACTATATAGAGTTGCTATATGGTTATATCTATTAATTTCTAAAAATCGTAAAGGAACATTATGAGAAAAGTAAATATAAAGACAGGTTTTATTAAATACGCGGAAGGCAGCTGCCTTATCGAATTTGGCAATACAAAGGTTATATGTACCGCGTCTTTAGAGAATAGCGTACCGCCATTTTTAAGAGGTAAGGGTTCAGGCTGGATTACAGCGGAATATAGTATGCTTCCACGTTCCTGCACAAGAAGAACCCCAAGAGAGTCTTCCAGGGGTAAGGTTGGCGGTAGAACTCATGAGATACAGCGGCTCATAGGACGATCATTAAGATCAGTCATAGATATGGATCTTTTAGGAGAGAGGACCATATGGATTGACTGCGATGTAATTCAGGGCGATGGCGGAACCAGAACCGCGAGTATAACAGGCGCGTTTGTAGCCCTTGTTATATGCCTTAAAAAGATGAAAAAGGAACACCTTATAGAAAAACTTCCTGTAAAGGATTACGTGGCCGCGGTAAGTGTCGGAATAGTAGGTAAAGACATGATCCTTGATCTCGATTACGAGAAGGATTCTATTGCTGATGTTGATATGAATGTGGTTATGACCTCAAAGGGTGAATTTATTGAGATCCAGGGTACAGCTGAGGGCGAACCCTTTACCGGTGCGCAGATGAAGAAGATGGTTTTATTAGCTGAAGGCGGCATAAAAAAGCTTATAGCGAAGCAGAAGGAGATATTGAAGATTTGAGAGAACTTTTACTAGCAACGGGAAACGCGAAGAAACTAGCTGAATTAAAGAGGATGCTTAAAGGCCACAGGATAAAAATCCTTGGCCTGGATAGCTTTCAGAATCTTCCGAAGGTAAAAGAGGATAAAGACACCTTTAGGGCAAATGCAAGAAAAAAAGCAATAGAGATATCTAAAAGAGTGGATAAGCTGGTTATGGCTGATGATTCAGGCCTTGAGGTTCCGGCTCTTGGTAATGCTCCCGGCATATATTCAGCGCGTTATGCGGGAGCCTCACAGGATGATGAGAAAAATATAAATAAATTGCTTATTCAGATGAAGCGTTTTGAAGGAAGAAAGAGAAGGGCACGTTTTCGCTGCGCTATATGCCTTTCAAAGGGTAGTAAGGTTATAAGAATGGTAGAAGCAAAGGTTGAGGGGAGCATTACATTGGAGAGGCAGGGCCTTGGCGGGTTTGGCTATGATCCTGTTTTTGCCCCAGAAGGTTTTAGTAAGACCTTTGCTCAGTTTGACCCTGCTAAAAAAGATCGTATAAGCCATAGAGGTCTTGCCTTGATAAAAGCGAGAGAGGCTATTCTCCGATATTTCCAAAGATATCATTAAGTGCATCTACAACCTTTTCTTTAAATATCCTCTTTAGCGGGAATGGCACTATCTGATATATGGGCTCCTTAAGCGTGCCGGTAAGCCTGACCTCCATTATAAGGCTACCTGCCTCATGCAATATCGCGCTTGCAATCCTGCCGGGTTCTGTTGTCTGTTTGATTACGTTTTCCGCGAATCTTCCTGTGATATTAAAATCAAGTGTTGAGTCAAATCCTATAGAGCCTACCCAGAGCAGCGAAGCGACCTTCGACAATAATTTGAAATCCTCGGTATATACTCTATTGTTAGCTATGGTAAAATTTCCAAAAGCGTCGGTTAGTACTATATTTTCAGGAGGTACCATTAGTATGATATCCATTATCCCGTGTAATACAGGAAATTCCCAAAGATAACCGTCAGATACCTGCAACCAGCCGCTACCTTTTAAGGAATCTTTTTCATTGAGATAACCGTTCATGACTATCTTTGAGGAAAGAGCGCCTTTTATTTTCTTATCCTTATTTTTCGTATCTTTTATTAATTCGTGCAGGTCTATATCCTTTATATCCATGTTTATAATAAAGGGGCGTTCCTCAGCTTTAATATTTGCCCGCGAATTTATATTTATGATCCCGCCATAGGCGAATACGGAGATTACGGGTATGTCGATAAAATTATCTTTCATCCGGTAATCCATATAAAAGTCTCTTAACGTAAGGCCTGCTAAGCTTATGCTTTTTGACGAGCCTTCCGTGAATAAGGTCCATTCAGCGGGCTTTTTTAAGGGGCCTTTCATATCGATGGCGAGTTTTATCGTTCCTTTAGGTTTTAAGTTTTGTAGCATCTCTTTTTTTGAGGTAAATATATGTTGGGTATCTGCCAGACTAAGGTATATATCCCCTTTTATATCCGCGTAAGCGGACTGCAGGTTATTTATCATGCCGTTGAAAGAGAAAGAAGAATTTCTGTATTGTCCCTCAAGCTTGGATATGGATAACGCGTTGTTTTTATCTGTTTCTATGACGCATGCCACGTTTAATATATCCGATTTTATATTCGCGGACACAAGAGGCTGTGTAAGGTTGGTAAGCTTTCCATGGGAGGTGTAGCGCTTGTTTTTTATGTTAAAGGCAAGGTCTTCCCACGAAACTTGCTGATCTTTGAAATCTACTTCGCAATCTATACCAGATATGGTATATGGCCAATATTTAAGATTGAGTAGTCCGTTGTTTAATAATGCGCTACCTGCATAAGAATAGGTCTCCGGCTTGCCAAGCGCGCCTTTAAAATTTACATTTAAATAACATTGCCCTTCTATATCTATTTTCTTAAACCTTGCCTTTATATTATCAGGAAGTGTAGAGATAAGTTTTGAAACCGCAAGTTTTCCGGTTTTAAGCCGTAGAAGCATCTCAGGTGAGTCTTTGCTGTAATCAAGGCCTCCATTAAGTGATATCTTTGTTTCGGCAGCAACACCAGTAAGCTTTTCTATGGAGATAGATTTTGTGGTAAATGATGCCTGACCTGTGGCATCGGATAGAAATGGCAGCAGATCCTCGCTTTTTACCTCCATGTTATTAAAATCGATTATACCTTTATAATTTAGCGACTGCCAATCGTCAATTCTGCCGGTTGACTCTCCGTTTATAAGGAAGTCGCCGCTTAGCAGTATATTCTTTTGAAGAAGCCGCAGTCTTTTTATGTCAGAGGTGCCGTTTATCTTGTAGGTGCCGTCTTTTTTGTATATAAGGTTTGCGTTAATCTTCGCATTGCCGCTTTCTATAGCTACATTAATATCCTCAGATATATCTTTTAGTGAAACCTCAGATAACAGGTTAGCTTTTACTGTGAAGTCCTCATGAGGCGTTTCTATCTCACCGCTTATATTCAGTGCAGAACCGTAACAGAGACAGGATAGGTTTTTTATGACCCAAGTTTTTTCAGTAAGGATCATAATACCCTGTATTTTGCTTATGTTATTTAGTAACTTAACCTTATTTGATATTTCTGTGTTATCAGCTTTAACCTCTAAAGCATATTTTATCTTAGACGGGTTTTCTATGTCTAGTGTTGCACTTCCTGATAATTCGCAATTACTGCTTATGTCTGTATTATTAATACTTGCGTTTAAGCCGCTGATAACGATAGTGCCGTTTGCCTGTATGGTCTTGAATGATGATATTTTTATCTTTATAGATGATGTCGCTAGACCTGTACGTATAAATCCGACATTAGCAGGAAGGTAGGTATCTGCGTAATTATTTATCTCAAGATTATCCACTTTAAGTTCAGTAGAGAGCTTATTCTGTCTTATTTCATATACACCTGATATAGATACGTTGCTTTCATCAATCCTTCCGTTGCATCTTATCCTTATTTTATCCGGAAGAGAGAGCCCGACAGTACCGGAAAAGGAGGTTAATTCTTTGCTTATAGGTTTTTTGGGGTAACTGTCTCTGATTAGGAGCCTACTGTTATTAAAAGAGAGCTCTTTTAGCACAACAGAGATTCGTGAGTGCTTATTGGAAGCGGCATTCTTAAAAAAAGGGGATATGTTCCAGTCTCCGTCAGGGTATCTCTCTAGGTCAAGGAAGGCCCCCGATAGATTTACAGATGGTATTATTACGCGCTGTTTCTTAAGAGATGGTATAATAAATACCCGGAAGGTCGCGGAATCCGCTTTAAAGAGCGCGGTATTTTCTCCTTTTGAATCCTTATATATCTTTATATCTTTTAACATGAAGCCATTTTTCAGACTGAATTTTAAGGAATCTATCGTTACTATGTGTTTGGTATATTCTGTTAATTTTTCAACAACAAAACCTTTTAATCGCACTGGGATGAAGGTATTATTTAGATAGGAAATGAGCAGGGATGCCGCGGCTATGGATAGTATTACAATAATTATGAGTATTATTATAATTTTGGATATTAGCGGTTTGCTCATAACTCATATTATAAGAAGTATCAGCATAATTTACAAGATAATAAATATCTGATATTAAAAAAGGCATAAGGTGTAAGGTGCTAGATGCTAGAAAAAGGTGAAGGGAAAGGTAGAGGTAAAGGTAAATAGGGACAGCTATCATTTATGAAAAATTTGTACTTATGCATCTGTCTTTAGCAGCGCTTTGGATTTTTTTGCCATGATCTAAATAGATGGCAAAAATACCAGCGCTGCGTAGGCAGAAGGCATAAGCAGCTATGAGATAAATATAAATAGGGAGAGGCTAAGGCACGAGGTACAAGGGACAAGGTGCAAGTGGAGAGGATAAAGAATATGGTCTCCTAAGGCCTTAATCTTAACGATTTGTTGGTGGCAGTAAGGCCCTTTTCTAATTGACATACCTATATAGTTTATATATAATAATTAGATTAATACATAATCAGGAGGCTATTATAATGACAGAAGATATATTGAGCATCAGGCGCGATAAGATTAAGGCCCTTAGGGAAAAAGGCCTGAAGCCGTTTGGGTCCAGGTTCGAGAAAACAGCCGCGCTATCAAGCTTGAAGGACGATTTTGAGAAGGGGCATATTAAAGAGGGGGGCATTGTAAAGGTTGCCGGTAGGCTTATGAACCTAAGAGAGCACGGGAAGAGCTTTTTTTCTGATATCAAGGATCATACAGCCAAGATGCAGTTGTATACCAAGAAAGATAATATCGGTGAAGAGGCCTGGGCGTTAAAGGACTTAATCGATATAGGCGATATAATAGGCGCTGAGGGTGAACTTTTCAAGACAAGAACAGGAGAGGTTACTGTAAAGGTATCGTCGTTTACTATCCTTTCTAAATCGATGCACCCTTTGCCTGAGAAATGGCACGGTTTGAAAGATATTGAGATTCGTTACAGGCAGAGGTATCTTGATCTTATATCCAATGATGAAGCAAAAGAGGTCTTTTTGATAAGAAGCAGGATTGTAAGCAGTATACGGAGATTTTTTGATGATAGGGGTTATATTGAGGTTGAGACGCCTATGCTCCAGCCTATAGCGGGAGGAGCAGCGGGCAAGCCTTTTAAGACCCATCATAATGTCTATGATAAAGATTTATATCTTAGGATAGCGCCTGAATTATACCTGAAGAGATTACTTGTCGGTGGCATTGAAAAGGTCTATGAGATAAATAAGTCATTTAGGAACGAAGGCATATCGCCAAGGCATAATCCGGAATTCACTATGATGGAGGTCTATACGGCATATGCTGATTATAATGACCTGATGAATTTGACCGAGGAACTTGTCTGCGGGCTTGCCAGAGAGATATTAGGTAAAACTACCATTGAGTATAAAGGCAAGAGCATAGACCTAGAACCCCCATGGGAGAGGGTTTCGTTCGCTGATATGATGAAAGAGCTTTATGACGTCTCAGCGGAAGACGACGATGATACATGGGTAGCAAAGCTTAAACAAAAAGGAATCAAGCTTGAGGGCGATAAGTTGAGCAAGACAAGGCTTGTTAATATAGTGGCGGATCTGATAGAACCAAAGTCAGATAAGGGAAAGCCCGTCTTTGTTACGGACTATTTTACAGAACTTTCACCTTTAGCAAAGACGAGTGACAGCAACCCAGCTATTTCCGAAAGGTTTGAACTCTATATGGGTGGTATGGAGATAGCCAATGCCTATTCTGAGCTCAATGATCCGATGGAGCAGGAGAAACGGTTTAGGGCGCAACTTGAATTTGATAAAGAGACCTCAGATGTTATTGATACTGATTATGTTCTCGCGTTAGAGCATGGCATGCCCCCTGCCGCGGGACTAGGCATAGGCATCGACAGGCTGGTTATGATTCTCACTGGCCAGGAATCTATACGTGATGTAATACTGTTTCCACAGCTTAAACCATGATAAATGAGATTGCGATAGCAGCAAGATATCTTTTTTCAAGAAAGAGAAAGCACCTCATATCGTTTATGGGGTTTGTATCGATATTAGGGGTAGCGGTGGGGGTAGCCTCTCTTATGATAGTTCTCGCGGTAATGAATGGTTTTGGCAGTGAGCTTGAGAAAAGAATCATTGGCCAGAGTCCTTATATTATTATTGAAAAGCAAAACGGTATTGAGCAAGAGGAATATAAACAGCTCATTGAAAAGGTGGATAGCTTAAAAGATGTTAAGGGCTCATACCCATTTATATGGGGCCAGGGTGTTTTAAAATTTCGTACTAGAGCCCAAGGGGTTATGGTCCGGAGCGTAGATACAAATAATTCTACGGACATATCAAAGATAAAGGCACACATATATGCCGGTCAGCTCAAGCTTGATAGAGATAATATCGTTATTGGTAATGAGCTTTCAATGGCATTAGGCGCTTTTATAGGAGATGAGTTGGAACTGATGACTTCCGTAGTAGCAAGGTCTAAGAAGTTTAAAGTTTCAGGGATATTCAATTCCGGGATGTATGAATATGACCTTAACCTCGCGTATGTAGATCTTGAGACAGCATCGAGTATATTCGGTACTCAGACACGCGCTAATGGTATCGGCATTGAGCTTGATAATACTAAAAGCGCGGTTAATGTGAAAAAAGAACTTAAGGGTATGCTCCCGGTTTCATATGTTGTAAGGACATGGATGGATCTCAACCAGAATCTCTTTTCAGCCTTAAGGCTCGAGAAGTTCGCTATGTTTATAATATTGACACTTATTGTCTTGGTCGCGGCATTGAATATTATAAGTACGCTTACGGTTATGATTACTGAGAAGAGGAAGGATATAGGTATCCTCAAAGCGGTTGGTGCGACAAGAAATAGGATAATGCTGATATTTTCATTTCAGGGGATTATAATAGGAGCACTTGGTGTGACATTGGGCGCTATAATGGGCATCGGATTATCCTTATTGCTTGATAAATTCCGTTTTCCTATATTGCCTGAGAATATATATTATGGTATTAATTACCTTCCTATAAAGATAGGTGTTGTGGATTCGTTATCAATTATAATAGCAGCGCTTCTCATAAGTTTTATAGCGTCAATATACCCGGCATACCAGGCAGCGAGACTCGACCCTGTAGATGCCTTGAGGTACGAGTAGATGTTGCTAAAGGCAGATAATATATCTAAGATATACAAAAATGGTAATAAGAGTTTCGAGGTATTGAAAAACATAAGGTTTTCAATAAAAGCGCGTGAGATAGTAGCTATAGTAGGGCCTTCCGGTGCAGGTAAGTCCACGTTATTACACATACTTGCGGGCCTGGATAAGCCGACAAAGGGTAGTGTTGTTTTTGATGGTACGGATCTTTATGGGCTCTCGGATAGCAGGAGATCACTTGTAAGGAATAAGAGGATAGGTTTTGTTTTTCAGTTCTACTATTTATTATCTGAGTTCAGCGTGCTAGAAAATGTTATGATGCCGGTGATGGTTAGTAGAGATAGAGATACCCGAAAAAATTTTTCTTCAGATAAAGCAAATGGATTGTTATCCCGTGTTAAGATAAAGGGAAAGGCAGATAACAGGCCTTCGCAAATATCAGGCGGAGAAGCCCAAAGAGTAGCTATAGCGAGAGCTTTGATTAATGATCCTGACATAGTATTTTGTGATGAACCTACTGGGAATCTTGATTCAGCAAACGCTGGTATTGTATTAGAACTTATAAAGGATTTAAATCAAAAAACGAAACAGGCTTTTTTGATAGTTACGCATAATGAGAAGGTAGCGGATTTTGCTGACCGCATTTTACATATTGAGGATGGAAAGATAAAATAGGGAGATA